>ENA-ORSI01001318-ORSI01001318.1-human-gut-metagenome-genome-assembly--contig:-NODE-1318-length-21960-cov-17.731157_pt1 | contig 21960 bp, 20 predicted proteins | sample MGYA00242187_ERZ509154 | MGnify/ENA primary metagenome ERZ509154 (study PRJEB26280, sample SAMEA2338627) | human gut metagenome | biome: human gut; feature: human-associated habitat; material: faeces...
AGCATCTGCCTTACAAGCAGAGGGTCGGCGGTTCGAATCCGTCAACGCCCACCGACAATTTTTTAGAGGACACATGTAAAGGTGTCCTCTTTTTCTTTTTTTAGGATAGCCATTTCTGGGTAGCAATTATCCCTTTATTTTTTCTCAGTTAGGAAAATATTATTCTCTAACTAGGAAAAATTTTTTTTCTAACTAGGGAAAATAGGAAGGTATAGATAAGTCGATAGGGTAGGGAGGAGGGGCCTTTTGCGTTCGGCGGTAGGTGAGGCAGGCGACAGTGGCGGATGTATTTTGGATAATTTTATAGTTGCAAGGAGTTTTTATGTCATTCTTATCCCTTGTAAGTCAGAAAAAAACCGTAATTTTGCAGTCTGATAATTATCATTATAGATACGACGTATGAAACTGGATTTACTTACCGCTATCTCTCCGATCGATGGTCGATACAGAGGCAAGGCTGAGGCCTTGGCTGATTATTTTTCTGAGTTTGCACTGATAAAATACCGTGTACAGGTAGAAGTGGAATACTTCATTACCCTGTGCGAACTGCCCTTGCCGCAATTGAAAGGGGTGGACAAGGCTGTGTTCGAAACTTTGAGAAACATCTACCGCAACTTCTCGGAAGCCGATGCACAGCGCATCAAAGATATTGAAAGCGTGACCAACCACGACGTGAAAGCTGTAGAATACTTCCTGAAAGAAGAGTTCGACAAGCTGGGTGGAATGGACGACTATAAAGAATTTATTCACTTTGGTCTGACTTCACAGGATATTAACAATACTTCTATCCCCCTTTCGGTGAAAGAAGCACTGAGCAATGTGTACTATCCGCAGATAGAAGAGCTGATAGCACAACTTCGCACGTATGCTGAAGAGTGGGCCAACATCCCTATGCTGGCCAAGACGCACGGACAACCCGCTTCGCCTACCCGTCTGGGAAAAGAAATCAATGTGTTTGTCTATCGTTTGGAACGTCAGCTTGCCACGCTGAAGGCCTGTCCCGTGACAGCCAAGTTCGGTGGTGCTACCGGTAACTACAACGCCCATCACGTAGCTTATCCCGAATACGACTGGAAAGCGTTCGGCAACCGTTTCGTATCCGAAAAGCTGGGCTTGGAACGTGAAGAATATACTACACAGATTTCCAATTATGACAATCTGTCGGCTATCTTCGACGCCATGAAGCGCATCAATACCATCATGATCGACATGAACCGCGACTTCTGGCAATACATTTCGATGGAATACTTCAAACAGAAAATTAAAGCCGGTGAGGTGGGATCGAGTGCTATGCCTCACAAAGTGAACCCCATCGACTTTGAAAATGCCGAAGGTAATTTGGGTATGGCAAATGCTATTTTGGAACATCTGGCTGTGAAGTTGCCGGTGTCTCGTCTGCAACGCGACCTGACCGACTCGACTGTGCTGCGCAATATCGGTGTGCCTTTCGGACATATTATCATTGCCATCCAGAGCTCATTGAAAGGTTTGCGTAAACTGCTGCTGAATGAAACAGCCATCTATCGCGATCTGGACAACTGCTGGAGCGTCGTGGCTGAAGCTATTCAGACTATTCTGCGTCGCGAGGCCTATCCGCATCCGTACGAAGCACTGAAGGCTTTGACGCGCACCAACCAGGCCATAACAGAAGAATCTATTAAGAACTTTATCAAGGAGCTGAACGTGAGCGAGGACATCAAGAAAGAACTTCGCGCTATCACTCCGCACAATTATACAGGAATGTAAATAAGAGGATGTGTCAAGAGGAAGCAGCTCCTTTATTTGACACATCTACCTAATAACGGCCGTGAGGCCAACGTCTAATTTTATTCGAATAAAAACAAAATGAGTACAGAAAACGAAACTTGGCGCGATGCTTCTTCCGCAGAGGGGAACTCGAATGCCGGCCGTGATGGTAACCAGTTCAACGGAAGTTATAACCGTCCGTCTTATAACCGTGAAAATGGCGATCGCCCGCATCGCCCGAGATTTAACAGGGAGAATGGTGAACGTGTGCAGCGTGCTTATAGTAGCGACCGTTCTTACCGTCCGCGTTTCAATCCTAATACTGAGAATGGCGATCGTCCGCAACGTTCGTACAGCGATGACCGTTCGTATCGCCCGCGTTTCAATTCCAATTCAGAAAATTCGAGTCGTCCGCAACGCACTTATGGCAATGATCGTCCGCAGCGTCCGCGCTTTACTCCGAATAACGAGTATGGCGATCGTCCGCAACGTTCTTATGGTGCGCGTCCGCAGCGCCCGCGTTATAATGATGCCGAAGCTAGTGATCGCCCGCAACGTTCGTATGGAAACGACCGCCCGCAACGTCCGCGTTTTGCTCCGAATGCCGATAATGGTGATCGTCCGCAACGTTCGCGTTTCAATGCTGGTGGTGCAGGCAAGCCGCAGGGATATGGCAAACAAGGTGGAAACCGTCAGCGTCGTACAGCCGATTACGATCCGAACGCTAAGTACAGCAAGAAGAAACAGATAGAATACAAAGAACAGTTTGTCGATCCGAACGAGCCGATCCGTTTGAACAAGTTCCTTGCTAATGCCGGTGTCTGCTCACGCCGTGAGGCCGATGAGTTTATTACAGCTGGTGTAGTTTCGGTAAACGGTGTTGTCGTAACCGAGTTGGGAACCAAGATCAAACGTGGTGACGAAGTGAAGTTCCATGATCAGACAGTCAGCATCGAACGCAAAATTTACGTATTGCTGAACAAACCTAAAGATACGGTGACTACATCCGACGATCCGCAGGCGCGTCGCACGGTAATGGATCTGGTAAAGGATGCCTGCACCGAGCGCATTTATCCGGTAGGCCGTCTGGACCGCAATACGACCGGTGTGCTGTTGCTTACCAACGATGGTGATCTGGCTTCTAAGCTGACTCATCCCAAGTATTTGAAAAAGAAAATATATCATGTGCATCTGGACAAGAATCTGACAAAGGCAGATATGGAACAGATTGCTGCCGGTATTCAGTTGGACGATGGTGAGATTCATGCAGATGCCATCAGCTATACTGACGAGAATAAGAAGAATGATGTAGGTATTGAAATCCATTCGGGTAAGAACCGTATCGTGCGCCGAATCTTCGAGTCGCTGGGCTATAAGGTGGTGAAACTGGATCGTGTATACTTTGCCGGATTAACAAAGAAGGGTTTGCGTCGTGGCGAATGGCGTTACCTGACAGAGCAGGAGGTAAACTTCTTACGGATGGGTTCGTTTGAATAAAAAAGAGTATTAATATAATGTAGTAAAGAGTCGGGGAGCGATGCAGCTCTTTGACTCTTTGCAGAATACGATAGAATTATGGAAAAGATTAGTAGAACAAAGATTGTTGACCTGCTGAAGCGTGACGATTTTGGCGCTATGGTCAATGTGAAAGGATGGGTTCGTACCCGCAGAGGTAGCAAACAGGTGAATTTTATTGCACTGAATGACGGTTCTACAATAAATAATGTGCAGATTGTGGTAGACGTGGCCAGCTTTGACGAAGATGTGCTGAAGGATATCACGACCGGAGCCTGCCTTAGTGTGAATGGTGTTCTGACCGAATCGGTCGGTGCCGGACAGAAAGCCGAAATCCAAGCCCGCGAGATAGAAGTGTTGGGTACTTGCGACAATACATATCCTTTGCAGAAGAAAGGTCACTCCATGGAGTTCTTGCGCGAGATTGCTCATTTGCGTCCCCGTACCAATACGTTTGGCGCTGTGTTCCGCATCCGTCACAATATGGCGATAGCTATCCACAAGTTTTTCCACGAGAAGGGCTTCTTCTATTTCCATACTCCGATCATCACAGCGTCCGATTGCGAAGGTGCCGGACAGATGTTTCAGGTGACAACGAAGAATCTGTACGACCTGAAGAAGGACGAGAACGGTTCTATTATTTACGATGACGACTTCTTTGGTAAGCAGGCCAGTCTGACGGTTTCCGGACAGCTGGAAGGCGAGTTGGCTGCTACGGCCTTGGGTGCTATCTATACGTTTGGTCCTACTTTCCGTGCTGAAAACTCTAATACTCCCCGTCACTTGGCTGAGTTCTGGATGGTTGAGCCTGAAGTTGCTTTTGCAGATCTGAACGAATTGATGGATCTGGAAGAAGAGTTCATTAAATATTGTGTAAGATGGGCACTCGACAACTGTCGTGACGATCTGGAATTCCTGAACAAGATGGTTGATAAAGGATTGATAGAACGTCTGCAAAAGGTGGTTGATACAGAGTTTATCCGTCTGCCTTATACGGAAGGTATTAAGATTCTGGAAGAAGCCGTGGCAAAAGGACATAAGTTTGAGTTCCCTGTATATTGGGGTTGCGATTTGGCCAGCGAGCACGAGCGCTTCCTGGTTGAGGAACATTTCCAGAAGCCTGTTATCATGATTGACTATCCGAAAGAAATCAAGGCTTTCTATATGAAGCAGAATGAGGATGGTAAGACTGTGCAGGGTACTGACGTGTTGTTCCCGCAGATTGGCGAAATCATCGGTGGAAGTGTGCGTGAGGAGAATTATGACAAGCTGATGGCACGCATCACCGAGCTGCATATTCCGATGAAAGACATGTGGTGGTATCTGGATACGCGAAAATACGGTACATGTCCTCATGCCGGTTTCGGTCTGGGATTCGAACGTCTGCTTCTGTTTGTGACAGGTATGGCCAATATCCGCGACGTTATTCCGTTCCCGCGTACTCCGCGTAATGCCGAGTTCTAATTGAAGAATTTGTTTGCTGAAAGACAATAAGGATATTTTTTACCCTTAAAGAGCAAGTCCGTACAATTTATCAGATTGTGCGGACTTTTTTTTCTGTATATGTGTTATATTCTCGAAAATTTTATTTATATTTGTGACAGCCCCTAAGGCTGAGAGTGTTAACTAAAAACGATACGAATATGAAACGAAATTTGTTCTTTACCATGCTTGCAGCTATGCTGCTTGCGGTAGCAGGAGTCTCCGCACAGGAGAAGGCTGCTTTTAAACCGGCCAATCTGGAAGGAATCTGGCAATTGTGCCATTATGTGTCCGAGTCTGCTGATGTACCTGGAATGCTGAAACCGAGTAATACATTCAAAGTACTTGGTAAGGATGGGCGGATTGTTAATTTTACGCTTATTCCTGGGTCGGATGCCATTATAACCGGTTATGGAACTTATGAACAGCTGACAGATAATTCTTACAAGGAAAGTATTGAAAAGAACATTCACCTGCCTATGTTGGACAATCAGGATAATGTGCTTCAGTTTGAAATGGAATCGGATGAATACATGCATTTGAAGTATTTTATATCGAAGGACTTGAATGGAAATGAACTGAATTGCTGGTATCACGAGACGTGGAAACGTGTTGTGATGCCCGATAAGTTTCCAGAAGATATAGTTCGCTGATAGTTTTCTGTACTTGTCAGCAAGAGTGTTGTTTCTGTTTTTAATTCTTTCCCATCCGGGACAAAACGTTGTGCGTGCGTCCCAGGTGGGAAAGTTTTTTTGTATGTATCTGTGACGGGTGAGAAAAAGCCAACTCGGTGATAATCAAAAAAAGGCTAAATCGTTTGTCAGTTCGCAGAAAAACCGTACCTTTGCAAGCCGATTATTATCTAAAAAGGATAAGCGATTAATTCATAGCGAGTTGGACGGCCTTTGTCCGGGGTGTCCGATTAGCGGTGAAGAGAAAAAATTAGTAGTAACATTATTAAAAAACAAATCAAGAGTGGATACTTTAAGTTACAAGACCATTTCTGCAAACAAAGCTACAGTGACTAAAGAATGGGTCATTGTTGACGCTACCGACCAAGTATTGGGTCGTTTGGGCGCAAAAGTTGCGAAACTGTTGAGAGGAAAGTATAAACCTAACTTTACCCCTCATGTAGATTGTGGCGATAATGTGATCATTATCAATGCCGACAAAGTGAAACTGACCGGTAACAAATGGAATGACAAGATCTATTTGTCATATACAGGTTATCCTGGTGGTCAGAGAGAAATCACCCCTGCCCGCTTGCAGGCTAAACCGAACGGTGATGACAAGTTGCTGAGAAAAGTAGTAAAGGGTATGCTGCCTAAGAACAAATTGGGCGCTAAATTGCTGGGTAATATGTATGTATACGCTGGTAGCGAACACAAACATGCTGCTCAGAACCCGAAAATGATTGATATTAACGCACTTAAATAAGAAGATAATGGAAGTAGTAAATGCATTAGGCAGACGTAAACGTGCTATCGCACGCATTTTCGTAAGCGAAGGTACTGGAAAGATTACTATTAACAAGAGAGACCTCGCAGAGTACTTTCCATCAAGCATTCTTCAGTATGTGGTTAAGCAACCGTTGAACAAATTGGGTGTTGCTGAAAAATATGACATCAAAGTGAACCTTTGCGGTGGTGGTTTCACTGGCCAGTCTCAGGCATTGCGTCTGGCTATTGCCCGCGCTTTGGTGAAAATCAATGCCGATGACAAAGCTGCCCTGCGTGCAGAAGGCTTCATGACCCGTGACCCGCGTTCTGTTGAACGTAAGAAACCGGGACGTCCGAAAGCACGTCGCAGATTCCAGTTCAGTAAACGTTAATCAGTTACATAAGTTAACAAGTGGACAAGTTAACGAGCCTATAAGTCTATTGTCTTGTAGACTGTCAACTGATAACCTCGTCAACTGGATACGTTTAGCATCTAAACTACCGGGACTCTCGCTCGCACTGAACAGGCTACCCGGCGGTTGGTTTAGAAAAACAAAAAAGAAAGTAAACGAATTAAAGATTAAAACAAGATGTCAAGAACAAATTTTGATACATTATTGGAAGCCGGTTGCCACTTCGGTCACTTGAAGAGAAAGTGGAACCCTGCAATGGCTCCTTATATTTTCATGGAACGCAATGGTATTCATATCATTGACCTTAACAAGACTGTTGCTAAAGTAGACGAAGCTGCTGAAGCTTTGAAGCAAATCGCCAAGTCTGGTAAGAAAGTTCTGTTTGTTGCTACTAAAAAACAAGCTAAGCAGGTGGTTGCCGACAAGGCTGCATCTGTAAACATGCCCTACGTAATCGAGCGTTGGCCGGGTGGTATGTTGACTAACTTCCCGACTATCCGTAAGGCTGTGAAGAAGATGGCTACTATCGATAAATTGACTAACGATGGTACTTATGCTAACCTCTCTAAGAGAGAAATCCTGCAGATCTCTCGTCAACGCGCCAAATTGGACAAGACATTAGGCTCTATCGCCGATTTGACTCGTCTGCCGTCTGCATTGTTCGTAGTTGACGTTATGAAGGAAAACATCGCTGTTCGCGAAGCAAACCGTTTGGGTATTCCCGTATTCGGTATTGTAGATACGAACTCTGATCCTACTAACGTAGACTTCGTAATTCCGGCTAATGACGATGCAACCAAGTCTGTAGAAGTTATTCTGGATGCTTGCTGCGCTGCTATGCAGGAAGGTTTGGAAGAGCGTAAGGCAGAGAAGGTTGATATGGAAGCTGCTGGTGAAGCTCCTGCCAACAAAGGCAAGAAGAAAGCTACTAAAGCTCGCCTTGACAAGTCTGACGAAGATGCCATCAACGCATCTAAGGCTGCTGCCTTCATGAAAGAAGACGAAGAGGCTTAAATTATATACTTGAGAGTTGAGAATTGAAAGTTGAGAGTTACTTTAAACGGCAATTCTCAATTCTCTGTTCTCAGCTCTCAATTGCTTTATAACACAGAGTATTATTAACTTTTAAATAGATAGAAGAAATTATGGCTGTAACAATGGCTGATATAACCAAGCTCCGTAAAATGACCGGTGCTGGTATGATGGACTGCAAGAATGCCTTGAATGACGCTGAAGGCGATTTCGACAAGGCTATGAAGATTATCCGCGAAAAGGGTCAAGCTGTAGCTGCTAAACGTTCCGATCGTGAAGCTTCAGAAGGTTGCGTTTTGGCTAAGACTACTGGCGACTTTGCTGTAGTTATCGCTTTGAAATGCGAGACTGACTTCGTTGCACAGAATGCTGACTTCGTTAAACTGACTCAGGATATTCTGGATCTTGCTGTTGCCAACAAGTGCAAGACTTTGGATGAAGTAAAAGCTCTGCAACTGGGTGACGTAACTGTAGCTCAAGCTGTAACAGACCGCAGTGGTATCACAGGCGAGAAGATGGAACTTGACGGTTACATGACAGTAGAAGGTGCTGATACAGTTGTTTACAACCACATGAATAAGAACGGTCTTTGCACTATTGTTGCTTTCAATAAGAAAGTAGACGAACAACTGGGTAAGCAGGTTGCCATGCAGATTGCAGCTATGAACCCGATTGCAATCGACGAAGACGGCGTATCTGAAGAAATCAAGCAGAAAGAAATCGAAGTGGCTATCGAGAAGACAAAGGCTGAGCAAGTACAGAAGGCAGTTGAAGCAGCTCTGAAGAAAGCCGGTATCAATCCTGCTCACGTAGATAGCGAAGATCACATGGAAAGCAACATGTCTAAGGGCTGGATTACAGCAGAAGATGTTGCTAAGGCAAAGGAAATCATCGCTACTGTATCTGCTGAGAAGGCTGCTAACCTGCCCGAGCAGATGATTCAGAACATCGCTAAAGGTCGTCTGGGCAAGTTCCTGAAGGAAGTTTGTCTGTTGAACCAGGAGGATGTAATGGATCCTAAGAAGACAGTAAGAGAAGTGTTGAAAGAAGCTGATCCTGAACTGAAGGTTATCGACTTCAAGCGTTTCACTTTGCGTGCTGAATAATTATTTCCTTTAATATATTTATGAAGGCGGCAACTACGGTTTATTCTGTAGTTGCCGCTCTTTTTTATCCTACTGGCTTTGTCTGGGTATATCCTTCCTTTTTCAGCAGTTCGATGATCTTCTGTTTGAAATCACCTTGTACTATGATTTCGCCGTCTTTGGCACTACCTCCTACACCGCATTTGCTTTTCAGCATCCGTCCCAGTTCTTTTAGGTCGTCTTCTGTACCGGTAAATCCAGTTATCAGGGTCACCACTTTTCCTCCCCGGTTCTTGCGGTCCAGTTGTACGCGCAGGCGTTGTTGTGCGGGTGGCAAGGTAGGTGCTTCGATGTTTTCTTCCATTTCGTATTGGAAGTCGGGGTTGGTGGAGTATACTACATTGAGTCGTTCTTTCCAGTCATTCTTTTTCATAATATGCTTGATATATAGGATATGTATATGTCTGTTCCTTGATTTCGACAGGCAAAAATAATGTTTTGCATGGAGTCTTGCAATGCAGTCAAAAGTTTTGTAGAAATTATGTTAACTATCGCCAAGCGTTTACAGAAAAAAGACTACTTTTGTCTATTGTAACCTAAATAATTGAAGAGAATGACCACGAACCGGGCAATTCAACATAAGAATAGCATGAAAGTGCCGGAGCCAACCTTGCGCCGTCTCCCGTGGTATCTTTCTAATGTCAAGCTGTTGAAAAAGAAAGGAGAACGTTTTGTTTCTTCTACGCAAATATCCAAAGAAATCAATATCGATGCATCTCAGATAGCCAAGGACTTGTCGTATGTCAATATCTCTGGCCGCACACGGGTAGGCTACGATATTGATACTTTGATTGCTGTATTAGAAGATTTTCTGGGTTTTACCAATTTGCATAAGGCTTTTCTGTTTGGTGTAGGCAGCTTGGGTGGAGCCTTGCTGCACGATTCCGGTTTGAACCATTTCGGATTGGAGATTGTGGCGGCATTCGATGTGAATCCTGATCTGGTAGGAACACAGCTGAACGGTATCCCTATTTATCATACCGATGAGTTTGAACAGAAGATGTCGGAGTACGATGTCAATATCGGTGTGCTGACTGTTCCCATTGAGATAGCTCAACAGATTACCGACAAAATGGTGGAGGGAGGCATCAAGGCTGTGTGGAACTTTACTCCGTTCCGTATCCGGGTGCCCGAGCATATTGTGGTGCAGAATACTTCACTGTACGCCCATCTGGCGGTAATGTTTAACCGATTGAATTTTGAACATATTTAGTCATGAAGATTTTGGCTGTGGGCATGAATTATGCCCGTCATAACGAGGAATTGGGACATACGGCTGTGAATAATGAGCCGGTTATCTTCCTGAAACCTGATTCGGCGATACTGAAGGACGGCAAGCCTTTCTTTTTGCCCGACTTTTCGAACGAGGTGCATTATGAAACGGAAGTTGTAGTACGTATCTGCCGATTGGGCAAGCACATTGCTCCACGTTTTGCCCGTCGTTATTACGACGCAGTGACGGTCGGTATCGATTTTACGGCCCGCGACCTTCAGCGTAAGTTCCGTGAGGCGGGCAATCCTTGGGAACTGTGTAAGGGATTTGATAATTCGGCTGCAATAGGCGACTTTATCTCCTTGGAGCAGGCAGGTGGGGATGTGCAGAATCTGGACTTTCATCTTGATATAGATGGCAAGGAGGTACAGCGTGGAAATACGGCCGATATGTTATTCCGCGTGGACGATATTATTGCTTATGTCAGTCGTTTCATGACGCTTAAAATTGGTGATCTGCTCTTTACGGGTACGCCTGCGGGAGTGGGACCGGTAAGCATCGGACAACATTTGCAAGGATATCTGGGCGAAGAAAAACTGCTTGATTTCCACATCCGATAACTGTGAAAGTGGCAGGAAGAACAGTTGTAGTTTATATTGTTTTATAAGAAAGCTTATGAAGATACGTGTAGGTTTTGGTTTCGATGTCCATCGGCTGGTCGAGGGACGCGAGCTTTGGCTGGGAGGCATCCGGCTGGAACATGAGAAAGGGCTGCTGGGACATAGCGATGCCGATGTGCTGATTCATGCCATTTGTGATGCCTTGTTGGGGGCGGCCAATATGCGTGATATCGGTTATCATTTCCCTGATACAGCAGGCGAGTTTGCGGGTATCGACAGCAAAATCCTTTTGAAGAAAACCGTTGAACTGATTGCTACCAAAGGCTATACTGTCGGTAACATTGATGCTACGGTTTGCGCCGAACGGCCTAAGTTAAAGGCACATATTCCCGAGATGCAGCGTACGCTTGCATCGGTGATGGGGGTAGATGAAGATGATGTATCTATCAAGGCTACAACCACAGAAAAACTTGGTTTCACCGGGCGTGAAGAAGGCATCTCGGCTTATGCTACGGTGCTGATTGAGAAAGTGTGAAAGCATCTGCAAGCTTCTATCGCAGCTTTACATAATTGAGCCTCGTACATTTTATGTTCCCTATCAGGTAAGTACGGGCTATCCGTGCCGAGGCGATTTCTACTGTTTCGCCCGGCTGATAGGCGTGTTCCAAGGCAGGGAGCAGACACGACTGTGTACTGGCTGTCCGTGCATTGATACGCAGGGTAACGAGGTTGCCGGCAGCATCTTTCAGCTTTAGCATTTGTCTGACGTAGAAGTGTGGAATGCCCTTTATGACTTGCGTCTTGTAGGGATTGTCTTCGATGTGTACACTCTGGACAGTCAGTTTCAGATTTTCTACTTTGTCCCCTTCTTTTCCTAGAAAACTGCTTCTGCTTTGTTGCTGGCTTTTTCGCCGTTGCACATCGAGGTGGACTGAATGATATATGCGGGCTATCTGTACAAAGCGTTCCTGCTTGGGGATGCGTGGTTCGAACTTGAAAGCAATCCACGACAGGTAAGCCGGGTCGATGCGTAGTACCTCGTGCAGAAAGTGTCCCCGATATTTTCCGAAAAAGACAAGGTCGTCGCCTTTGCTTTGCATCCTTTTGGCATTGTATTCTACGACGTAGAGCGGTCGCTGGGAATAGAAACAGAGCGTACTGGCTATGCGCAGCGAATCGTGTACATCTTCGGAGAGGTCGCAGATGTAGAAGATGGATTGATGTTCGGGAAGTGGCGAATAAATCCACAGTGAGTATGCAGGGTGTTCGTAACGGGGCAATGCCACAAGATAGGCTCCTGCCTCTTTGTAAGAAGTTCTTCCGCTGTTGTAAACGCTTAGTTTCTGATACAGCAGGTCTTGTTCGGTCCGGGGAATGCCCGGAATGTTCGGGTTAGCCATAACCGTTGCTTCGTTTCCTCAAATATACGGATTTTTCGGCTATTATGCAATACCTTTTGGAAAATACCCTTTATCTTTGTATTCCCCTTGCCAAAGGGTTAAATTGGTGAAAGTTGCAATACTGAAAATAGAAAAGAATTCTGCAATGAAAGATCAAGTACGTTTACTAAGAGACTGCATACATCATGACATCCCCGCAGTGGTTTTCCAAGGGGATGACAGTTGCGCTCCCGAAATTCTGGAGGCAGCCAAAGAGATATACCGCCGTCATGGCTGTTCGGAAGAATTCCTGTACGACTGGCAACTGCTTATCGACGAAGTGAAAGCTTACCAGCAGGAGAGTCCGCAGACGGTAAAGCTGCCCAAACTGTCGCCTACGGAGGCGGAACTGGTGCGGGAGGAGATGCGGAAAAGGAAGAATATCTGGTAAGTTCTTTTTAGGATAGATATTAACCTTCAAACATACGACTTCGAGCCAACATACAGGCTCCCACAATTCCGGCCTTGTCTTTTAGCTTGGAAGTCAGTATTATGGAATCTTTGTTTACTAAGTTTAGTGAATATTTTCGTACGGCTGTTTTTATTGGTTGTGCAATGTAGTCTCCTGTTAACGAAAGCGTTCCTCCTATGATGACTAGTTCTGGATTGAAGATATTTATCAGGCCAGCTATTTGTTTACCTAGTTTTTGGCCTATTTCTTCCACTATTTCGATGCACAGGGGATCTTCTTTGTTGGCTGCTACTATCAAATCGTCTAAAGTGAGTGGGTTACCTTTATCTTTTAATCTGTTGGATAAAATAGATGTTTCGCCTCTGCTTACTCTTTCTAGGAAAATGCGATGTAGTGCATTACCGGAAGCTTCTGTTTCTAAGCAGCCTTTTTTCCCGCAATGGCAGATGATTTCGTTGTCGAAAGCATTGACATGTCCGAATTCGCCAGAGAATCCGGACTTTCCGGTATATATCTTTCCGTCAATGATAATACCTATGCCAAGTCCCCAACTAATATTGATAAAGATGATATTTTTTTCTCCTGTTACACATCCTTTCATATATTCTCCGTAGGTCATAGCTCGTGTATCGTTGTCGATACAGACTGGTTTGCCAATCTTTTCTGTCAGTACTTCAGCTAGTGGCTTCTCCGAGAAATTGAACATACTGAAACTGTAACCTGATTCAGGATTGACCCGTCCGGAAATATTAATGCAGATATTCATGATTTTCTCTGCATTGATCTCTGCTTTCCTAATGAAATTTTTGACAAGTTTACATAGTTCTTCTAATGCTTCCGGAGTGTTATTAAATTTGTAGGGAATATTCATTTTCAGCTCCAGCATATCACCTTTAAAATTGATTAAGGCTATATTGATAGCAAACTTTTTGATGTCTACTCCAATAAAATAGCCGGATTCGGGGTTGAGCCCATAGAGGCTGGGATGCCTTCCACCACTGGTTTCCAATTTACCATAATCATTGATGTATCCTTCTTCACACATCTCTGTTATGAATTTGGTTACGGTCGGCACGCTCAAATCGAGTTCTTTAGAGAGATCTGTAATAGTAGAACTTCCATTATATATATAATGTGTAATTATTCTCTTTTTTAATAGGGCATTTTTGCTCCCTATCTCTATTTCTTTGAGTAATGCTTGTGCCATATTATCATTTCTTATTAGTATGCACAAAGATAATAAAATATTTCATTAATTATTCATTAATTAATAACATAATAATTTCATTTATGTGATATATTTAATTATTTTGCTGATATATAATAAAATATTTTATTAATTAATTGGATATAATTAAAATGATTAGTATATTTGCGGCGTTATATAATAAAATACTAATAATCTAATGCAGATGGAAGCGAGTAGTAGAAGAGAGTTCATAAAAAAATCAGTTTTTGCGGGTGTGTCGTTACTGGCGGCTCCATCTTTATCGTATGCGTCATTATCTGAAAGAGAAGGGCAACAGCTTTTACAGGGGTCGGCTGTCAATTCTCAATTGATTGTACCTAAGTGTGGAGGATTGAAAATAACAGGGACTTTTTTGGATGAGATTTCACATGATATTCCTCATCAGAATTGGGGACCAAAAGAATGGGAACTTGATTTCCGTTATATGAAATCTATTGGTATAGATACTGTTATTATGATCCGTTCTGGTTATCGAAAGTTTGTTACTTATCCGTCGAAGTATTTGCTTGGTAAGGGTTGCTATATGCCTTCGGTTGATTTACTTGAAATGTATTTGAAGTTGGCGGAGAAGTATGGCATGAAGTTCTATTTCGGTTTGTACGATTCTGGGCGTTATTGGGATACTGGCGACTTGAGTTGTGAGATAGAGGATAACAAGTATGTGATAGATGAAGTGTGGGAGGAGTATGGTAGTCGTTTCGATAGTTTTGGAGGATGGTATATCAGTGGTGAAATCAGTCGGGCTACAAAAGGAGCTATTACGGCTTTTCATGCTTTAGGCAAACAGTGTAAGGATGTCTCAGGTGGCTTGCCGACTTTTATTTCGCCTTGGATTGATGGTAAGAAGGCTATTATGGGAACAAGTAAGTTGACCAAAAAGGAAACGGTATCTGTACGACAGCATGAACAAGAATGGAATGAGATATTCGATGGTATTCATGATGTTGTTGACGCTTGTGCATTTCAGGATGGGCATATTGATTATGATGAACTGGATGCATTTTTTGAAGTAAATAAGAAGTTGGCTGATAAATATAGTATGAAGTGTTGGACAAATGCAGAAACTTTCGATCGTGATATGCCTATCCATTTTCTGCCGATTAAGTTTGATAAGCTCCGCTTGAAGTTGGAAGCGGCCAAGCGTGCCGGATATGACAAGGCTATTACTTTCGAGTTTTCTCATTTCATGAGTCCGCAGTCGGCTTATATTCAGGCCGGACATTTGTATGACAGATACAAAGAATATTTCGAGATGGATTAATTTGCTCCGTTAGAGAATTTGACCGTTATTGATGAGATAAACCGATAGCTTCAAAGTATGGAACCAGCGGTTTCATCAGTTCTTGAATGGTTAGAGATAATGCATTGATTTTCTTATAGATTAACTTTAATAGGTATGAAAACAGATATAAATTTTTCTTATTTGGTATTCCTTTCTGTCGTAGCGGCTTTGGGAGGATTCTTGTTCGGATATGATGCGGCGGTTATTTCGGGCACCATATCGCTGGTGACGACGCAATTTAGGCTTGACCAGATTCAGACGGGATGGTTTGTCGGTTGTGCTTTGGTAGGTTCTATCATCGGGGTGTTGTTTGCCGGCAAATTGAGCGACCGTTATGGACGTAAGATTACGATGCTGATAGCTGCTTTGTTCTTTTCGGTGTCAGGCATAGGATGTGCATTTGCCGGCGGATTCGATCAATTGGTGGTAGCTCGTGTGTTGGGTGGGGTAGGAATCGGAGTAGTGTCTATTGTGTCACCACTCTATATATCCGAGGTTTCTATTGCGCGTTATCGGGGGCGATTGGTGTCACTTTATCAATTGGCGGTAACTTTGGGTTTTCTTGGTGCTTATTTGGCCAATTATCAACTCCTGCATTTCTCACAGAGTGGTGCTTCGCTTGGTAGTGGTTGGATGAATACAATTTTGGTGTCCGAAGTTTGGCGGGGTATGTTGGGCTTTTCTTGTGTTCCTTCGTTGTTGTTCTTCCTTGTGGTGTTGTTTATTCCCGAAAGTCCCCGCTGGCTTGTGCTCAAGTGTCGTGACGACAAGGCGCTTGGTGTTTTTCGCAAGATATATCTTTTATCTCGGGATGCAGTTGTGCAGCTTAGCGAGACAAAGTCTGTGGTTCAATCTGAAAGCAAATCCGATTGGAAGTTCTTGTTGCAACCCGGCATCCTGAAGGCGGTATTGATTGGTGCGGCTATTGCTATTTTGGGACAGTTCATGGGTGTGAATGCTGTACTTTATTACGGTCCTTCCATTTTTGAAGAAGCAGGTCTGTCTGGCGGTGATGCTTTGTTTAGTCAGGTATTGGTGGGTATCGTTAATGCAGTGACAACTGTGATTGCAGTCTTTATCATTGACCGCGTCGGTCGTAAGAAACTTGTTTACTATGGGGTTTCGGGTATGGTGTTGTCATTACTGTTGATTGGTTTCTATTTTCGTTTCTCAGAAGTATTAGGCTTATCTAACAGCTTTTTGTTGTTTTTCTTTCTGTTTTATGTGTTTTGCTGTGCTATTTCCATTTCGGCCGTCATTTTTGTACTGTTGTCCGAGATGTATCCTACTCGTATCCGTGGTATGGCCATGTCTATTGCTGGTTTTGCTCTTTGGGTAGGTACGTATTTGGTGGGTCAGCTTACTCCTTGGATGTTACAGAATCTGACTCCTGCTGGCACTTTCTTATTATTCGCATTTATGTGTGTTCCATATATATTGATAGTTTGGAAATTAGTTCCTGAAACAACAGGTAAATCGCTGGAAGAAATTGAGCGTTATTGGATGAAAAAATGAAGAATGACCTTAAATTATAAAATATAGCAAGTTATGGATTTTAAGAATTTGGCAAATCAGTACAGAGGTGAACTTTTAGATAAGGTTCTTCCTTTTTGGTTGGATCATTCGCAGGATCGTGAATTTGGAGGATATTTCACTTGTCTGAAGCGTAATGGTGATGTGTTTGATACAGATAAGTTTATTTGGTTGCAGGGGCGTGAAGTGTGGATGTTCTCCATGCTTTACAATAAAGTGGAACAAAAGCAGGAGTGGCTGGATTGTGCCGTTCAAGGTGGCGAATTCCTGAGGAAGTATGGGCATGACGGAAACTATAATTGGTATTTCTCTCTCGATCGTGAGGGACATCCTTTGGTAGAACCTTACAACATCTTTTCTTATACGTTTGCTACGATGGCGTTTGGACAGTTGAGTCTGGCTACCGGAAAACAGAAATATGCAGAGATTGCCAAAAAAACGTTTGATATTATTCTTTCAAAGGTGAACAATCCGAAAGGAAAGTGGAACAAGCTGCATTCAGGTACCCGCAATCTGAAAGGATTTGCATTACCCATGATTCTTTGTAATCTCGCATTGGAAATAGAGCATTTGCTTGACGAAGAGTTTTTAGTGAAGACGATGGATACTTGTATTCACGAAGTAATGGATGTTTTCTACCGTCCTGAACTAGGAGGAATAATTGTAGAAAATGTTTTATCTGACGGTTCTTTGTCTGATTCTTTCGAAGGTAGACAGGTAACCCCCGGTCATGCTATTGAAGCCATGTGGTTCATTATGGATTTGGGTAGACGTCTTGGACGCCCGGAACTGATTGAGAAGGCTAAAAACATCACTTTGACCATGCTCAATTATGGTTGGGATAAACAATATGGTGGAATCTTTTATTTTATGGATCGTTTGGGTAATCCTCCTCAGCAGCTTGAATGGGATCAAAAACTGTGGTGGGTACATATTGAGACTTTGATTTCGCTTTTGAAGGGTTATTATCTGACGGGAGACAAGCAATGTTTGGAGTGGTTTGAGAAAATACACGATTATGTGTGGTCGCACTTTAGAGATGAAGAATATCCTGAGTGGTATGGTTATTTGAATCGTCGTGGTGAGGTTCTTCTTCCTCTGAAAGGTGGTAAATGGAAAGGATGTTTTCATGTGCCTCGTGGACTTTATCAGTGTTGGAAGGTGTTGGAAGAAATAAGTTCTCAAAATAAGAATGAAAAGGTATAGTTTTAACTTTAAATTTGAATGATAATGAAAAACAGGTGTTGGGTTTTATTGGTATTTATGCTTACTTTGGTGAGTATTGGAGTATCTGCTCAGATTAGAGTAGAAGGAGTCGTTGTTGATGAGGCAAGTACTCCTTTAATAGGAGTTTCTGTTCAAACAAAGGATTCTAACGTAGGAACAATAACTGATGTTAATGGGCATTTTAAATTGACGTTACTTTCTGATAATACAGATTTAACGTTCTCTTACATAGGATATGTTACTCAAAAGGTTTCTTTAAGTGGAAAAACTTATTTGAAAGTTGTGATGAAAGAAGACAATGAAATGTTAGATGAGGTTGTTGTTGTAGGTTATGGTACTCAAAAGAAAACTAGTCTAACAGGGTCCGTTGCACAAATAGATGGAACCGATTTGATGAAAAATCCTACAGGTAATTTGTCTGCTATGCTTCAAGGGCGTATTCCTGGGTTAGTTACAAAACAATCCACTGGGCAGCCTGGACGAGATAATTCTGCTTTGTATATTAGAGGTGTAGGAAATGGGGATGGAAATGTTCTGGTTGTGGTAGATGGTATTGTTAGATCATTTCCTTCAATCAATCCTGATGAAATAGAGTCAATAACAGTTCTGAAAGATGCTTCTGCTGCAGCAGTCTATGGTTTTAATGGCTCAGGTGGTGTGATATTGATAACGACTAAAAAAGGAAAGGTTCAGAAACCGACAATTGATTTTACTTCTTCCGTATCATTAAGTATGAATACAGCTTTTCCTAAATTTTTGGACGGTAAAGATTTTATGTATTGGTACCGTAAAGCTCAGATGTTAGATGGGGTACCGGAGAATGGTTTACGTTTTACACAAGAAGATATAGATCGTGCAACTTATGGAGATCCACTAGGCGTATATGTCAATACAGATTGGTTTGATATGCTTTTTGGTGGTGTGGCTCCTACTTATACCAATACATTGTCTCTTTCAGGAGGAGATGAAAGATTTAAGTATTTTATGTCATTAGGAGCTTTTAATCAACAAGGTGTAATGAAAGGTACATCTTACGATCGCTATAATGTTAGAGCAAATATAGATGGAAAAGTAACAAAGAATTTTGATATTTCATTAGGGATAGCTTTAAGGCAAGAAAGCACAGAGGAGCCTTCTGTTAATATGAAAAGTATTATGCAAAGTACAATGTTGGCTCATCCGTACTTGCCTGCTGAGACCTATACAGGTATGCCTGTAGCTGGAGTAAATTTATTAGGTAATCCTTCTTCTAATCCTTTGGCATATAGAGATCTAAATGGAAATAGTAGAGGAACGGAACGTAGAGTAGAAAGTAATATTACTCTAAAATATAATGTGCCAGGAATAAAAGGATTATCTGCTAAATTTACGGCGGCATATGATTATCAGCAGAAAATGACAAAAAGTAGCCTTTTACCTTATAAGTTGGCTGTATTTAATCAAACTACAGATTATTGGTCTGAAATAAATGGAGGGACACAAGTAGATGGAGAAGCTTCTGTATCTCAAGCCTATTATGATCAATATAATTATTATTTGCAGAGTTCTTTAGAATATTCAAGAACATTTGATAAACATAAAGTTGGAGGACTATTTGTATATGAATATGGTGGAGTAAAATATGCTTCAATGAATGCTGCAAAAAAGGGATATCCAATAGATGATATTTTAGATTTGTCGTGGGGAGATGAGGTTGTCCCAAATAGTGTAACAGGCATTCATAATAAGTCTAATCAGGGCGGTTATGTTATGCGGTTTAATTACGAATATGATGGAAAGTATCTGTTTGAATTTGCAGGTCGGCTTGATGGTACGACTTATCTTCCTGCTAAAAATAGATGGACATTCTTTCCTTCAACTTCATTGGGATGGAGAATGTCAGAAGAGCCATTTATCAAAGAAAAATTTGATTGGATTGATAATTTGAAAGTACGATTTTCTATAGGTCAGTTAGGTAGCCAAAATGGTTTAGGTTATGGTATTTCTTATTTAAATATGGTGAGTTTATCACAAAATCCTGTATTTTTAGGAGGTAATACCTTATATCGTTATCTTTCAATGGGGAATATTCCTAATTCAAACTTAAAATGGCAAGTTACAAATAATTATAATCTTGGACTTGATGTAATGTTGTGGAAAGGATTATTAGGATTAGAATTTGATATGTTTTATTCTATAACGAAGAATAAAATAGAGTCTCAAACAGGTGTATATCCTCCTTCTTTGGGTGGTTATTATAGTTCTTTGGTAAATACAGGTAAACATGAAAATAAGGGATTCGAAATAGTTTTGACGCATAAGAATAGTAGGAATGATTTTACATATGATATTAGAGGTAATTTATCTTGGTCTCGAAATAAGATTCTGTCAATAAATGAAAATACAAATGTTCCGGATTATCAAAGGATGGTTGGAAAATCAATGGGCTTATATTTAGGATTTATGTCTGATGGATTATTTCAATCTGAAGAAGAGATTGCTAATAGTGCCATTTTTGGTCCTACTTTACCAGGTGATATAAAATTGGTTGATATTAATGGGGACGGGAAAATCACCTTGGAACAAGATCGAGTTCCTATAGGGAGAAGTAATATTCCAGAATTGATGTATGGGTTAAATTTTTCGGCTTATTACAAGGGATTTGATTTAAATTTATTTTTTCAAGGAGCGGCATTATTTGATGTATATTTATGTGGAATGTATTCTGATTTAGGTTTTGTTGATGATACTTTTTATACTCGAACTTTTTATAGTGATGGGAATACTCCTTATTATTTGGTTGAAGGTTCTTGGACGCCAGAAAATACGAATGCAAAGTATCCTAGATTAAGTGTTGAATCTCGTGTAAATGGTGGTAAGTATTCTGATTGGTGGGTTAAAAATGGTACTTATTTACGTTTAAAATCTGCACAATTAGGGTATACGATACCACAGCGATTAGTAGATAAGTTTGGTTTGGAAAAAATACGAGCTTTTATATCAGGAAGTAATCTTTTTACATTGTGTGGGCTTGATTATTTGGATCCGGAAATGCCTAATGTAAATCAAGGCTATTATCCACAACAACGTGTTTTTGAATTTGGAGTGAATATTACATTTTAATTTGTGAATTATGAAAAATATATTATATAAAATAGTCTTTCTTTTATCAATTCACGTATGTTTGATTTCGTGTAGTTTAGAACCTGAATTGACAAGTTCATATACAGAAGATGTTTTATGGAAGAGTGATGAAAATGTTGAACTGTATATAAATGGCTTTTATCCACTAATAGGACAAGGGTATTATACAACTTCATTAGAAGAAGATGGATATAGTGACATTGTAAAGATGAGTTTACCTTATGCAACACAAAATGTCTTTGTTTTTGGCGAAATGCCAATTTCTGCTAGTAGTAATGTTTTTGATAATTGGGGATGGGGGTATAATTGGGTTACTTTGTGTAATCGTTTTTTAGATGGTTTAAAGACTAAAGGTGAGCATTTGAGTGACAATATGAAAATTAAAGCTGAGGCTGAAATTCGTTTTTTTAGAGCTCATGTTTATTTTATGATGGCTAGACGATATGGAGCTTCACTGGTAATATTTAGGAATTTACTCAGATTTACGCAGTATATGTATAGAATGAAAACAACATCCAATAAATTGATAATAAATATCCTGTAAATCAAAGTTTTATAATCTTATTTTTATTTTCGGTTGTTTTCAGTACTTTCAGTAGATTGGCTCTTGTTTGGTGCAATTTTGTTTCTCATTTGTTTCTCAAATTCGATACTTATTCGTATATTTGCAGTAGAAAAAATGAGAAAGGAATCCCTATGGCACGAGTTAAGAATCATACAAAAGTCAAAGAGCCAATTCGTCTTCGGATGAAGTCGCTGAGCAATGGCAGCAAGAGCCTGTATCTGGATATATACCGCGACGGAAAGCGGACATATGAATACCTCAAGATGTATATTATCCCGGAAACGGATAGCAACTCCCGCAGGCAGAATCAGACGACAATGGACGCCGCCAATGCCATCAAGTCGAAGCGTATTATCGAACTGACCAGTAATGAGGCCGGGATTGTATTCCGTAAGGACAAGACTTTCCTGCTGGATTGGATGCAGGTTTATATGGAGGCTCAAGAGAGTGCCGGTAAGAAAGATGGCAGTCAAATCAAGATTGCCATGCGCATACTGAAAGACTATGCCGGAGAAATGGTCACAC
>ENA-ORSI01001326-ORSI01001326.1-human-gut-metagenome-genome-assembly--contig:-NODE-1326-length-21886-cov-10.120425_pt1 | contig 21886 bp, 24 predicted proteins | sample MGYA00242187_ERZ509154 | MGnify/ENA primary metagenome ERZ509154 (study PRJEB26280, sample SAMEA2338627) | human gut metagenome | biome: human gut; feature: human-associated habitat; material: faeces...
GCGCAAAGGTAGGGTTGTGAATAATGTGCGTCAAGGCGGAAAATAGTATGCTTACAAAAAGACCGTGCATCTTTCGTTTATGGAGATTGAAAAGAAATGGACAATGCCTATTTCAAACTGGGGCTTGATTATGAATCAATTTATGCTTCTGTTTGAAAAACAGAATCCAGATATAAGAAAAAACTTACAACTGAATCCTATTCCCATTTACACAAAATTTTAGACAGTGTTAAGAAATGGCATATGGAATAATTTTGGACATTACCTTCATATACCATCTTATTTACTAAATATCCCTTCCAAAGTTCTTACAATAGTTTGTATAACATCAATAGAGCATACTCGGTACCTGCTCACTTTTGGGATTTACTCGACGTTCAAGCACGTGTATAATTCCACTAGGTGATTCTATATTGAGCCTACTATAATCAGAACTGAAATGAAACTTTATTTTCGTCTCATCTCCCATCTTGGAAGAAATGAGATTTAACCGAAGACACAATCCAAGAGCATATCCCCGAGCAGCAGCATTATCACCTACAAAGCCCTTATAAGTAATTATACTATTACCACTTCCAATATAATTACAATAGACACCTCCTTTACTTATTCCGTTTTCATCAGTAAAAGGGACAAGTACACTACCATTATTCACGAATGTCATAAAGATGTCCTCTCCACCGAAAAAATTATCCATCTTCGTTTTCATTCCATTTGAGTTTACTGTATTCAAGTACTTGTAATAATAGGTCTGTGCCGATGTACTTATTGATGTGACCAACACAAAAAATAAAATAATAATTTTTACCATTTTTATCAAAAAATTTAACCATCAATTACAATTTTCCTGAACCATGGCATACACCACAGTTCCCCGTACCATGGCATACCGGACAGTTTGATACAATCTTATGTCCATCCGTATATATTGCTTCAGACACTATCTTACCCGTTCCTCCGCAACCGGTGCAACGCCCAGAACCATTACAACCAGAACAAGTCACACGACTTGTTCCCCCTGATGAAGAATTTCCATCAAAATATGATGGCATAGGAATAGTCATTCCCCCATTGCCACTATTATAACCTCCGATTCTTTCATCCCTTCGATATAGCCTATTTACTGCGGATGCACTGGTGCTGACACGCTGATATACATACACTTTTTTATCTGTTTTTACATTCAATCGTGAATAATCATCTGAAAAATAATAATGCGCCTTTCCCCAATAGCTGTTACCATAGTAACAATGCAGATTATTTTCATTCTTTGTAAAACTGATAAAGTTCCCAGTCTCAGCATATCCCTTACTATCAGACTCATAACAGCCTTTGTTGTTGAAGGTTATGTAATGAGCATCATCATTCACATTTTTCTTATAACTTCCATCCACAATCATAATCCGCTTATAACGATACGTCTGCCCGAAAGTTGATGTGCAACATATGGCAAACAATAGAAATAAAATTTGTCTCATATCATCAAACTTTTAGTATCCTTAATTACAACACACATAAATTAAAATATAGATTTAACAATAAAAGCATTGTATATCAGAAATTCACTCAACTTAGCGCTATAGTCTGAAATCAAACAAATATTTATTGAATATAGCAAATATACAAACAAAAAACGAACAAATCACATCTTTGAACAGAAATATTTTCGATTATTTTACAAACTCTTTCATTTTCTCTTTCAGGATATGCTTACGATACCCCATCCAGCTATGTATCACTTTACATTCCGGTGAAATCAGCACATAATGAGGAACTCCCTTTACACCATAAACCGCTGCAAGTCCGTCATTCACCTCACGAAGTTCATTCCATTGATGGCCGGTCAGTTTCCTTTCTGCCACAAACTTCTTCCATCTGTTTTTCGCGGCTCCACAAATGCTAACCAGTTCCAGTTTTCCCTTATACATACGACTCACTTCTTCCATTTCAGGCAGTGCCTCCATGCAAGGCTGGCAACCGATATTCCAGAAATCAAGCAGAATATATTTACCTTCAAACTCAGAGAGATGATGTGTATTTCCCTCCGTATCATACAGCGTACCGTCTACCATGTGGTCGCCTACTTTTACTGGCTCCACCATCTTGATATAAGTTGTTATTTCACGCCCTACCGACAACTTGCGGTCAGCTTCAGACAGACGTGCATACAACGGATAAACCAATTCTTTATGGGAATATTGAGAATCGGTATTCCAATTGAGGAAAGACAATTGATCACAATACTTTTCCAGCCAGACTTTTGTGACCGGAGCCGTTTTCATGTATTCCAGTTCCCGCAACCGAACTTTGTCTTTCAGAGGATACACATGATTCCGACGGATAGAATCGATCTTGTTTCGGATGGAAATATCATTTATGCCCTTGTCAAACATCTCATATACTATCATCTCTTGCTTAAAGGCTTCCACCATTTCCGGCATTCCCAATTTGGTAAATTCAGCCTCTGCCTGCTGCTCCGGTACCTCACTTTCTACCGTCCAGAACGGACATAGCATGCCTTCACCCTGAATCCGGATTTTTGCTCCGGAAACTACCCATAAAGAAAGTGGACTTACCGAAAATGTCTTCTTATAGCTTACTATCAGCAACAGCTGCCGAGATTCCTTTGAAGTAACGGTATCTCTTAATACAAATCTGCCATCCTTGACCGTATCAGATGTCACAATGTCCGCATACTGTCTGTTCTCAGACTGACAGAGGGAAACAACTGAGCTGTCGGGCAGGTTCTTCACAAATCCTTCTATCAGGAATTCACCTTCCGGAACCTTCTGTCCGGAATGGCAACTCCCCATCATCAACCCCAATAATAGAGAGGAAAATAATATTGCTGTGAGTTTCATGGTATCATATTAAAAAAATGAGTCCGCTCTAAAATACAGGGTCACATTCCAACTTCTCTCAAAAGCATTTAAGCATAATTGCAACCCATTTTAAAGCGGACTCAAAAACAATTTACTGAAGTTTGAAGGAAACAGGTACGGTAAATTTCACCCTTACAACCTGTCCCTTCTGCATACCCGGTTTCCACTTAGGCATAGCTTTCATGACGCGCAAAGCCTCCGCATCCAAATCCGGGTCTACAGAACGAAGTACTTTAAACTCGGTAGGAGTTCCGTCTTTTTCCACCACAAACTGCACGATTACCCGTCCCTGCACATTATTCTTCATGGCATTTTCCGGATATTTCACGTTTTCTTGAAGGAATTTCAACATTTCCTTCATTCCTCCCGGATATTCAGGCATCTGTTCTGCAACCATAAATACTTCTTCTTTAGCCGTACTATCTGCGGGAGCTTCTTTTGCTTCCGGACTTACCGGGGCAACAACTTCTTCTTTTGCATCCTCCGTCTGTGATGCATCCTGCGAGCAGGAGATGTTTCCGGCAACGAGTAGAGCAAAGGCCGGAAGCACGAACAGCGCATATTTGATATGCCCTGCAGCGTTTGATTTTTTCTTGTTCATCATAATGATACGTTGTTTAAGGTGAGAGAAGTTGAAATTATTGGATAACCCGTACTTGTGGTTGTAGGCCAACCCAAGCAGGTGATATTGATAGCTTTTAGTGGCAAACCCTGCCTCCATTACTTTCCTGTCGGCCAGGAACTCTAAGTTGAGTCTGACCTCGCGTTTCAGCAGCCAGGCAAAGGGATTCATCCAGCAGCAGATGCTGACCATCTCGGCAAGGAGCACATCGACAGAATGATGCTGCTTTACGTGCGCCATTTCGTGCGTCAGAATTTCACTGATTTCATCTTCCTTCACTGCGGCAGGATTCATGAAAATCCATCCGAAGAAAGAGAACGGTCCGGAAGGGTCATTCAAACATTTTACGCGAACACCGTTTATCTCTTTTTCCGGCATACGTACAATGAGGCGATACAGACTGAATGCCTGAACCACAAGCCGGACGAGCAATACCACTACCCCGGCAAGATACAGATAGCCTATCCATTCAGACAGCACGAACACACGGCTCCCGGTTTCTGCTACTTCACTCCCTACCACAATCTCCGGCAACACCGCCGAGTAATCAAAGTGAGTGAGCATAATCATACGGTCACGGCTTTCCAGCCATTCACGTACGTCGATAAAAGGCAGGATGAATGGCAATACAAGCGACACTATCAGGATAAATCTTCTGGAACGAAAGAAGGTATCCCGCGTGCATACCAGTTTATAGAGCGCGTAAAACAGGATTAATCCGACATTGACTTGAAGAAGGTATAGCATAGAAATAAGTTTTTATTTGTCTTCACGTTTTTCAATCAGGTTGATAATCTCATTCAGGTCTTCCTTGGAAATCTTCTGTTCCTTGGCAAAGAACGAAACCATCTCCTTATAAGAATTGGCAAAATAATTGCGCACAATGTTGCCCACAGACTTGCTGGTATATTCTTCCTGAGCCACTAAAGGAGTATACCGGTAAGTATTACTAAACCTTTCTGCCTGCAGGTATCCCTTCCGCTTCAGGTTGTTGATGACGGAGGCCACCGTGGTATAAGGCGGCTTAGGTTCAGCATAGCAACCCACCACATCTTTCACAAAACACGGCCCCAAGTTCCAAATAAAGCGCATGGCTTCTTCTTCCTGATAAGTTAGCTTTTCCATATCGAACGAGTTTTTCTACGAACTTTTCGCAAATCTACGAAATTATCGTAAACAATATATATTCAAACAGTTAATTAAATTAAAAGTAAAATTGATTCATTCGTTTTATTCTCCTCCAAAAACACAAGTGCGTTTTATCTCAAACGCAAGTACATTTCATGTCAAACGCCTTTGCGTTTTAATCTAAACGTCCTTGTGTTTTAATTAAAACGCAAAGGCGTTTTTTAGCCTATATTTATTTGCCATGAGAAAGCAGAAAAAAGGCTGTTTCAAATTACACAATTCTAATTTGAAACAGCCTTTCGTTTTATAACTGGACAATATGTAACTCACCCCACTTTGGGGAAGTTCACTTCATCATAACACCTCTCCTCTCACATGAAAAAACGGTTTATTATACAGGAAAACCCACCTTGTCTTTATCCGTGATTTTTCTTAATACACGACAAGGATTTCCAGCTGCCACGACACCCGAAGGGATATCATGAGTTACGACACTTCCGGCACCAATAACGGTATCATCGCCTATCGTCACTCCACTGAGGATAGTGCTGCCGCCTCCAATCCAGACCCGATTGCCTATGGTAATGGGTTCAGGAATCAAAGCACCTGCTATCCGCTCTGCCGCATCAAGCGAATGATTCGCCGAATACATACTCACATTGGGCCCCAACAACGTATTGTTACCTATCGTTATCTGCCCACAATCGAGGAGCGTACATCCGAAGTTAATATAGACATCATTGCCAATCGTAATATTTTTGCCGAACTCGCAAGCAAAGTCTGGCTCCATCCACACACGCTCCCCTACTTTCTTGAAGAGTTTGTGCATGATTTCCTGACGTCGTTCAACTTCTTCATCTTCAGTACGGTTAAACTCCTTAAACAGCTTCTTTGCCTTAACCCTCAGGTTAAACAAATCAGCATCAAAATCATTATAGATTTGATGCTCCTGCATTTTATCCCATTCTGTCATATTCAACTTTGTTAAGTTTGGTTTCATAGTGACAAAACTATGAAAAAATGATGAAATAACAAAGAATTCATCCAAAATATTACGATTTATCGCAAAACCAAAGACGATACAACAGAATACGCATATTAACCGCAACTTCCGCAAGAGCAGGCGGGTAATTCTTCTTTTCGGATTTCCGTAATATAGAAACGGGCGAAGGCATTTTTAATCTCATCGCGCACACGACGGAATTCTGCTTCAATAAATTCCGGAGTTCCGGTGGCATGCGACGGGTCATCAAAACCGATGTGAAGACGCTTGCCTACTTTTCCGGTAAATGCCGGACAACTTTCATTTGCTCCTCCGCACACGGTTATCACATAATCCCATTCCTGATCAAGGTAGGTATTCACATGAGTCGGCACATGCGAACTGATGTCAATTCCGACTTCTTTCATTACCTCCACCGCCTTGACATTTACTTGTGCGGCAGGCTCTGTTCCACCCGAATACACTTCTATATTTTTATCGAACGACTGCAAAAAGCCGTGTGCCATCTGGCTGCGGCAACTATTTCCTGTACAAAGAATCAATACTCTCATATAAATGTAACAATGATAAATTAAAGAACAAAATTAAACAAATAACCCGACAAGATAATGAAGAAAGCCACCGTTCCGAAGAATATCGCAATCAGCCGCCACGTCATCACCTTTTTCAGCAAAGTCGCTTCCGGAAGTGAAAGACCTACCACGGCCATCATGAAAGCGATAGCTGTACCCATAGGGATACCTTTGGCCACGAATACCTCGATGACCGGCACAATGCCTGCCGCATTGGCATACATCGGTACGGCAAGAATCACAGAAAGCGGTACGGCAAACCAGTTGTCCTTCGACATGTATTGCTCGAAAAATCCTTCAGGCACAAAGCCGTGCATAAACGCACCTATACCGATACCTATCAGAATGTAAATCAGTACACCACTGACAATCTTCCAGGCATCACGCACAATGACGGGAAGACGCTTGATAAAAGTAGTATGGTCTTTCTCCCATTCTCCTGCCTGCGCCGAGGAGCTGGCCTGTATCTGCTTCACCCAGTCGCTCAGGTAAGGTGAGAGATGCATACGGCCAAGCACAAAACCTCCTATCACTCCCAGCAGAATACCGCTGATGACATAGATAAGTGTGACTTTCAGTCCAAAAGAGCCGAGGAACATAGCCACCGCCACCTCGTTCACCAGCGGAGAAGTAATCAGGAAGGCAAACGTCACTCCCAAAGGGATACCGCCTTTTACAAAGCCGATAAACAAGGGAATGGACGAGCAGGAACAGAACGGAGTAATGGCTCCGAAAATGGAAGCCAATACATACTGCAACCCGTACATTTTATGTGTTACCAGATAGTTCCTCAAACGTTCTATCGGAAAATAAGCGTTAATGATTCCCATCAGTACACTGATAAAAAACAGCAAAATAAGAATCTTGATGGTATCATAAAAAAAGAAGTTTACGGCTACCCCAAGCGGCGTATCAGCACTCAGTCCGAACAATCCGTAAACAAGCCAGTCTGCAAAATCTTGTATCATGTTTCTATCGTTATAATTCGTTTAAATACGAACAAGTATCCCATCATAAAAGCGGCAGCTGCCTTGAAGACCATTTCTGCCGCTTCTGAATCAATCCTCTTGTTTATCCGATTCCTAAAAGTTTCTTCACATCGCTTTCAGTGGGAACCTGTCCTTTCATCTTCACTACTTCGTCTACCACAACGGCAGGAGTCGTCATGATGTTGTAGCTCACCATTTCCATGATGTCGTCCACCTTAGTCAGTTTCACATCCAGGTTATTTTCCTTGATTACTTTTTCAATTACATTATAGGTGGTCTTGCACTTTGCGCAACCCGGTCCCAATACTTTAATTTCCATACTTGTAAAGATTTTGTTTGTTATCAAATTCGTTTATAAATACATTATCCAGCTATAATATATACCGATGACGATAAACAGCACACCAACTATGCGGTTCATCCATTTCTGCACCTTCTGCATCTTGCCGTAAAAACTGCCCAGCTGCTGTACACTGAACGCTAAAATCCACGCCACAACCAGCACCGGTATGGCAGTCGCAATGGCAAACACAACGGGCAGCAGATAACCTGCTGTGGCCGTGGCCGACATCGGTATCAGCATGCCAAAATAAAAGACACCGCTTGTGGGACAGAAAGCCAGGGCAAACAACGCGCCTATTATCAACGCGCCCCAACCGCCTTTCCGGGCAAGCCCTTCCGCATTACCCTGAAATCCGAACTGAGGCAAGTTCATCCTATCACCGAAAAGCATGAAAAGGCCTATCACGAACAAAAGCGGTCCCAACACAAGCTCTCCCCACAACCCGATGGTCTTCTGTATGCCAAACATGCTCGAACCCTCTTTCAGAATCAGAATCAATACCACTCCGAGCAACGTGTACGAAAGAATACGTCCCAGCGTATAGAGTAGTCCATTCCAGAAAATACGCCTCCGGTTCTCTATGTCTTTCCCGATAAAGTCAATAGCCGCAATGTTGGTAGCCAACGGACAAGGCGAAAGTGCAGTCAGCAGTCCAAGCAGAAACGCCGTCCATACAGGAGTGGAACTGTTGTCCAACAATGTCTGTAACCAGTCCATAGCCTCTCCTTATTATTTCAACATGTCATTTATGGTCTTCACCAGTCCTTCCTTGAACACCTCCGGCGATTTACGGGCATTTCCGAAAGCAAACTGAGTCATATTTTCCGCAGTTTCCCGCCCGTTCTTATAGCGCACCACAAACAGTGACGACCAGGTAACCTCATATTTTTCGGCAATCTTCTCATTTTCCTTCTTGCTGATGTCTATCACCTTGAACACCACTTCACCCTTCTTTACCTGTTCCGCGAGATTCTCTTTCATCACAGCCAGAGTATTGTTTTCAATGGCTATACACGTAGCACAACGCTGCTTTCCATGAAAATACAATACCTCTACATGGTCTTTGGCAGTTATCTCACTGTTTCTGACCACCGCTTTGTCACTTGTTTGAATTTCTTTTTCACTTCTGCCCTGCATCCCACATGAGACCAATGCCAAACATACCGACAGAAGACATACCATCTTTTTCATCGTTCTTCTATATCTATTATTAGTAATTCGTAAAACAACGAACAAGTACAACAAAAAAAAGAGCTTATTCGCAACAGCTCTCTTTTTTACATATCGGCTGACCCAGGAAATCGGCAAACATTTTTTTGGCCAGTTTCCAGTTCTCCTTATTAATGCAATACCTCACCTTAGGTGCCTCAATCTCTCCCTGAATCAGTCCGGCTTCTTTCAGTTCCTTCAAGTGCTGTGACACTGTAGCCTTGGCTATGGGCAGTTCTTCATGAATGTCGCCAAAAAAGCAACATTCCTGCGAGGCCAAAAATTGAAGTATGGCTATACGAGCCGGATGCCCCATGGCCTTGGCAAAGCGGGCCATTTTTTCCTGTTCTTCTGAATAGTTCTTTCTTACCATTTTCACCTCTCTTGTTTGTTGTTCGCAAAATTACGAATAAAATTATACAGTGCAAAAGAAAAAGTTATTTTTTTCAAGCAGAAAACTTCTTTTAGCTATCTGCTTATTGTAGAACTTTAAAATGATTAGGAAATAATGTAACTTATTATATTTTGCAAACTTCCTAAAAGAAAAAGCAGACTGCTGAAAAGTTTTCTACGTTTCCCCCACATAAACCGTACGGTTTCCGATAGGGAAACCTATATTTCCGCACTGAGAAACTTACGTTTCTGCAACGGGAAACGTAAAAAATAACCTGAAGCTTCCGCAAAAACTTCAGGCTATTTATAAAATCCAACTTTTCAGTTGTTTATTTCTTTATCTTCTTCCGGTAAAGTTCCGCACGTGCCAGAATCTCGTGTACAAACTCATAGGTATCGCTTCCTCGGGCATACCCGTTCTTGCAGACGGGGTCCTGATAATATTCCTTGTTGCTTTTCAACAACATGAAATGGGCCACATGATGCTCCCAGATGTAGCGGTTACGTCCGTATTTTTCGGCCAATGCCATGGCATCGGTCACATGGCCGATACCGGAATTGTAGGCGGCCAATATGAACTTGGCCTGTTCTTCCTTATCCGTGATTTTACTAAACGTACGCTGCATTCCGGCAATGTACTTCACAGCAGCTTTGATACTCTCTTCCGGGTCCTGCTCTTTGCCCGGCGGCACTCCCATGGCACGTGCCGTAGCCGGCATCAGCTGCATCAGCCCCTTGGCTCCGGCCCATGATACGACATTCGGATTAAAGTTAGATTCGGTATAGGCCAACGAAGCTAACAAACGCCAGTCCCAACCGATTTCTTTAGCATAGCGTCGGAACAAATCATCGTAGTGGGAAATCTTACCGTCTTTCACGGAAAGAATGGCTCCGTGCGCGGGACGCTTGGCCAGCTCAAAATAACGGCGGGCACTGGCACGGAATGCCGGTGAATTGATGTTCTCACGGTGCCATTTATCAGCGGCCTCTGCCAGCAGAGGCGATGTTTTCCGTACGGCCCACGAAGAACGCTGGTCAAAGCTGATGGCCAGGTTGATGTCAAGCACCGGATAATAGGTACGGTTGATGCGGGCAATTTCATCTGTAGCTACTGTATAATCTATGCGCCCCTCTGCCACCCACGTAATCAGGTCTTCCGACGATACACTGTCGGAGGAAATCTCACAAATATCGATTCCTCCTCCCAGTTCGCGGTTCAAATTTTCCAGGCGGGTACGGTATTTTCCGGAATTGACATAGACTTTCTTTCCAACCAGTTCCGTGACATCCTTCAAAGCTTTCTTCCCTCTCCGCTGTATAATTACCTGCCGCGTAATGTCTTCTTCACCGCAATAAATCAGACTTTCCTTTAGCGGATTGGTAATAATCAGGTTGTAGGCTACCAAATCACCTTCTCCTTTGAGCAGACTGCTCACCAGCTGCTCTTCGTCTTTCACGACTTTCACCTTTAGGTCGACTCCCAGCGACTTGGCAAACTGTTGGGCCAGTTCGTACTGGAACCCCATGGGTTCACCACGGTAATGGAAATAAGACACAGAGCTGTTGACCGTCAGCACCACCAGTTCTTTTCTTTCTTGAATCTGCGGTAAATCGACGGCAGTTTCTTCCGCTTTTTTCTCAGAGCCGCATGAAAAAAACAAAAAAAGGGCCAGCACACAGCACAGCCCCGTTATCCAGCCTTTCATTTGTCTACGATTCGTTCAATGTACATCTTCAGAATCTCGATGGCCTTTTCATTATGACCTCCTTGCGGCACAATCAGGTCGGCTATTCGCTTGGCCGGTTCGATAAACTCCAGGTGCATGGGTTTCAACACACGCACATAACGTTCCATCACTGCCTCAGCCGTACGTCCTCGTTCTATCACATCCCGCTGGATGACACGGATAAGACGTTCGTCCGGATCGGCATCCACAAAAATACGCAGGTCCATCTGCTTGCACAGCCTGCGGTCGCTCAAAGCCAGAATACCTTCGATAATGATAACCTTACGGGGTTCTACATGCACGGTTTCTTTCTGACGCGTACAGGTAAGATAGGAATATACAGGCTGTTCAATGGCTTCTCCCTTACGCAGCATGGAGATATGCTTGGAGAGCAAATCCCAGTCGAACGCCGAAGGATGGTCAAAGTTGATGTTCTGCCGTTCTTCCACGGGCACATGACTGCTGTCCTTATAATATGAATCAAGCGGAAGCACTGCCACTTCATTCTCCGACAGACTTTCGATAATCCTTCTCACTACAGTTGTTTTACCGGAGCCTGTTCCTCCTGCAATTCCAATGATAATCATAACTTGTTTCAATAATTAATTTCTATATTTGCAATATTCAAAGATACGAAAATCATAAAAACAAACAAACATGGTCAAGCACATTGTTTTATTTAAATTGAAAGAAACCCTTTCTCCGGCAGAAAAAGCCGACATTATGAACCGTTTTAAGGCTGCCATCGAGGCTCTTCCGGCCACTATTCCCTTTATTCGTGACATTCATGTAGGACTGAATGAAAACCCAACAGAAGTATGGGACATCTGCCTAGACAGCAGTTTCGATACGCTGGACGACGTGAAGGCTTATGCCATCCATCCGGCACACGTAGCCGCAGCTGGTATTCTGAAAGAGGCCAAGGAAAACCGCGCCTGCGTGGACTATACTATCTAAAACCCAGCCATCATGGAAAAAATCATCAATCCATGGGAAGGAATGGAAGGATACTTCTGTTTCGGCTGTGCACCCAACAACGAGTCGGGCCTAAAAATGGAATTCTATGAAGACGGGGACGAGATTGTGAGTAAATGGGTACCTGAAGCCCGTTTTCAAGGCTGGTTAAACACCCTGCACGGAGGTATTCAGGCAACTCTGCTGGATGAGATATGTGCCTGGGTAATTGCCCGCAAGCTTCAGACAGCGGGAGTGACTTCGCGCATGGAAACTCAATACCTGAAACCCATTCACACGACCGACTCTCACCTTACCCTCAAAGGAAGAATCAAGGAGCAGAAGCGGAACTTTGTGTTCATTGAAGCCGAAATCTACAATGCACAGGATGAGGTCTGCACCAAAGCCATCTGCACCTATTTCATTTTCCCAAGAGAAAAAGCAGAAAAGGAAATGTACTTCAAAGGCTGTTATACGGAAAAAGAAAAGGAATCTTTATAAATTTGACAGCAAAAGCGAGTTTTTTCTGATAAATATTTGCTTTTTTAATTCTTATCTAATATTTTTGTCGCAACAAAAGAACGATAATTATGATTTTAAATACTGTACATCATCGCCATCATCATTACCTAACGGTTCACACGGTAGGCTGACGACGCGTGCAGTTACAAGAGATAAGATTACACAAAGGCTTGCCGTAAGAATTTATTCCTCGGTAAGCCTTTTTTATTTGACACTTTAAAAACTTAGAACAATATGTTAAGAATTGCCGTACAATCCAAAGGGCGCTTGTTCGAAGACACAATGGCCCTGTTTACTGAAGCAGACATCAAGTTATCTACCTCCAAACGCACCTTGCTGACACAATCCAGCAATTTTCCGGTAGAAGTACTGTTTCTGCGCGACGATGACATCCCACAATGTGTGGCCAACGGTGTGGCCGACCTCGGTATTGTAGGAGAAAACGAATTCGTGGAACGTGCTGAAGAAGCGGAAATCGTGCACCGTCTGGGCTTCAGCAAATGCCGTTTGTCACTGGCTATTCACAAGGAAACGGAATACAACGGACTGGAATGGTTCAATCACAAAAAGATTGCTACCTCCTACCCCAATATCCTGAAAAACTTCCTGACACAACAGCACATTGAAGCCGACATCCATATTATCACGGGTTCGGTGGAGATTGCTCCGGCCATCGGTCTGGCAGATGCCATCTTCGACATTGTCAGCTCCGGCTCTACCCTTATCAGCAACAACCTGAAAGAGGTGGAAGTAGTAATGAAGAGCGAAGCGCTGCTCATCGGAAACAAACACATGTCAGACGAAAAGAAGGAAATCCTTCAGGAGCTGCTGTTCCGCATCAATGCAGTCAAAACCGCTGAAGACAAAAAATACGTGCTGATGAACGTGCCGACCGACAAGGTACAGGAAATCGTAGCCGTTCTTCCCGGTGTGAAGAGTCCGACCATCATGCCATTGGCTACAGAAGGCTGGAGCAGCATCCACACTGTTCTCGACCAGAAATGTTTTTGGGAAATCATCGGCAAGCTGAAAGCCATTGGTGCACAAGGTATTCTGGTACTGCCTATTGAGAAAATGATACTTTGATTTTCAGAACCTAATCACAAAGATTGTTACTATGAACATCATTACTTATCCTGAAAGAAATACATGGGCGGACTTGCTGAAACGTCCGACGCTTCAAACGGAATCATTACGGGAAACCGTACTCGAAATATTAAACCGCATCAAATTTGAGGGTGATAAGGCCGTACTCGAATACGAAGAGAAATTCGACAAAGTGCAACTGAACTCCCTGCTGGTAAGCGAGGAAGAAATTGCCGAAGCAGAAAAGAAAATCAGCATCGAACTGAAAGCGGCCATCACACTGGCTTATAACAACATCCGCACGTTCCACGCCGCACAGGTATTCCAGGGAAAGAAAATCACCACACTGCCGGGCGTGACTTGCTGGCAGAAAGCTGTGGCCATCGAGAAAGTGGGATTATACATTCCCGGTGGAACAGCTCCTCTTTTCTCTACCGTCCTGATGCTGGCTACTCCGGCACAGATTGCCGGATGCAAGGAAATCATTCTCTGTACTCCTCCCGACAAGGAAGGAAAGATTCACCCGGCCATTCTCTACGCAGCCAAACTGGCTGGTATCAGCCGTATCTTCAAAGCCGGCGGGGTACAAGCTATAGGAGCCATGGCCTATGGCACGGAAAGCATTCCCAAAGTATACAAGATATTCGGTCCGGGCAACCAGTATGTCACTGCAGCCAAACAGCAGGTTTCCTTGCGTGATGTAGCCATCGACATGCCAGCCGGACCTTCTGAAGTAGCGGTACTGGCCGATGAAACAGCCAATCCGGTCTTTGTAGCTGCCGATTTACTTTCACAGGCAGAGCACGGCACCGACAGCCAGGCCATCCTGATTACCACCAGTGAGACTTTGCTGAAGGCGGTGACAGAAGAAGTGGAACGCCAGCTGGCCCAGCTTCCCCGAAAGGAAATTGCCAGCCGTTCTTTAGCTTCCAGCAAACTGATTTTAGTGAAGAACATGGACGAAGCCGTAGAAATGACCAACGAATATGCTCCCGAGCACCTGATTATCGAAACCAAGGATTACATGGAAATCAGCGAACGCATTGTCAATGCGGGTTCCGTGTTCTTAGGCTATTATTCTCCGGAAAGTGCAGGCGACTATGCTTCGGGCACCAACCATACTCTTCCTACCAACGGTTATGCCAAGGCCTACAGCGGAGTCAGTCTGGACAGCTTCATCCGCAAGATTACCTTCCAGGAAATTACACCCGAAGGTATTGCCATGATTGGTCCGGCCATTGAAGTCATGGCAGCCAACGAACAACTCGACGCGCACAAAAATGCAGTATCCGTACGTTTAAATAAATAACTATGAAACCATTGAAAGAACTTACGCGACCGAACATCTGGGCCTTGAAGCCCTATTCTTCGGCACGCGACGAATATAGCGGAAAAGAGGCTTCCGTATTTCTGGATGCCAATGAAAATCCCTACAATACTCCTAACAACCGTTATCCCGATCCGCTTCAAAGAGAATTAAAGGGGCTGATTGGAAGAGTAAAAAAAGTATCGCCAGACCACATTTTCTTAGGCAATGGAAGCGACGAGGCCATCGACCTTCCTTTCCGTGCCTTCTGCTGTCCGGGCATTGACAATGTAGTGGCTATCGACCCGACGTACGGTATGTATCAGGTATGTGCCGAAGTAAACGATGTAGAATACCGGAAAGTACAGTTGGATGAAAACTTTCAGTTCAAAGCTGCCGACTTACTGGCCGCTGCTGACGAACACACCAAACTGATTTTCCTCTGTTCGCCTAATAACCCCACGGGAAACCGTCTGTGCCGGGAAGAGATTCTTACCCTGCTCCGCTCATTTGAAGGACTGGTTATTCTGGATGAGGCATACGCTGACTTTTCAAATGAAGCATCGTTTCTGCAGCAACTCGACGAATTTCCGAACCTGATTATCCTGCAAACCTTCTCCAAGGCATGGGGATGCGCCGGTATCCGTCTGGGCATGGCTTTTGCTTCTTTGGAAATCATTAACCTGCTGAATAAAATCAAATACCCGTACAACGTGAACCGGCTGACCCAGCAGGAAGCCATCCACATGATTGAAAAGCATTATCAAGTACAGCAGTGGGTGGAATCCTTGCTCCACGAACGTACCCGTCTCATGCAAGAATTCCAGAAGCTTGCTTGCTGCCGACGCATCTATCCTACCGATGCCAATTTCTTTCTGACACGGGTAAGTGATGCCAAGAAAATCTACAACTACCTGGTGGATAAGGGTATCATCGTCCGCAACCGTAGTAGTGTCACACTTTGTCAGGACTGTCTGCGCATCACCATCGGTACGCGTCCGGAGAACGATACCCTGCTGGAAGCCCTGAAAAACTACAAAGAGGAGGAAGCATGAAAAAAGTATTGTTCATTGACCGCGACGGAACCCTCGTCATCGAGCCACCCGTAGATTACCAGTTAGATGCGTTCGAGAAACTGGAATTCTATCCGAAGGTGTTCCGTAACCTCTACTTTATCCGGCAGAAACTGGATTTTGAATTTGTCATGGTGACCAATCAGGACGGATTAGGTACTGATTCTTTTCCGGAAGACACATTCTGGCCCGTACACAACCTGATGCTTCAGTCGTTCAAAAACGAAGGCATTGAATTTGACAACATCCTTATCGACCGGAGTTTTCCGGAAGATAATGTCCCTACCCGCAAGCCACGCACCGGCATGCTCACAGGATACCTGAACAATCCGGAATACGACCTGGCCGGAAGCTTTGTAATTGGCGACCGCGCTACTGATGTAGAGCTGGCCAAGAACTTAGGCTGCAAGGCCATCCTACTACAACCGGATAAAAGTCTACTGACCGAAAAAGGACTGGAAGACACGTGCGTATTAGCTACCACCGACTGGGACCGCGTGGCAGAGTTTCTCTTTGCCGGTGAACGTACTGCCGAGGTATGCCGCAAAACCAAGGAAACCGACATCCGCATCCGGGTGAACCTGGACGGAAACGGCACCTGCCATATCCATACCGGACTGGGATTCTTCGACCACATGCTGGAGCAAATCGGCAAGCATGGCGGCATCGACCTGGACATCCACGTAGACGGTGATCTGGAAGTGGACGAACACCACACCATTGAAGATACGGCCATCGCCTTAGGAGAATGTCTGTACAAAGCATTAGGAAACAAAAGAGGTATCGAACGCTACGGCTACTGTCTGCCCATGGACGACTGCCTGTGCATGGTTTCACTCGATTTCGGCGGAAGGGCCTGGCTGGTATGGGATGCCACTTTCACCCGCGAAAAGATTGGCGACATGCCTACCGAGATGTTCCTCCATTTCTTCAAGTCGCTGAGCGATTCGGCCCGTATGAACCTCCATATCAAGGCCGAGGGAACCAATGAACACCACAAGATAGAAGGTATCTTCAAGGCCCTCGCACGCAGCATCAAGATGGCCATACGCCGTGACATTCATCATTTTGAGATTCCTTCCAGCAAGGGATGCATCTGACATAAAAAAAAGAAGCATGGATTCCAGGCATTCGCTAAAATCCATGCTTCTTTTTTTATTCTTTACAATCTACAATGTGCTACTGCTTTTTCAGCTGCACTCCCAATTGTAATCCGTCATATTGGCTCAACAACGAACTGGCTGTACTTACTGCCGAATTGGATGACTTGCTTGCCACAGCTCCTGTGATAGTCTGTGCCAGCGACATCAGTTTGTCTGCCTTGAACAGCAGGCTCATGGTATCTCCGGTCAGCCCCTTCGAAACCGTCGCATTCACTTTCAATCCCAGACGAGTTTTCATTGTCAGTTCCTTGGTATCCGCATTATAACTGTATGTTCCGTTGACTGTTTTTCCACCCACCACCGAAGTATACGTACTATCGGCATTGAAGGTGTAGGTTGTACCTTCCTTGAAACCCAGCTTCTCCAGTACACCGCTCATCTTATCTTCTACCTGTTTGGCAGCCACTTCACCGCCAGCCTTAGCCAGCAGATTGTCACTCTCAAACTTACAGTCCGGACCCACATAAGCCCACGTTCCTGTCAATGAGGCACTTTCACCCGTTACCTTATTCGCTACCGCATTGGCTACACCTGACAGAATTGATTTCAGGTCCTGAGCCATTCCATTGGCTGTACCGGCAATACACAATGCCAGCACCAGCACACTTCTCCATAAAATACTTTTTTTCATCACTCTTCTTATTTTATTTTGGTAGATACTTATTTAACAAGTGGGGCATGCCTTTCATTCGGTCAGCCTCAGCAAGCCTTGAAACTCATGTCAAGACCTTTCACAGAATGCGTCAGTGCACCTACAGAAATGTAATCCACTCCACATTCTGCATAGTCACGCAAGGTGTCGAAGGTAATACCGCCTGATGACTCCAGTTCCACACGACCGCCAACCATTTCTACGGCCTTGCGTGTATTTTCCGGAGTAAAGTTGTCCAGCATGATGCGGTCTACTCCACCCAAGTCGAGCACCTGCTGCAATTCGTCGAAGTTACGCACTTCAATTTCAATCTTCAGGTCCTTTCCTTTTGCCTTGCAATATTCCTTAGCACGCGTGATTGCCTTGTCAATTCCTCCGGCAAAGTCCACGTGATTGTCTTTCAGCAGAATCATATCGAACAGACCAATACGATGGTTTACTCCTCCACCGATTTTCACCGCCATCTTTTCCAGAATACGCATGCCCGGAGTCGTCTTACGTGTATCCAGCACGCGAGTCTTCGTACCTTTCAGGCGTTCTACGTATTTGCTGGTCATCGTAGCAATACCGCTCATACGCTGCATGATATTCAGCATCAGGCGTTCGGTCTGAAGCAAAGACTGAATCTTTCCTTCTACCACCATGGCCACGTCGCCCGGTTTCACGTGTGTACCGTCCTGAATGAACACTTCCACCTTCATTTCAGGGTCAAAGCGATGGAACACTTCTTTTGCAATTTCAATACCTGCCAGAATACCTTCTTCCTTAATCAGCAGTTTCGACTTGCCCATTGCATCCGCCGGAATGCAAGACAACGTAGTATGGTCACCGTCACCTATATCCTCTGCAAAAGAGAGGTCAATCAGGCGGTCAATCAAATCCTTTACAATTTTTTCGTCCATTTTGTTCAAAATATTAAGTGATATTTCAGGAAGCAAAGGTAATTATTATTCATATCTTTGCAAAGGCAACCCGTTTTAATCAAAGTAAAAAAGATATGAAATTTACCCTACTTGTGGTCGGCCGGACGGTCGAAAAGCATTATATCACAGCCATCAGTGACTACGTGGAACGTACCAAACACTATGTTTCGTTCGATATGGAGGTGATACCTGAACTGAAGAATACCAAAAGCCTCAGCATGGAGCAGCAGAAAGAAAAGGAAGGCGAAGCCATCCTGAAAGCCTTGCAGCCCGGCGATGTAGTAGTGTTGCTCGACGAGCATGGAAAAGAATTCCGCTCCATCGAGTTTGCCAACTGGATAGAGCGGAAAATGCATACTGTAAACAAGCGGCTGGTGTTCATCATCGGCGGACCTTACGGATTCTCTCCTTCCGTCTATCAGGCTGCCCAGGAAAAGATTTCCCTTTCCAAAATGACATTTTCGCACCAGATGATACGGCTTATCTTCGTGGAACAGCTTTACCGGGCCATGACCATTCTGAACAATGGCCCTTACCACCACGAATAAACCGGTTACCTCAACCGCAGAATATCGCCTACTTTCGGAGCCGGTGAATCTGGCTCCATCTTATTCAACTTATACAGATTTTTCAAACGGATACCGAATTTCTGGGAAATAGAATACATGGAATCTCCCTGACGCACCACGTACACAATGTATTCCTTCGTCGCCCGACGACGTTTCTTCTCCAGATATACAATTTCTCCTCCCATGAACTGGTAGTCCTTCGGCAGTTCGTTATAAGTGCGCAGTTTCTTTTTGCTGATGCCCAGCTCATCCGACAATCTTTCAAACGTATCTCCCCGACGGGCGATAATGTACACCATATCATTGGCTAAATACGGCTGATGCGGATTGGGGAATTCTTCTATCCATTCCAAACCTTTCTTGGTATCGTAACGATCCAGGTCGTAGAGTTCAATGATGTTGATCAGGCGGTCGGCATAACGCGGGTCAGTGGCATAACCAGCCTTCTTCAAGCCACGTGCCCATCCCTTGTAATCCGTAATCTTCAAACGAAACAAAAAGGCATAGCGTGCTCCCGTACGCAGGAATTTGGAATGGTCACGATACGAATCCTTGGCATGACGATAAGCCCGGAAACATTCATTCGGGGCATCGTCGTCGGCACGTACCGTCCGTCCGTCCCAGCTCCGTCCGCACTTGATACCGAAATGGTTGTTCGACTTGCGGGCCAGTTCACTTCGTCCGGCTCCCGACTCCAGCAGTCCCTGTGCCAGCGTGATACTGGCCGGAATATGATAACGCTTCATCTCCTCCACTGCAATTTTGTGATACTGCCGGATGTAATCTTCGTACGCCTTATTCTTGCGCTGAGCCGCCCCCAAAGAGAGTGCCATCCCTGCCAGACAGCACACCAAAATATATTTCAATGATTTCATGCAGTTTTTCTTTACCGTTTAACGTGCAAAGATAAACGATTCGCCACAGAAGCTTACGGGCAAACACTTAAAAATACAGAAAAACAGGGAGAAAAGCATTTTTTTACTTATATTTGTTTACCAACTACAAAAACAAAAGCAATGAAAGAAATCAAACTTGAAATTCGTATCCACTCCTTGCAATACGATGAACTTACCCCACAAGACCGTGAACTGATGGACAAAGCCAAAGAAGCCACCTCACGCAGTTATGCGCCTTATTCCAAATTCTCAGTCGGTGCCGCTGCCCTGCTGAAGAACGGGGTGATTGTGACGGGTACGAATCAGGAAAACGCAGCCTACCCATCCGGAATATGTGCCGAACGCACCACATTGTTTTATGCCAATTCCCAGTATCCCGACCAGCCTGTGCTGACACTGGCCATCGCCGCCCGAAGTGAATCCGGCTATCTCAATACACCGATTCCTCCTTGCGGAGCCTGCCGGCAGGTGCTATTGGAAACTGAGCAGCGCTACCGACAGCCTATGCGCATTTTACTATATGGAGAAAAAGCGATTTACGAGATAGACGGAACCAAAGACTTGTTACCCTTATCTTTCGGCGGGGAGTTTTTGAAATAAACTCCCTCACCCTACCACATAACGGGCATACTTTCCGGTCAGCCGGCGAAGCAGAATCACCAGTCCCCATGATACAAGGAAAGCAACTACCGCAGCATACGGTATCTGCAATCCCACAGGCACGTGACACATACGGGCCAGCACTACGCTCGGACCGGTGAAGAAATAATGAATCATATACACTCCGAAACCGCATACCGTCAGATTGGCAAGGGCTTTCTGTATTTGCTGATTATTTACACGGACTTTCTTGCAAAGCATGAACAACGGAAGGGTCATCAGCACCACGTTCGGTGAGCAATAGTAGAAGAAAAGTTCGAGCTGTTCTTCCGTACAGTCGGGCGATGCGGTCATGTGACGGAAACCGAAGAACGTGACACAGAAACCTACGACAAACATGGGAATTCCCCACCCCAGTGTTTTTGCCAGACTCCATTCCGTGTGACGCAGATAATGTCCTAACAGCAGATAACCGTTGAATCCGGCAAACATATAGAGCATATAAAACTCGTTCCAGGAACAGGAACCCCAAATGTAAGACCCTACAAATTCTCTGTAATAAGGAACGAAAAGCGTCACACCCCAAGCCACAAGGAACCACCGCTGTGCTTTCCGGCTGGCTTTTTCCACCCAGGCAGAAAATACCGGCATGTACAGATACAGCCCGATAAGCAGATAAATGTACCACATGTGCACGTCCAGCAAAGAGAAGTTAAACGGCATCTGTGCAATGTATCCCAACGATACATCGAGTGACTGGCGCATCACTTCCTCACCCGAATACGGGAAAAAATCGAGAATGACTTCCGGAGCTACTCCCAGTAAGCCTGTAATCCACGGGAAAAGATTGTAAATGACCGACCAAATAAGGAAAGGCCAGAACACACGCCCGATGCGTTTACGATAGAACGGAGCCACCTCCCCTTTTACCGGCAACAGCAAGGCTCCTGTAATCATCACAAACAAAGGCACACACGGACGAAGTAAGGAACCGTACACGGCACCCCACCACTTGATTTCCGCAATATTGGCCGGAGGTTCTCCCGGATAGAAGTTAAACGGGTCTGCCGAATGGCAGCATACTACAGTGAACATGGCTACCAGACGAACCACGTCGAGCCACACGATGTGTGTTTTTTGAGTAGGATTTAAAGTTGAGTCCATAATAACTAACTGATAATTTGAAGATTACACCTATATTTTCAAAATATTCCAAAGGTGTAGTGTACTAAATAAGTTGACACAATTTATTTAGTAACATGCGTAAAAATCGA
>ENA-ORSI01001331-ORSI01001331.1-human-gut-metagenome-genome-assembly--contig:-NODE-1331-length-21769-cov-8.643133_pt1 | contig 21769 bp, 8 predicted proteins | sample MGYA00242187_ERZ509154 | MGnify/ENA primary metagenome ERZ509154 (study PRJEB26280, sample SAMEA2338627) | human gut metagenome | biome: human gut; feature: human-associated habitat; material: faeces...
GGGAACGTATTCACCGCGCCATGGCTGATGCGCGATTACTAGCGAATCCAGCTTCACGGAGTCGGGTTGCAGACTCCGATCCGAACTGAGACGTGGTTTGGGGATTCGCTCCCTGTCGCCAGGTGGCCTCCCTTTGTCCACGCCATTGTAACACGTGTGTCGCCCCGGATGTAAGGGCCGTGCTGATTTGACGTCATCCCCGCCTTCCTCGCAGCTTACGCTGGCAGTCCCACCAGAGTCCTCAGCATCACCTGTTAGTAACTAGTGGCAAGGGTTGCGCTCGTTATGGCACTTAAGCCGACACCTCACGGCACGAGCTGACGACAACCATGCAGCACCTCGCAAACGGCTATTGCTAGAAAAGGTGTTTCCACCTCGGTCCGAATGCGTTCAAACCCGGGTAAGGTTCCTCGCGTATCATCGAATTAAACCACATGTTCCTCCGCTTGTGCGGGCCCCCGTCAATTCCTTTGAGTTTCACCGTTGCCGGCGTACTCCCCAGGTGGATCACTTAACGCTTTCGCTGTGCCGCTTACAGTGTATCGCAAACAGCTAGTGATCATCGTTTACTGCGTGGACTACCAGGGTATCTAATCCTGTTTGATCCCCACGCTTTCGTGCATCAGCGTCAGTCATGGCTTGGCAGGCTGCCTTCGCAATCGGGGTTCTGCGTGATATCTATGCATTTCACCGCTACACCACGCATTCCGCCTGCCTCAAACATACTCAAGCCCCCCAGTTTCAACGGCAATTCTATGGTTGAGCCACAGACTTTCACCGCTGACTTAAAAGGCCGCCTACGCACCCTTTAAACCCAATAAATCCGGATAACGCTCGGATCCTCCGTATTACCGCGGCTGCTGGCACGGAGTTAGCCGATCCTTATTCATAAGGTACATACAAAACGGGACACGTCCCGCACTTTATTCCCTTATAAAAGAGGTTTACGATCCATAGAACCTTCATCCCTCACGCGACTTGGCTGGTTCAGCCTCTCGGCCATTGACCAATATTCCTCACTGCTGCCTCCCGTAGGAGTTTGGTCCGTGTCTCAGTACCAATGTGGGGGACCTTCCTCTCAGAACCCCTATCCATCGTCGGTTTGGTGGGCCGTTACCCCGCCAACTGCCTAATGGAACGCATGCCTATCTATCAGCGATGAATCTTTAGCAAATATTCCCATGCGGGATCCCTGCTTCATGCGGTATTAGTCCGACTTTCGCCGGGTTATCCCCCTCTGATAGGCAAGTTGCATACGCGTTACTCACCCGTGCGCCGGTCGCCACCCGGTATTGCTACCTGTGCTGCCCCTCGACTTGCATGTGTTAAGCCTGTCGCTAGCGTTCATCCTGAGCCAGGATCAAACTCTTCGTTGTTTAAATTGTTTCTTAATATCCTCGCTCCGGAATCCGTTTATCGTAGTCCAAAGTCATACTTCTATTGACGGTATTAATCCGGAGAATCTCTTCTCCTAATACTTGTACTACTTGTTGAATTATGTAAATCTCTCAAAGAACCCTCTCGCTATCGTTTCTCGATTGCGGCCGCAAAGGTAAGGACTTTTTCTTAACCTCCAAATTTTTCGGTGAAAAATTTTCAAGTTTTTTTTCTCAAGCCGATCTCCGGGCGGTTGGAAATTATCGCTTGGCCCAGCCAACCTCATCCCCTACCCAAGGATACCTCCACGTTTCCATCATTTCTGAAGCGCCGTTCTCTCTCGAATGCGGGTGCAAAAGTAATGCTATAAAACATACGGTCCAAATTTATCGGGCATTATTTTTCAAGTTTTTTACGGCAACGGATATCGGGTACATTATAATATAGGATACGCAAAAATACCGACTGCTCACGGAAACGATATAGCCGGTACCCTTGCCATCATAGCGGCAATACTGTGCCACTACGATGGCACGGCCCTGCCACACGGATGGCACAGCGTTGCCACTGTGATGGCACGACCGTGCCAAAGGCGATAAATAAACTGGCACTGCAAACAATTGATAAACAAACATATGCTAGCATGAAAATTTCCCCAGAGGAGACATCTAAAAGACAGGGGACTTTATCTTTTATCTAGATATCTAAAGACAGAATAAAAATCTGCCGTTTTTTTTCATATATTTGAGGTCTCATCTAAATATAAACAAATAATGAAGCACTTGAGTTCCTCTATTTTATTGGGGCTTGGGTTGTTTTCCTTCTTCTCCTGTAAAGAAGCGACAGCGCCCGCCCCTATCCTGCCCGTTCCCACGCCGGCACAAGTTGAATGGCATAAGATGGAAACATACGCCTTTGTCCATTTCGGATTAAATACGTTCAATGATCTGGAATGGGGTTACGGAAACACTCCCGCCTCCACATTCAATCCAACGGATCTGGATTGCGATCAATGGGCGCAAACAATCAAAGCCGCCGGATTGAAAGGCGTAATCTTAACCACCAAGCATCACGACGGTTTCTGTCTATGGCCTACCGCCACAACCGAATATAGCGTAAAGAATTCTCCTTGGAAAGATGGCAAAGGGGATATGGTAAAAGAACTATCCGATGCTTGTAAGAAACACGGGCTGAAATTCGGTGTCTATCTCTCCCCTTGGGACAGAAACAGTGAGAATTACGGACAACCGGGGTATGTAGAGAAATTCCATGCCCAATTACATGAATTAGTCTCCAACTATGGCCCGTTGTTCGAATACTGGTTTGATGGGGCAAACGGTGGCAATGGCTGGTATGGCGGCACGAATGAAACCCGTGCTATAGACGCCAAGACCTATTATCAATATGAGCGGGCACGAGACACGATCAAGGCGCACCACCCGGACATCATGGTTTTCGGAGGGACAGTACCCGATATCCGCTGGATCGGTAACGAGGAAGGTTGGGCCGGTGATACCCAATGGAGCATCTTCGCCCCGGAACCCTCCATGCCTACTTTCCAACAGAGTGTATGGGGAGATGAGAACGGACCGATGTGGCTAGGTGGAGAATGCGATGTATCTATCCGTCCGGGATGGTTCTATCACTCCCGGGAAGATCACCAAGTCAAATCTCTGGCAAAATTAGTCGATCTTTATTACCGAAGCGTCGGGCATAACGCCAATTTCCTATTGAACTTCCCCGTAGCGTTGAACGGAAAAATAAGTCCGGTAGACTCCGCCCGTGCCGTACAATGGTATCAAACCATCCAAAATGACTTTAAGGAGAATCTGTTGAAAGGATGTTACGTACAAGCGAGCAATAAAAGAGGACGTAATTTTAGTCCCAATAAGGCAGTAGATGGGGATTGGGATACCTATTGGGCTACGGACGATGGAGTAACCAGTGGTTCATTGACTTTCACGTTACCCCATCCTACCGATGTAAACCGCTTGGTAATACAAGAATATATCCCATTAGGACAACGAGTACGCTCGTTCAATATCGAACTCGAGCAAGGGGGTAAATGGATTCCGGCACAGACCGTGGATTCTACGACAACTGTCGGCTATAAACGAATTGTCCGTTTCCAGACCGAGAAAGCGGAGAAGATACGCATCAACTTCACGGACGCCCGCGGGCCGCTTTGTATCAATAACGTGGAGGCATACCTTGCCCCCGCCTTGGTGACCGAGCCAACGATTGCCCGTAATATCAATGACGAAGTAACCATACAGGCCGGGGATAAAGGCTCCGAGGTTCATTATACCACCGACGGTTCAGATCCGACCAAGGACTCACCGCTTTATCAGGCGCCATTCGCTTTCGCTCAAAAAGGAACTGTCAAGGCGATTGCCTATGATCCGACTTTCGATACAGTCAGTCCGGTTTCCGCACAAACGTTCGATATTCCTGCTTGTGATTACACGATCGTATCACCGAAAGATGAGAAAACCAGCCTGATCCTAGACGGAAACGGCTACACAACCTACTATTTGCCACAAGGGAAACAAGAGTTAGTCGTACAATTAGCGAAAGAAATGCCTATATCCGGATTCCGCTACACCCCGAACCAAGGACGTGACGCAAGCGGTCATATCTCCAACTATCAATTATATATTAATGGAAAGAAGGTGGCCGAAGGCGAATTCTCCAATATCAAGGCTAACCCGATCGAGCAAGTCGTACATTTCCCGATAACGAAAGGTAACCAAATCCGTTTGGTCGCAACCCGTATCGTAGATAATAAAAAGCAAGCGGGTATCGGTGAATTCTCGGTAATTACGGAAAAATAAAGAATATCTAATAAAAGCAGAAGGGACCGCCTCGAAAACCTAATTTCCCGAGGCGGTCCCTTTTTATTTATTCATCGATCCTTTATTTATCCTTGAAGGTATCGGTTCATTTGTTTATACACGGCACGTATATCCAACGGCTTAGATATATGAGCATTCATACCGGCTTCCCTACTTTTCTGCACATCCTCAGCGAATGCGTTGGCTGTCATAGCGAAGATAGGAACCTTTTGAGCATCAGAACGCCCCAATGCCCGGATACATCGGGTAGCCTCATAACCATCCATATGCGGCATCTGCACATCCATCAATATCAAATCATAATATCCTTCGGCAGATTCCTTAAACTTCTTTACGGCCTGCACCCCGTCCTCAGCGCTCTCCACCGAAGCACCGGTAGCTCCGATCAATTCCTCCGCAATCTCCCGGTTAAGCTCGTTGTCCTCAACTAATAAGATCCGTTTACCTTTGAAATCATAATCAATCACATAACAATCCCTCGCAAGGTCACTTCGCCCATCAATATCGGAAAAACGAGTGGGCTTACCCGACTCCTTTATTTTGCCGAAAGGCAGATCAACCGTGAATGTACTGCCACTCCCCTGCACGCTTGTCACATGTATGCCACCTCCCATCAACTGAGTGAAACGCTTAACGATAGAAAGCCCTAATCCTGTGCCTCCATATTTATAAGTGACATCCACATTTTCCTGTTCGAACGATTCGAAGATTTTATCATAATTCTCCTCGGCTATACCACATCCCGTATCGATTACCTCGAAACGAAGGTAAACATTCTCTTGATCCTCACCTGTTTTAGATACCCGAAGTTTAATTATTCCCTTGGCCGGCGTAAATTTCAACGCATTCGATAACAGGTTAGAGAGAACTTGATTCAAGCGCAAGGAGTCTCCTATAATCTGTACTTCCAGATCACTAGCCAATACCGTCTCATAGCTGATCCCTTTACTCTTGGCCTGCTCGCCATACAGATTTTCAAAGTCCTGCAAGAATGCCCGGAAATTAAAGCTCTCATGTCGAAGTTCCACTTTTCCGCTTTCTATCTTCGACATATCCAGCACGTCGTTAATGAGAGCGAGAAGATGCTTGGAAGACATGATTACTTTCTCAAGACAGTCCTTTATCTTATCGGTATTATCTATGTTTTGCATGGCGATAGTACTCATACCTACAATTCCGTTCATCGGCGTACGGATCTCATGACTCATCCGGGAAAGAAACTCGCTCTTCGCCAAGTTAGCCGCCTCAGCCCGTTTCAGGTTGCCCTGTATCACGGTCGCTTTCATCCGGGCCCCTATAGCCAGCAGTAATGCCGTAAATAGCACCGACAGGACAAACATCACGATAAACATGAATTGTAAGGGATTCGCATATATAAAGTCCGTAAGAGAGAATTCATTCACGCCGATAGATTCCAGATTCCGATTGCGTATAACAGTCCTCTCGGACTCAGAAAGATTATTGATCGCCTTGTTGAGTACGGTTAATAAATCCGGGTCAACCGGGGTAGGTAACGCAAAACTTATCGCACTCTGATCATTGACCAATGTCACAGGAGCAAGATTGGTGAAATGATAACGCGAAATATCCTGTTCCATTTTAGAGGACAATCCATAGATAAAATCAGCCTCTCCGCTATTGACAGCGGCTAATGCCTCCTTAATGCCCGGATAGGACCGAATCTTCTCCGCAGATATGCCACTTGGAAATCGCTGACTTTCCACCAAAGCACCAACCAAACCCGGAGCGGGATAACTACAGGCTTTATTGCGTACTATGATATTGTTCGCACTCACATAAGAGGCTGAAAGCGCAAGCCCTAGCTGGGCCGCATCGTTCTCATCTCCCAAGAAAAAGCCTAAGATATCGGCATCCCCTTGCTGTATCAAACGGATCGCATCAGCATAATTTTTCGCATATACATACGAGAATCGTAGCCCTGTGAAACTTTTAATCTCATCCAGTACATCCGCCATGATACCCGTATGGTTCTTCAGCGGCGTTTCTTTACAATACAAAGGATACCAATTCTCAGGTACGGCTACCGTGATCGTTTTCCTCTCATTGACATACTCCAGATCCCGGTCGCTCAGTTGGATGTTTACGAGCCGGTCTGGGAAATTAACGGCATAACGTTCCGCCGCAAAATTAGGATTGGCATCCAATATCCGTTCCAAAGCCATATTCAAACCATCCAAGACTTCTTTATTACCCGGATTGGTCACGATATAATAAGGCTGAGAGTCATATGCCACGACTACACGGACAGAATCGCTAATATGGGCAACATTATTTAGTAACAAATCGATCTCACCTTTAGCCAGATAGGGATATAACCCGATTTTCCCCACCATATCTTCCTGTTTGTAATATCGGATATTACAATACAATCCGTTGATAGCCATAAACTCTTTGAGACGGCGAATGTTCTCCCTTGCATTCTCATACACACCGATGGTTTTACCATTCATACTCTCCAAATCATAACTATGGATAGAGCGATCATCAGATCGGGCAAGTAATAATGAACGGCTATATCCCATATTATAGTTCGGATAAGCATAATATTTCTCTAAAGCGGGTATATAATAGTTTCCACCCATCAACTCGTACTTACCCTCAACAAATTCATTCAACATAGCCGGTCCCTTCGTATCTATGTACTCGTATTCCCAACCGGTATATTTGGCGATCTCATTGAGATAATCTACGAGCATACCATGATGAGTACCATCTTCGGCCGTCCAACTCATGCCATCTACCTGCGGAAAGGCAACCCTAAGTACACGTTTTTCACTTGTCCGCGCTAACACAGACAAATTAAACGCTAGCATTATAAATACTAACAAACCTATAGCTATACCATGACTCACATATCTCTGAAGTAAGTTCATTATAATGTATATCTTTTATTACCGGCTTTTCCGATGATAACAACCCCCATAACCCTCCGCAAAACAACTGTTTATTTTGGATGTACGCAAATATACTACTTTTTATATCACAGCGGATTATAAAATAATTGATTTTTAAGAGAAGATACTATAAAAACAGAAGGGACCGCCTCGAAGGTAAAACACCTCGAGGCAGTCCCTTTCCTAAATCCCAACAAACTTTTATCCCATCGAACTATTGATTACCTGTGTGGTTTTCTCAAAACTCTTCCTTAAGACCTCCTTTACATCCATGGTTTCCCAATATCCCTTATTAAAAAGCTCTACGGATAACCCACCCCGGAAACCGGAGTCGTATAGCAAAGGAAGTACTTTATTAAACGGGCAAATACCATCTCCCGGAAACACCCGATCCGAATCTCTCAACTCCGTACGAGGAGGCAACTCCGGATAATCGTTGATATGAAAAACCGGAAGGATCTTCCCATTTATCAAGCGTAAACTATCAAAACTATTTCCTCCTCTGTACAAATGGTAGAAATCCAATAAGACGGAAGCCCGCGAATGCCCGGAGGCGATCGCTATCGCCATGGTATCCGATAATTGATTCAGAACCCCGGCCCCCCATAGTTCCAATATCGGAGTGACACCCATCTCATCCCCTAAATCCAGTATCGCCCGATAGCGTTCGGAATACTCCGGCAACCGTGTACGATCCAATTGAGTAACTCCTTGAGCAGGAGCGGCGATAAATTTACCGCCCAATCCCGCTACCATCTCCATATCATGCCGCATTTGGTTTAGCCCTTCCTTCCGTTTCGAAGGATCATCGGCAAACCACGAGGCAAAACCGATCATATTCTCCAATAAAAGTCCGGAGCCTTCCAGCTGACGCCTGAGTGTCTCATAAGTTCCCCCTTGCTTTACGAACGCATCCACATCACGGGTCCATAACTCAATTCCCTCAAAACCAGCCTCGGCACATAAATCAATCTGTTTTTGAACAGGAAGTTTATAACCCGCTATCGTAGAGACATTGAGACAGACACGGAAAGGACGTTTCGAAGAGGATGCTTCGGGTGATGGCTCCTCTTTTTTCTTCGGAGCGCAAGAAGCCAAGCCTGCGAACGTACTGCCCAAAACCGCCAGACCGGTAGTCCGAAGCATATTACGTCTTGAAATCTTTTTCTCAAGCATAACACTCTCGTTTTAAATTAAACCTCCAAAGATTTACGGGCCTCCCGATCCGGATCATTCCGAGCCTCACACGTATTATTCAAGATCATCACCTCTCCATTTTCTTCCGTGTATTTCGGCCAAGCGGGTAACTCTCCTCCGTTCGGATCTCCTGTCCGCATGAAATTCAACAAAGCGCCAGACATCTTATCTGACAACGCACGAGGTACCTTACCTCCACCCGTATGAGTAAACATCCGATCCGTATTTTTAAACCAGAAACAGATATCCGAGCAATGGAACGCACGCATACGGTTATTAAACAAGGGCGGACACCAGCCAAACCAAGCTACATACACAGGCTGGCCTTGCTTTAATTTTGCGTTAGCCGCCTCAACCACTCGTTGACGGGAAGACAAAATCATCGCCCAAAGCTCCATCGGAGTCTTATCCGGGAAATTCTTGGCGAAAGCCTTCACGATCGATTCCGCTTTATCACCATATTGACTTCTCAGTTTCTCGATCACACCGTCTTGAGTGATTTTTTCCAAGGCCGCATCCGCCCTGTTCGGGTTCCATTCATGGAAAGTCGTACAGAATATCATCGGGACGACAGGAGACTCCAAATGGCTCTCACCGGAGTAGAATACACCGGCCGGAATATTCCGGTCATCAGCAACAGGGCCAAAAGTCCGTCTCATGCTAATCCCTTGATCTTCCCAGCACTTTTTACAAGCCCTATCCGCTATATCCAAATATTCCCGCCAAGGTATTCTTTGCAATTTATCCAGTTGGGAAGCGGTCAGCCCCGCTTCTCTCAAAATATATTCTCCCACCTTCCGGGTCATCACCTGATCGGAAGCTCCTACCGTAGATCCACTTAAAGCCACGGCTCTATGGATCAAACCTTTTGCCGCCGGCATAGCGGCTACTGTACAGACCTTAGAACCTCCTCCGGATTGTCCCATAACCGTTACGTTCCCGGGATCTCCACCGAAATTGGCGATATTATCATGAACCCATCGCAAGGCGGCAATAATATCTAACATCCCCACGTTTCCGGAATCCTTATACGCTTCTCCACCAACACCAGATAAGTCAGAGAAGCCAATCGGCCCCAACCGATGATTAATGGAACAGAATACGATATTTCCTTCCCGGCTTATATTCTCTCCATGATATCCATCCTGCTCGATCCCACTACCATTTGTAAAACCGCCGCCATGCAGCCACACCAATACGGGACGTTTCTTACCATCCGCAATGCCCGGTGTCCATACATTTAAATATAAGCAATCCTCACTCACATCCCAGTAGTTCCAATGATCGGCAAAAGTTCCGTAATTATTGGGCCACCGGTTCTCCATACGTTGCGGCGCCGTATTCCCATAAAAAACCGCAGGTCTCACATCTGTCCACGGCTCTGGCTTTTGGGGAGGCATAAAGCGATTTTTTCCCGACGTATCAGCCCCATAAGGAACCCCCAAGAACGTATATACATGATTCAGCAGATATCCCTGCACCTTCCCATACTCTGTCTGGGCAATGGCGATATCGTCACCGATAAATAAAAACTGTCCATCCTCTCCTTCCTTGACGTTTTGTTTAAGGGAGGAATCCCCGGACGGGGCACATGAGGAAGCCGTTACCAAGCTTCCCATGCTTAAAGAGGCTGTGCCCAGTCCTAGGTTTTTCACGAATTGTCGTCTATCCATATGCATAAAAACACAACTATTAATATCCCGGATTCTGTTTCCAAGATTGGTTTTTCGTAATCTGATCGTATGGTATCGGGAATAAATCACGCGAATTATTATTCAAGGCTTCCTTAAATGTCCAGCTACCTTTAGCGAACTTATCCCAACGAACCAAGTCTTGACGACGCCAACCTTCCCAAGCAAATTCACGGCCACGTTCATTGATCAACTCATCCAACGTTAATGTTTCCGGAGTATACACGGGCTGATTTGCCCTTTCACGTATTAACTGGAATGCAGGTTCCGCACACAAAGCTGATAAAGTAGCGGCATTACCACCTCTCAAAATAGCTTCAGCCTTCATATAATAGATATCAGCTAAACGATATAAAACAAAATCATTGTTCATATTACCAGTCATACCCAACTCATATTCATACTTCTGAATACGAGCACCTTCCCAACGATAAGCGGCATTAATAGAAGATACCTCAATAGTCAATTCCAATTGTTTTCCCGGATTATCACCATCCTCAACAGGCTCTCCCGTGACCTTATCATAAATCAAACCGTAAATAAAAGTCGCCTTTTTCCGGGTATCGTCATCTTTATATAAAGCAAGGAAGTCCGGAGTAGCGCAACCTCCATTCCAACCGCCCACATTTATACCCCACATCTGGCGAGACTTGGGATGTCCGGAGAATTTATGGAAATGAAACTCGTAGTCTCCATTTGAATTGATACCATTTTGCATCGGTACCACGAAAATATTTTCTTTACAAGACTCATTCGCCACTTTAAATGGAGCGGAGAAATCAGATACGACCTCATAATATCCAGAGTTAATCACTTTATCGCAATACTCTATCACTTTATTCATATCGTCCTTATCGTAAGAAGAGGCCCCTTTGAACACCTTTGCGTTCAAATATAGTTTTGCCAACATCGTATAAGCCATCGATTTCGTACATCTTCCATAATTCTCGGCAGACGGAGCGTCATCCAAATATTCCATATTATCTAAGATACAATCTACGACTTTCTGATAAAGCTCAGGACGGCTTGTCTGAGGAGAAGCCGTGATTTCACTCTCATATGTATCGATATAAGGAACATTCCCGAATAAATCCAGTAAGATAGAATAATAGAAACATCTCAAGATGACAGTCTCCGCACGATATTTATTATAGATATCGACATCCATCTCCTCTTTATATGTATCCAAGTCGTAAACCACACGGTTACATGTCGTTATTCCAGAAAATACGGAAATCCACACATTATTCAATGCATCCAGATTGTATTGCCATTGATGACGATGGAAATCCTGCCATACCCCTCCGTCATACCAGTCATTACCCGGCGCACGAGTCGGAACAACACATTCATCCGAGGAAACAGTCTGCAACCCCCATACTCCCCAGTGATTCTGATAAGCCTGCAATTCCGCATAGGCAGCACCTACCGCTTGCGGAATCAAAGAAGGATCCGCATAAAAGTCATTTGATACCATTTGTCCCGTCGTATCTTCATCCATATCCGTACAAGAAGGAGCGATAACCAAGAAACAAATCATTGATACTATATATATTAAACTATATTTTTTCATAACCTTCGATATTTAGAGTATCCATTAAAACGTAACATTCAAACCAAGAATAAAAGAACGGCTAGCCGGATAATAACGAGTCCTCTCAATACCCATATTATCTAATCCTACCATATCAACCTCCGGGTCGATACCCTTATAGCCTGTGATCGTAAACAAGTTCTGACCAGTCAAGTACAAACGTAAGTTTTGCATGAAACCTAATTTCTTCACCGGCACATTATAACCCAATGTGATATTGTCCAACTTCACAAAAGAACCATCCTCCAAATAATAACTAGAGGCTTGAGCCGCATCTTGCAACGGGATATCCATTGCCGAAGCCAACATATTCTTCTCCTTTCCAGCCACATTCCGATTCTCCAATGCCATACGGCTTACATTATATACATCATTGCCTACGACAGCACGGAATGTAAACGATAAATCGAAGTCACGATATTTAAACTCGTTAGTCCATCCTGCTATAAAATCAGGTTGCGCATTACCTACGATCTCACGATCCTCATTATATGTAAAGTCACCACTACCATCGACATCCTTGAATTTCCATTTACCATCTTCCGTAAATCCCTCGAATACCGGCAAATAAAAATCACCGACCTTGCCACCCGGGACCAAACGAATCAATGGAGTCGAGTTCATACCTCCTAAATCACCATCCGACAAATAACCGGTCTCAATCCAGTCAGTCTGGAAAGTCTCATTACTTAATTTGTCCAATTTATTCGTGTTAAATGAAAAGTTAATAGAACTAGTCCATGAGAAGTTCTTATTCTGCACCGGGGTTCCGGAAACAGAGAATTCCAGACCTTTACTTGTAGCGTCGCCAACATTCGCCAACATAGAAGAATATTGATAAGGAGGAGTCGGAACCTTATATTTATACAACAAATCTGAAACCTTACGGGTATACAAATCAACGGTCACGTTCAAGCGGTTATTCAACGCTGCAAAATCAACACCTAGATTCCATTCGCCTTTCCGCTCCCATTTCAAATCCGGATTCTGGTTCTGTGTCGGCCCATAAGCATTGATCCATTGTTTAGAAGTATGATCATAAAAACGGCCTACCACTCCCATCATCGACAAAGACAAATAATTATCTGAAGGCATATTTCCTGTCACGCCATATCCCAAGCGCAATTTCAAATCGTTAATCCAGCTAGCGCTTTCCATAAAAGCCTCATTACCGATAGACCAACCGACACTTACCGCAGGGAAAGTTCCCCATTTATAATCCGCACCTAAACGAGTAGAACCCTCACGTCGTACAGACGCTGATAACAAGTAACGATTTCCCCAGTTATAATTTACACGGCCGAAGAACGAAACCAAATTATCTTGAGAAACCGAACCATCCATCATGCTTTGGCTAGGGTTATTAATCAAGTTACTACCCGCACCCAAATTATAGTAAGAATATACATCCGAATCAAAATTCGAGTTATTCATACCAAATGATTCCCGATAGTTATGCTCATAGGTATACCCACCTAATACCACCAAATGATGTTCTCCAAAAGATTTTACATAGTCGATCGTCGTCTCCAGTGTTTTATTAAAACGAGTATTAAAACTCCGAGATGCTGACCCGAAACTAGAAGTGTTAAATACCTCTCGTGAGGTATAAGTACCCTTATTTATATCAGAGTATTTCAATGAGCCAAAAGCTTGCGCACGAAGTCCTTCCAAAATGTTCCAAGTTACACGAGCAGACCCTTGGAAAAGTCCGCCTTTTGTACGACGGTCACGCTGCATAATATAAGCCACCGGATTTGAATATCCCTGAATATCCAGCGCATAATACCCTCCGGCATCTATCGTTCCCGTCTCGTCGTATACGGGTGCCGTAGGATTATAATAATACGCATGCTTAAAAGCGGAATAATCATCATAGCTGGAATTCTCACCTTCCCGGTCAAAACGACGATAAGTAGCGTCGTATGCTATTTGAATCTTTTTATCGAATAAATTCTGATTAGCGGAAAAACGAGCGATCATCTCATTGAACCCTGACTTAAGAGCGATACCTTGATTATTTCGATAAGATACAGAAGCCCGGTAATTAAAATCGGTCGTACCTCCTGTCAATGCCAAGTTATGCGAATGGGAGAACGGAGTTCGGGTAATCTCATCCATCCAATTCGTATCATATCCCCGGTCGTTTCCCCCATTTGCCAAAAACTGGTCACGATCCATGACTTCCAATTGATTGGCTATGGAAGAGATAGACATATATCCATTGTAGGTAACGCTCATCTTCCCGGCAGAACCTCGTTTTGTCGTAACCAAGATAACGCCATTCGTTCCACGGGTTCCATATATCGCCGCCGCTGAACCATCCTTCAATACATCGATACTTTCAATATCATCTTGTGGAATAGCGGATAAATCCCCTTGAGGAATACCATCAATGACGATCAACGGAGAAGTATTACCGGTTAAGGATGAAGTTCCGCGTAATTGGAACTTATACTCTCCATTCGGGTCGCCGGCATTTGGTTTGGATATATTCAAACCTGCCACTTTACCTTGCAACATACCCATTGGGTCAGACTGTACGCCCTTAATCAAGTCTCCCTCCTTCAAGCCTGCAACAGAGCCGGTCAATTCTTTCTTTTTCTGAGAGCCATATCCCACGGCTACCACTTCTTGAAGTCCGATACTTTCTTCCTCCAAGCTCACATTTATCGTGTTCTTGCCATTTACCGGAATCTCCGCGGTCTTATATCCAATATAAGAAACGATCAATACGGCATTTGATGATACATTCGAGATCTGATACATACCGCTTATATCAGAAATCGTACCGTTAGTCGTTCCTTTCACCGCTACATTGGCGCCAATGATCGGTTCGCCTGTCATAGATTCCTTTACAACTCCTTTTACTGTAATCGTTTGCGCCATCATGGGAAAGAATAACGCCAAACTAACGATCAAAAACAGGGCCTTTCGAAGCCATACTTCCTTTTTTTGATTTTCCATAACTCATTCATTTAAAGTTGACATTGTTTTTACAAAAAACGACCGGAGATCTCAATGTGCTGTAATTCAATTCGTATGGTAATGGTTATATATAATAGAGTATTAAAATCCACCGGTCGTTGTTTTTAAGCATTCAATCGCATTAAACTTTCGGGAATTGCCACGGGCTTCTATAGCTCCGCTTCAAATACGCGTCCGCTTTCGGATTATCCACAAACTTACGAGCTTGCGGATCATACACAACACGAGTTCCCGTCAAATATGAGATATTAGCCATATGGGCTAGGATCGTCGCGAAAGCCCCTTTCTCGATCGGGCTGTTCGTCTCAATAGATTTATTTAATATACACTTACACCAATTCGTCGCATGGGCCTCAATACCACCATCCTCGAACTTCCCGACAAGCTGGGCACGGTCGGTTAGTAACTCACCCTCCCGATTCTTCTCTGGAATCAATTCATAACCTTCACGATTACATACTAAGGTAGCTTTACTTCCGACCCAAGCTACCCCTTGATCCCGATTATAGAGATGAGCGACTTGTTGGGCCCATTCTATATGGAAATTCTTATACTGAAAGATCGTTGTCTGGCAACTGGGAGTCTCATTAAAAGAGGTAGGATCTTTATAAGCCGTAGAGAATACCGCCTCCGGATATTCACGGTCACACAATCCTAACGCTTTCAATCCATCGAACGCAGAGTCTATCCAATGCACTCCCCAGTCGGTTTGCTGACCGCCTCCATAATCCCAAAAACCACGCCATCCACGAAAACGGTAATTATTAAATGGACGCTCGGGAGCCGGGCCCAACCACATATTGTAATCTAATGTAGAAGGAACCGGAGAATCCGCTACGGCCGGACGTGGGTCCGTCGATTGGCAAAGCCATAGCTGAACTTTATAAACATCCCCCAACACACCGGATTTCAATATCTCATTAGCCGCCAAGAAATATCGTTGACTAGTCTGCCATAAGCCAGTTGTTACCACCCCTTTATATTTCTTTTGGAAATCCATCATCGAATGGCACTCCGGAATCGAATTACCAACCGGCTTTTCCACATAAATCGCCTTGCCCGCTTTTAAAGCCTCAGCGAAGATGTAAGGATGCCAATGATCCGGTGTTGCGATAATGACCCCGTCGATATCCTTATTTGCCAAGACTTCCCGGAAGTCACTATATGCCTTGATCGAAGTCGTTTGGTTCGGAAAGTCTTTTTTGAAACGTGCGATCTGCTCATCAAGTCTCACTTTGTTCACGTCGCACATGCCCACACAATGTACCCACGGATTATCAGTCAAAGCCCCTTGCAAATCACGGCATCCCATACCGACACCTATTACAGCGATATTCACCCGCCCATTTATAGTCTCTTCCTTATGAGAGACGGTAGGAGCTGCCGATGCCAAAAGAGGTGAGATACCTAAGCCGGCGGCCAACATCGTCGAGTTCTTTAAAAAATTCCTACGTGTAGTCATAAATCATTATTTTAAGGTTATACAATTTATAAATTACGAATCCATATATTACGGAAAGCCACTTCCACTCCATGATCTTGTAAGCTTAATGGCAGACGGCCATGCGCTACATATTTAGGTAAACCGGTATATGGGGTCGTTCCTTTCAGTACATAATTATTCTGTACTACGATACCGTTCAATACCACGGTAATCATAGCGGGAGATTCCAATTCATCGTTTGTCCCGAAACGGGGAGCTTTCCAATAAATATCATAAACCTGCCACTCATTTGTCTTCGTGAAAGCATTTACCAACGGTGCGCTTTGCTTATAAATACTGCCGACCCAGCCATTCACATACGTAGGATTATCCTCACAATCCAAAACCTGCACCTCATAACGGCTTTGTAACATAATGCCACTATTACCTTTCATCTGTAATGTATTATCCTTTCCCGGTGTAGGGGTCTTGAACTCGATATGTAACTGGCAATCTCCAAAATAATCTTTTGTCCGGATCGATCCGGTCCCGGAAGCCACAATCATCGCCCCATCCTTTACGGTCCATTTAGCGGGACCTCCATCTTTTCCCGCAGATTCCCACATAGAAAGATCTTTTCCATCAAACAGGATGATCGCATCGGAAGGAGCACCAGTTCCTACACCCGGCTTTACCTTAGGAGGAACCGGATAATACCATTCAGTACTCTCAGGTTTCCATCTTTCCGGTGGTCTTTGTTGTTGATTACTTTGTTGGGCGCTCATAAAAAACGCTCCACATAAAAGACTGATAAGAACAATCATTTTTTTCATGCTACATAGTATTAAATTAATGTTTCTATTTTCGCTCTATGAACAAGCTGCCGCAAATGTATCACGCATACGAAAATTCCTCTTTTTCTATTTTATCAAAATCGTTTCCGATTGTCGCATAATACAAGTTCCAGCCTGTTTCCCCCGGTCATTGAGAAAATCGTATCAAGAATGAGACAATTTTACATGGCGAAGCAAGCCATACCCTTCCGTCATATTCCGTCTTCTCTCCCGGATTTCCTCCAAGGTTTGTAGATTCCCGATAGAAGGCATCTCATTTCGTCTAGCGTTATCCAAAAATTTCCACGCATACTCGGAAGCGATAGCGGAATCACGCATCAGTGGTAGGCGGGAATTAAAAACACCGGTCCGTACGGAATCCGCAAACAAATCACATAGCGTACTTATATTTTTCCCTCCATAGGGCTTCTCGATCCGGTGTGTTTCATTAACACCTCTCAACTCCACAACCGCAGTCTTAAAATCATGACTCATCCGGGCGATTCCTTTCGTTCCTATTACATCTATGTAAGAGTTATGCGTTTGGTCTTTCGATAATTGTCCATACACATGCCCTTGTGTTATATCAAATACCACCCCGTTCTCAAATGTCCCGTGACATTGCAACCACCAAGGTTCGGGATAATCCCACATCCGGATCGCCTGCGCATGCCATGTCTTATACTCGCATCCGGCATACCACCGGGAAATGTCCACATAATGCATTCCGCAATCATGAAAAGACGGACCTTCATATTCATGACCTTCACCCGGAGCCAACCCCGGAGTCATATGGCAAATGCGAATGATCGCCAAATCTCCGATCTCTCCTCTCCGGATAAATTCTTTAATCGTATTATGGTACCAAGAATTACGCAAATACAAATTAACGGTCGAGAACAAACTTGAGTTTTCCACGCATTTCACGACCTCCCATTCATGCTCGATCGTATCTGCGACCGGTTTCTCTGAGATGACATGCTTGCCAAATGCCATTGCCTTCTTAATTTGCCTCAACCGGGAATCCGCCAATGTAAATAAACCGACCACTTGTACTTCCGGGTCCTCGAATACAACTTGCTCATCCGCTACGATTCGGGATGTCGGCGACTTTCTCCTTGCCAAATCTCGTGCCTCTGGGTCCGTATCGCAGATGTAAAGTACCTCCCATTGATCGCTCTTCCGCATCTCCTCCAAATAAAATCCACCCATGCGACCAAAGCCTATTATACCTACTTTTACTTTTTGATTCATATTCTATCTTTTAAAGATTCACACTGTTTTTGCCAAAATTAAAGCCCCTTGAATCAAACAGTATTGCACTTTTCTCTCAAAATTATTACCTATCGTCTCAACAAACAGTCTTGCAAGGAACGGCTTTTAAAGCCAAAAACTGAAGTCTGGACATTGAAACAAAATGAAAAACAATGATACGATACTGCTATGGAAAGTCTAGGAAAAGGCTTTATATTGCGCATGAAATACAAGGGAGATCTATGAAAAAAAACTTGATGAATTATTTATACGTCCTATTATTTGTAGTAACCGCAATAGAGCTCAACGCCCGGTCATACTACTTTAAATCCTATGAGGTAGAAGATGGATTAAGCAATAATAACGTGACATGTTGTGTGCAAGATCATTATGGCTTTATGTGGTTTGGAACACGGGACGGGCTCAATCGATTTGACGGGAACAAATTCCATATCATAAAAAATCAAACCAAGCAGAGAGGAACTTTAATAAGTAGCTGGATTACCGACTTGGCGATAAGCCCTTCCGGTGAACTCTGGGTGGGTACTAATATGGGAGTACAAAAATACGATTACCAAACCGATACTTTTTCCTTGATAAAGTTCACGAAAGGAATCGGCTGTACCTATCTGGAATTTGATCACCAAGGGAATCTGTGGATGCTGTTATCCGGCTTTTCCCTTATTAAATATAATGAGCAATCCGAGCTACACCAAAACTACCTGTATAAGGATAGTGATCCGATCACCTCTTTCTATATCACCCCCCAAGATCAGATCTGGGGCACCACGCTAAACGGCAATGTCGTCCTCTTAGACCCGACCGATAACAAATTCATCCCTCTAAATATCCATAACGGTAGCGACACCCTACATATAGATAATATGACGACTCTATGGGCATCCCCGTCCGATAATACATTACTGATAGGTACAAGCGATAACGGAGTCAAACAAGTCAATATACAAACAGGTGTTTGCCGAAATGTTCTTACCCAGCAAAAGAACAGCCCCCTCTATACCCGGGATATTTTCCAAGTGACAAACGACGAGGTATGGATCGCCACCTACAACGGTATCTATATCTACCAAATCCCCTCAAACAAGACCTTTCACATAGAACAAGACAAATGCGATCCATATTCACTATCCAATAACGCTATCAAACAGTTTTGCAAGGACCGGGAAGGTGGCTTATGGATCTGTACGGATAATGGGGGCATTAATTACCTTCCCCCTTATCTCAAATTCAAGAAAGACTACAATATACCCGGGCAAAAAACAATTAACGGTGATATTATCCATGATATTTGCCAAGACGCTAACCATAATATATGGATAGGAACCGAAGATGCTGGTCTCAATAAACTCGACATCCGTACGCAAACCTATAAGAACTTCCAAGATAAAGACGGTCTTTCCCAAAGCTGTATCCACGGGCTTACCGTGATTGGAGACTATCTATGGATCGGGACACACGCTAACGGGGTAGACGTGATGGATATCCGTACGGAGAAAATCATCAAGCATTATACGATCGCCCCGAATCCTTACGCCTCCCAAAACGATATCATCGTATATCTCTATAAAACCCGGAAAAATAACTTGCTCATAGCTACGGCATCCGGCATGTATCAATATAATCCGGAGAAAGATATTTTCGAGCCTCTCGATCAATTCCCCGGTAATTGCAGGATACAAACGATCTTCGAGGATCACGAAGGGGTTATATGGGCCGGAACATTCAATATCGGATTATATTATTTCGACCCAATCCGGCAAAAACACGGCGAATTTAAATTGGATTCCATAAACACGAACGCCAACCGGACGATCAATCACATCCATGAGGATACTAAAAACAATCTATGGTTCGCTACCGGAAACGGAGTGAAAATGTACGACCGGAATTTAAAGAGTACGACAAGATACACGACTCAAGACGGCCTACCCAGTAACGTCATTTACCGGATCGAGGAAGACCCTAAAGGCCACATGTGGATCAGTACCACAAATGGCCTGGCCGTACTTAACCCTGTCAATCAAGAGATCAAGGTGTTCAAAAAAGAACATGGGCTCCTGTCCAATCAATTCAACTATAACTCTTCTTTAAAAGCTAAAGACGGCAAATTATATTTCGGGACCTTGAAAGGCTTGGTCCGGTTCCACCCCGATAATATCCAACAGTTCTCTATCCAACCGAAGATTTATATGACACAAATCAATTATTCGGACCCCGACCATAATCTATTGAGGCAAAAAGACATCACTTTTAAAAAAGGGATCACCTTAGAACATAATCAGTCCACATTCTACATCGACTACACATCATTAAGCTACCAAGCCCCCAACCTCACCCAATACGCCTATTGCATGGAAGGGTTAAGTTCCAAATGGTATCATGTGGTGGGCGAGAACCGGGTTTATTTCACGAAACTACCGCCCGGTAATTATACGTTTAAGGTGAAGGCGGCGAACCTGTCCGGTATTTGGAATGATGAGCCGGCGATGTTCCAGATTACGATCCTTCCCCCATGGTGGCTCTCTACCAAGGCGTTAATCCTATATGGGATTATCGCTATCGGATGCGTAGTGTTGCTGATCTTTATCATTTCCCGGCATAATAAGGCCAATATACAGCAGAAAATACAGGAGTTCGAGAATGAAAAGGAGAAGGAGCTTTATCAAGCTAAGATTGATTTCTTCATCAATATCGCTCATGAGATACGTACGCCCCTGACTTTAATTAAAAGTCCTCTGGAGAAAGTAACACGGGACATCAAGCTATCTCCCAGCGCAAAGAATTATCTGACAATTGTGGATAAAAACGCGAACCGGCTACTGGATCTGGTGAATCAACTACTGGATTTCAGGAAGACGGAAATCGAGGGATATAAACTAAACTTCATACATACGGACATCATCGCATTGATGCAAGAGACCTTTGAGCGTTTCCACGACACGGCGGAGCAGGAGGCATTGCAAATGATTATCGAGTGTAACGTGAAATCTTTCTACGCCTTTATCGATAAGGAGGCTTGCACGAAGATACTCAGCAACCTCCTATCGAACGCTATTAAATACGCAAGAAGCAAGATCATCGTCCGGTTCGAGGCGCAAGATGGCGAGCGATTCACGATCGATATCATGAACGATGGAAAGCCCATCTCGGAGGAGATAAAAGAAAAGATCTTCGAGCCTTTCTACCGGGATGACTCCTCTATCCATAAATCCGGGACCGGGCTCGGACTACCCTTGGCCCGTTCTTTAGCGGAGATGCACGAGGGATCGTTGACGTTGGAGGAATCTCCGGCCGGGCTTATCATCTTTAGATTACGTTTGCCGGTGAACCAACCGAACTCATTAAAACTAGAGGAAGAGAAAGCAGAGGTCCTGACCAACCCTGCCAGCGAGCGGAAATATGTCACCCAAGAATCCCGCCCGACGGTTCTCGTGGTGGAAGATAACACCGAAATGCTCCATTTCATCGGTCAAGAGATCAATGTCCATTACAATGTTGTCACCGCCGGTAATGGCGAGGAGGCGATTGCCCGTCTTCAGGAATATGGCATCCAATTAATCATCAGCGATATCATGATGCCTGTCATGGATGGTTTCACCTTATTGAAAAAGATAAAGACTA
>ENA-ORSI01001344-ORSI01001344.1-human-gut-metagenome-genome-assembly--contig:-NODE-1344-length-21615-cov-5.351160_pt1 | contig 21615 bp, 22 predicted proteins | sample MGYA00242187_ERZ509154 | MGnify/ENA primary metagenome ERZ509154 (study PRJEB26280, sample SAMEA2338627) | human gut metagenome | biome: human gut; feature: human-associated habitat; material: faeces...
TATTAATCAGTATGTCAAAATAGCACAAATAAATAAGTTATATTAAATAATAACATAAATACAACAATAATAACATAAATATAATAAATATGGATAATACAAGCCATACCTGTACATGTGGTTCGGGCAAAAAATATAAATTTTGTCATGGCCGTGATGCATAATACCTTATAAAATAAGGGAATACAGGCATTTTAGAAAAAATAGAAAATAAAAAAAATTTTGAAATTGTTTGCAAAAAGAGTTGAAATACTGCAAAATGTCTTAAAAATAAGAGAATGTTTGCACAAAATTATGTAAACATTCTTTTTATATTTAAAATATATTGTTCTTATGTTACATCCAACTAACAAATGTGATATAATGTATGTTGAAAGGAACATGAAATTATGAGTAAAGAAGAACAAATATTAAATTTAATTAAAATGAATAATGGTTTAATTACTTCAAAAGAAATTTCCAAATATGGTATTAACAGAATGTTTTTAACCAGACTAGTTAAATCTGGAAAACTCGAAAGAGTAAAAAAAGGATTATATGTTTTACCAAATACTTGGGGAGATGAATATTTTAATTTAATATATGGAATAAATGCTGTTTTTTCATACGATACGGCACTATATTTTTTAGGTTTATGTGAAACAGTTCCAAGTATTTATCATATTACGGTCTGCCGAGGATATAATGGAAAATTAAAACATATGGAAAATGTAAAATTACACTTTGTAAAAAAAGAAATTTTTGGATTAGGAAAAATAGAAATTAAAAGCCCTCAAGGACAAATTATTACGTGTTATAATGCTGAAAGATGTATTTGTGATTTGTTGAAAAATAAAGATAAAGAGGATGTGGAAACTGTTAAATATGCTATTACTGAATATTTACGAGATAAACAAAATAGAAATTTACCAAAATTAGTAGAATACTCTAAAAGACTTAATGTTGAGGATGAAGTTAATAGATATTTGGAGGTGTTAATGTAGTGCCAGATGTTATTAATGCTGAAGATTTAAAAATAAAGATTAAAACAAAAGCCCATGAAAACCATTTAGAGCCACAAGATATAATGCAGATGTATTTTTTTGAAAGATTATTATATCGGATTGGAATCAGTAAATACAAATATAATTTCATATTAAAAGGTGGTCTATTATTATCTGCAATATTTGGTGATGAACGTAGGACTACTCAAGATATGGATACAATGTTAAAAGGAATACCATTAGACGCTAAAACATTAGAAAAAATAATAAAAGAAATAATAAGTATTGATGGTAAAGATGGAATAACTTTTGAAATTGTTAATATTAAAGATATTAGATTAATAGATAAATATGGTGGATTAAAAGTTAAATTAATTGGATATAAAGAGCATTTAAGAGTACCACTATCAATCGATGTCACCGTAGGAGACCCTATTACACCTAAAGAATTAAAATTTAAATATAAATGCATGTTTGATGATTCTTATATTAATATTATGGCTTTTAATAAAGAAACTATTATAGCTGAAAAATTTGAAACATTTATTACTGATAATATTATGAACACAAGAGCAAAAGATTTCTATGATTTGTATATTTTATTAACTAGATTTTATAATGATATTAATAAAGATGATTTAGTACAAGCAATAAAAAACACTTTTGAAAGACGGGCATCTAAATTTGATATAAATGTGATTGTTTCTAATTTTGATTTAATAAAAAATAGTGAAAGATTAAAAACAAATTTTAGTAGATATAAACTTAAAAAGATTTATGTAAAAGACATAAGATATGAAGATGTTATGGATGCCATAGAAATAATCATCAAATTACTTCAAAAAGAGCTTACACCAGTATCTTAATAAAAATCCACGTCTTTTAGGCGTGGATTTTTATTACTTCGTTTGCTAAAAAATAGTAAGGAGTATTTTAACGAGAAAAGTATTAGTAAAAAGGATATAAAAATTACCATAAGTTAGAAAAAACATCTTAATTTACTTATATATCAAAAGGTAAAAAATAAATTGTTTTGATTAATAATCATGGTATAATATAGTCAATTTACAAAATGCAAGGATGTGAAAACATGAAGATATTCGTTTATTTAGATGAAAGTGGCTCAATACATACGAATAGTCCTACGAAGTATTTTGCAGTAGGTGGGTATTTTACTTTTGCAGAAGATAAAAATAAAATTACTTCAAAATATAAAAAGATTAACAAAAAAATGAAAGATGAAAAAAATATACCTTTAGATAAAGAAATAAAGTCTTATAATATGAGTGACAATGATAAAATAAATATTTTTAATCAAATTCAGGATATAGATACTTTTTATGGAACAGTAAAAGTATTTGATAAAAATCAAATGAGAAAAGAAGTAGTTGAATCAAATATATTTTTTAATTATGCGGTTAAATTAGTGCTTAAAGACTGTATTATTCCTTTATTAAATTTGAATCAAATAAATGAAAGTATAGAGTTTGTAATAAGCATTGATAATAGAAATATTAGAGTTGGTGATTTAAATAATTTAGAAACATATTTAAAAACCGAATTTTGTTTAAGTAATTTCGATTTTAAAGTAACTTACTATGACTCAGTATATAATTATGGTATACAATTAGCTGATTTAATTGTTAATACATTTTATAATTCATATAAAGATAGAAAAATTGTCGAAAAAGTATTACCTTACTTAAAAGGTAAAAATTTTAGAGTTAGCTTATTTCCTGGAAGAAAAATTAAGGGTAGAATTGCAAAAATTGAATATAATAATAATGAGAACATTTGACATTAACCGTGATTTATGTTAGAATGTTCATACAAGACCTGAGGTAGGTAGCTAAAAGCTAAGCGTATGTTAAGTACGCTGCCCCTCAGGCATTTTTATATTTATCACAAAAATATCAAAAATAGTAATTTGTAAAAAAAATTCTTGTTTAAATGATTCTAGTAAATGGGATGTAGATATGTACACAATTTGTCCACAAAATAACAATCTTTATAATATTATTAATATAATAAACACTATAAATATAAAAAGCAATTTGACCTTATATTCCAACGTGAACACATAATATTATAAATATTGTAAATCCCCATAATACTTTATTAGAATAACATGTGGAATTGGAAAAAAGTTTGGAAACAAAAAAGTTAGCATTTATTGCTAATTTTTTATTTAATATATTGTACTTATGATATAATTTATATAAGAACTAAAAGGAGTAAATATGCAAATAAATTATTCAGATGAAGATGTTAAAAAAGGAATAAAATCTATCTTTCTCGCAGGGCCAACACCTCGAGATGGCAATGTCATTTCTTGGAGAATTGAAGCCTGTAAAATTTTAGAAAAACTTGGTTTTGATGGAATTGTATATGTTCCTGAATATTCTACCTGGAAACCTAAAGAAAATTATATTGACCAAGCAATGTGGGAAAGAAATGCTTTAAAAGAAGCAACTGTTATAGCATTTTGGATACCAAGACATCTACCAGATATGCCAGCATTTACTACTAATGTAGAATTTGGCTATTGGCTTCATACCGGAAAGATTTTATATGGTAGACCAGATAATGCTGAAAAAATAAAATATTTAGATTGGCTTTATGAACTAGATTATCAATTAAAGCCATTTAATGATTTGGAAACATTATTAGAATTTGCAGTTAGAAAAAGCAATTTGCCAAGAGAATTATAAAATTATTATAATGTTTAGGAAGTGAAACTATGAATCTAAAAATTGGTCAAAATATTATTCCCTCAATAAATTTTATAATGTCAACTATTCCCGAAAATACAACAGATTTAGAAAAGGTACGTTATATTTATATAAATTTAGGGAAGTTATTTAGTTATGATTATCGAATTATTGCTGATGAAAGTGTAATAAGTGAACCTATAGATTATGCCAAAAATGAAATTGGCAGATATAAAACATGTTACCAAATAAGTGAAATTCTTATGGTTCTAATAAATGGGTTAATTCCTAATTGTCATGCTAAAATAATAGAAAGAAAAATTCCCGGTCGAAGTTTTAATAAAGAACATGTAGCAACAGAAGTAACATTTTCTGATGGCTTAAAAATTATTCTGGACTTAACTCTCGATTTAGCCAATATTCAGGGTGGCTTAAAAACAAAAGAATTTGGTTTTACCACTAACAGTACTGGTGATTATGATATTATCTCACTAAGAGAATGTGCCCAAATGGATAAAAAATTAGGTTTCATTGTTGATAAATATACTGATGATTATATAAATGAATTTGTCGATAAAATGACACAAATGGATTTCAGCACTTACAGCCCTGACGAAATAGTTGACTTTAAAATAAATAAGGCCAAAGAGCTTTTTTCTAAAGATTTTAAAGGAAATCATGAAGCAACAAGATATATCTATACCTTATTTAGTAAAGTTTTATCAAGTAGTGAATTTTCAAAACTAAGACAGTTTAATTTATCTTATAGCAATTCGGATGAATTTAATCTAATGGCTATATATTCGTTTGATGAGCTAGGATTATACTATAGTTATTCTAATGAATTAGGATTTAATAAAGTAAGTCCTCAAATAATTCCTGGATTATTGAAAAGCGGTTGGAAAACCAATAGTAATTCTATTCAAAGTATATTTGATAAACCTATTGAACCAACAAATTTCAATAGATAAAAAAATAATTAGCGACAAAATGCTAATTTTTTTTGACGAAATTTTTAAAAAAATTAAAACTTTTTGTCATATTAAAATATCTAATATTATGGGAGATGAAATAATGCGTATTAAAAAAAGTGTAGTAATTGTACTAGTTATAGTTTTATTGGGGGTAACAGGAATTGGAGCAAACAAAGCATTTAAAAATAATAAAAAACCAATTGAAAATAATGAAGAAAATATTTCTTTAAAAGGTGATAATTCTAAAGAAGAAAATCCTGAACCTAATCCACCTGAAACAGAAGAACCAATTAAAGATGAAGAAGATGAACCTCAAATAGATTCAGTTCCTTTACAAGAAGAAATTGCTGATACATATTTTGATGATGCCGTTTTCATCGGTGACTCAAGAACTGAAGGATTTATGATTTATGAAAATGTTGATGCTAAATTTTATACTCACAAAGGATTGATGGTTGATACAATATTTACTAATCCTGTTATTACAGAAGATGGAGAAAAAATTACAATCATGGATGCTTTAGCCAAAGATTCTTTTAATAAAGTCTATATCATGTTGGGAATCAATGAAACCGGTTGGCAATCCAGCAGTTTATTTATTAAAAAATACGGTGAAATAATCGATTCTATAAAAAAATTAATCCTAATGCCATTATTTATGTTGAATCAATATTACCAGTAAGTGAAGAAGTTTCTCTTAATCATGATTATATAAAGATGTCTAAAATAAATGAATACAATGATTTATTAAAAGAAATGGCCAAAGAAAAAGATGTGTACTATTTAGATATTTCATCCTCAGTAGCAAATGAACAAGGTTATCTACCAGATGATGCTGCAACTGATGGAATTCATTTAAATAAAAATTATTGCGATAAATGGTTGCAATATTTAAAAACTCATTATATAGTAGAAAATTAGGAAGTGAAGTGATAAATTGAAAAAGTATGTTTTAATAGGAATAATATTATTTTTAGTATGTGGTTGTGGTAAAGAAACAAAAACTTTTACTCCCAATGATTTAGCAAGCGAATTATTAACAGAAGTCGATTTCGATGATGAATTAACATTATTTGAAGGTGACATTTCCAAAATATATGACATGCCGGAAGTAAAAAATTATGTTATTTATATTGGAAGTGGTGCAGCAGCTGAAGAAATTGCTATAATAACTTTAAAAAATTCCAGTGATGAAGCAGATGTCAAAGCTGCTTTAGAAAAACGAGTTGAAGAACAAAAACAAAATTTTGCAAACTATGTTCCTGAAGAAGTTTCGCGTTTAGAAAAAAGTATTATTAAAAGTAATGAAAAATATGTAGTATTATGTGTATCAAATGATAATCAAGCAGAAAAAATAATCAATAAATATCTATGATGTTAACAACCAGCAACGACAAAGAAATAATCGAGTTTATTAAAGATAATCAAGAATATTTTTTTAGAGTTGCCTTCAGTTATGTCAAAAATCAAGATCAGGCTTTAGATATTGTTCAAGAAGCAATAGTAAAGGCTTTACAAAAAAGGTACACATTAAGACATATAGAATATTTAAAAACGTGGTTTTATAGAATTTTAGTTAATGAATGCTTTGCTACAATTAAAAAAAGTAAGAAATTACTTTTCTTGGGATCCTATCAAGACTTTGAAGAATCTTTAAAAACTAAAGACAAATATCATGAAGAAGATGAATTATATCATGCCATGGATTTACTAGAACCTAAACTTAAGATGATAATTATATTGAGATTTTTTGAAGATATGAAAATAGAAGAAATTGCTAAAATAACTAGAACAAATACTAATACAGTTAAAACTAGATTATATAAGGCATTAAAAATTTTAAAAATGAACATGGAGGAGTTTGTATGAGTTATAAAAAAGAAAAAATTGCAATTCCCAAGCAATTAGATGAAGTAGTTAATAAAGCAATTTATGATGGTTTAAGTACTCCTCTTAAAAAAAATCAAGGGTTTAAGATATTCGGAGGAACAGTACTCACATTATTCATAGTTTTTGTAACATTTTTAAATACGATACCTGTATTTGCTAAAACTATGTATGAAATAGATATCATTGGTGATATTTGTAAAATTTTTACATTTAGAGAATATCATTTTGAAGATGATTATGAATACATTGATGTTTCCATTCCTCACATCGATTTAAATGGAAATGATGACTTAGAAAATAGAGTAAATTTAGAAATATCTAAGTTAATTGATGAAGAAGTAGAAGCCTCTAAAACAAGAGCTAAAGAATATTATGATGCTTTTATTGCTACCGGAGGAAATCCAGAAGATTTTTATCCAGTATATGTTAATATAAATTATGAAATTAAGCATATAAGTGATAAGTACGCTTCATTTGTGATTAATAAAAGCGAAACCCTAGCAAGTGCATACAATATTGGATATTATTATAATATTGATTTAGAAACTGGCAGAATATTAAATTTACAAGATATATTTGGCAGTGATTATCAAAAGATTATTGCTGATGATATCGATAAACAAATTTCTAAAAAGAATAAAGATTTTCAAGATTCTTTATTAATTGATGGTTCTGTTATTGATTATATCGATGAATTTCAAGAATTTTATATAAACGATGAAGGACAAATTGTAATTGTATTTCCTAAATATGAAATTTCTGTCGGGGCTTTAGGAACATTAGAGTTCGTTATTGAAGGTGAATAACATTGCTTTTTAGTAGTCAAGTATTCTTATACTTCTTTTTACCAATTACTCTAATTGTTTATTATCTAAGTCCAAAAAAATTTCGAAATTTTATTTTACTTATTGCTAGCCTAATATTTTATGCCTGGGGTGAACCAGTCTATATTTTAATAATGCTCTTTTCTACTGTATTTGATTATATAAATGGCTTATTAATAGATAAATTTCAAAAAAAGAATCAACATAAATATGCCAAAATAGTGTTGATTATCTCAGTTGTAGGTAACTTGGCAATATTAGGTTTCTTCAAATATAGTGACTTTTTAATTTCTAATATCAATTCCCTTTTTAATTTAAATATTTCTTTATTAGCTATTGCTTTACCGATAGGTATTTCTTTTTATACATTCCAAACAATGTCTTATACTATCGATGTTTATGAACAAAATGTTAAAGCCCAAAAAAACTTTATTTCATTCGCTACATATGTTACTTTATTTCCCCAACTTATCGCTGGACCTATTGTAAAATATCGCGATGTTAGTGAAAGTTTAGAAAATAGAAAGGAAAATATTACTGATTTTTCCGAAGGAATCAAATGTTTTATAATTGGCTTATTTAAAAAAGTCATGATTGCCAACAATGTTGGTTTCATTTGGGAATCTATCCACAGTCTACCATATAGTGAGATTTCTCTTAGTCTAGCCTGGATTGGTGCAATTTGTTATTCACTACAAATTTACTATGACTTCTCTGCTTATTCTGATATGGCCATTGGCCTTGGCAAAATGTTTGGTTTCCATTTCTTAGAAAACTTTAACTATCCATATATTGCTAAAAGTATAACTGATTTTTGGAGAAGATGGCACATTTCTCTTAGTTCATGGTTTAAGGAATATGTCTATATTCCACTCGGGGGAAGTAGAAAAACTATAGCGAGAACAGTTATTAACTTGTTGATTGTTTGGTTTTTGACAGGGTTATGGCATGGAGCAAGCTGGAATTTTGTAGTCTGGGGACTATACTTCGGTGTTTTACTAATTATTGAAAAATTTGTATTAAAAAAAGTATTAGCCAAAATGCCTAGTTTTATCGGGCACCTATACACATTATTTTTTGTAGTTATTAGTTGGGTAATTTTTGCTTGTCCAACTCTAGAAGATGGTCTAAATTATATAAGTATAATGTTTAACTTTAATAACGAGATTATATCTACTGAATCTATCTATCTAATTTCCACCCATTTTGTTTTATTTATAATTGCTATTATAGGTTGTACACCAATATTTAAAAAGATAAAAGAAAAATTAAAAAACAATAAAATATTTATGATAATTGAAATAATTATTTGTCTCGTTTTATTCTTCATATCTCTTAGTTTCTTAGTTGGTTCAACCTATAATCCATTCTTATATTTTAGATTTTAGGGAGGCGCTATGCAAAAGATATTAAATTATATTTTAACTTTTTCCTTTGTTTTATTTCTTACATTTATGGGAATTTCTTACTTTTTTAAAGAAGAACAAACTTTTTCTCAAAATGAAAATAGAACTCTGCAAACATTTCCAAAATTTACATTGAATAATTTGCTGGATGGCTCATTTATGAGTGACATCGAAAGTTACATCAATGACCAAGTATTATTCCGTGATGAATTCATGGAATTTAAAACTGACATCATGCTTCTAGCGGGAAATAAAGATATTAATGAGGTTTATATTGGTGAATATGGCTATTTACTTCAAAAAGTTTTACCTAGTACATTTAATTACGAACAATTAAACTATAATTTAGACTGTATAAATGAATTTGCAAGTAAAGTTGCTGCTCCCGTTTATTCGATGTTAATTCCTTCATCTTTTTCAATTCTTCAAGATAAATTACCTTCCAACGCTTCATCAATTGATGAGTTAGAAGTTATTAAAGATATGTCTTCAAAGTATCCTGAAATTACCTTTATCGATGCTACAACTAATCTAGAAAATCATAAAAACGAATACATTTACTATAAAACAGATCATCACTGGACAACCCTCGGAGCCTTCTACGCTTATCAAGCCTGGCATAATGCTGATGATAAAGATTTGGACTCTTATGATATAAAAGAAGTATCAACAGACTTTTTAGGTTCTCTATATTCTAAAGTTCTAAATAATAATACTGCATTTGATAAAATTGAATTATTTTATCAAAAAAACCAAATTAACTACGAAGTTACTTATAATTTCAACCAAAAAAAATCTGATACTTTATATGATTTTTCTAAATTAAAAACCAAAGATCAATATCAGATTTTTCTCGGAGGAAATTATCCTGAAATAACCATCAATACTTCTAACAACAATAACCGTTCTATACTATTATTTAAAGATTCATTTGCTAATGCCTTTATTCCATTTTTACTAAATGATTATGAAAACATATATATAATCGATTTAAGATATTTTAATAAAGATATCAACACTTATTTGGAAGATAAAGACATTGATGAAATATTATTTTTATACAATTTATATAACTTATCAGAAGATTCTTCTTTAAGAAAACTGTAGTAATTTTATAACATATTTTTTCTCTTTAAAATATAAGCAATAATCAAAGAAAGTAAAACAGAGATTATAATAATTAATATAAAACTAAATGGTGAATCTCCGATACCTCCTAAAGGAACATTCATTCCAATAAAGGATGCTACCATTGTAGGAATAGAACAAACTATTGTAATACTTGCTAAAAACTTCATGACATCATTTAAGTTGTTAGAAATAATTGTTGCATAAGTGTCAGTCATACTTGATAGTATTTCTCTATAGATTGTAGCCATCTCAATAGCCTGTTTTGTTTCAATTAAAGCATCACTCAATAACTCTTCATCTGTTTTATCAATTGTTATTATCGTACCCTTAGCAACTTTTTCTAAAGCAATTTCATTAGCCTTCAAAGATGTAATAAAGTATACTAATGTCTTTTCAATATCGAGTAAATTTACTAATTCCTTATTATTGGTAGACTTTAATAATACTTTTTCTTTGCTATTAATATATTCATTAATACTAGTTAATTCTCTTTGATATATACCTGCAACCATTATAAATAGTTGTAATATGAAATTACTTTTGTCTTTACCTTTAAAGTTTTCAATATCTGTATCTTTAAAATAATCTAAAAAAGGTTGTTCTTTTAATGAAACCGTAATTAAATATCCCTTTTCACTTATAATAATTCCTAAAGGATTAGTTTTATATTTATGCTTGTAATTATTATCTGCTAAATAAGGAGTATCTAAAATAATAACAGTTTCTTCACTTCTTTTTTCAACTCGTGGTAATTCTTCTTCATCAAGTAATTTAACTAATATTTCTTTATCTATCCCTGTACCATCTATTACTTGCTTAATTTCCTCTGGAGTTGGATTAACTAAATCAATCCAACTTTTCTGTTTAATCGTTTCACTAATTATTAACTTTTTATCAACAACTTCATATATATTTACCATATGCCTCACCTATAATAATTGTATCACATATTATTGCCAGATAAAATAATATTTATGTTATAATTATTACATAAAGAAGGAAGGTACGTATGGAGTTATTTGGCAAATTTCATGAAACAATATTTTTAAAATCTGACAGTAATTTAGAAAAGAATATTAATGAGTTAAAAGAAATAAGAAATACATTACATGATACATCAAAAATTGATAAAGATATTAAACTGTTAGAAATTGGTTTGCAAGGAGAAAAAGAAATAGAATTTGAACTTAAAAATGCTAATATTGGAATGTATGTTTTACATGATATAAATATTGAATTTGAAGATTTAAAAGCCCAAATTGATTATGTCATAGTAACTAAGGCTTATACATATTTAGTAGAATGTAAAAATATGATTGGCAATATTACTATTAATGAAAATGGCGAATTCAAAAGAGCGTATAATTACAATGGCGAAAAAATAGTTGAAGGAATATATTCACCATATCGCCAAGCACTAAGGCATAAAGAAGTATTGAAAAAAATTTGGCTATCAAAACATAACAAAATATCGGCATACTTATGGGAAAAATCTTTTGATAGTAATTATAAACCACTAGTAGTTTTAACAAATTCCAAAGGACTACTTAACATGCGTTATGCTCCAAAGGAAATTAAAAATGCAACTATCCGCAGTGATGTTTTAATTGAATACATTAAAAAAGATATTGCAAAATATGATAAAAATTCATGTTTTTCTAAAAAGAGTATGGAATCATGGGCACAGTCCATTTTAAATAGAAATGTTTCAAATAATAATCTAGATCTAACAAAATATAAAAACGATGATATAAATAAAAATTTATTAACAGAAAAATTAAAAGAGTATCGCCGTAATAAGGCCAAGAATAAAAATATACCAGCATATTATATATTTACTGATAATGAAATGGAACAGATAATAAAGTTACATCCCAAAAACTATGATGAACTAGCAAAATCTAATATTTTAAATCAAACAAAATTAAAATTTCATGGTGCTGAAATAATAAAAGTAATCAATAATAATAATTAGTTTTATAGACTGTTATTAATATTTTTGATAAAATGTTCTTAAAGGAGAAATATATGAAAAATAAAATAATTCCAATTTTAATATCTGTATTATTTGCACTATTCTTATGGTACTTCATGTTACCACCACTTAATCCGACAAGTCCGTCATTCTGGGTATATATTTTTACCATTGGTGTCTTTACAGCAATTGCCATTCTTCTATCGACAGTTACCCAAACTGTTGTCTTAAGAAGAATTAATTCGAGTAATATTCCTAGATGGTTTTTAAATACCGCTGGTGTCGGAGCAATTATTTTAATATTAATTTTTATTATCAACATTGCCGTATCTCCCGTATTTAATGCCAGTAAATATGCAACACGTATAACAGTTGATGAAACTAGTAGTTTTACTGAAGATGTTGCTCCCGCTGATTTTTCCAAGATGCCTTTGCTAGATAAAGAAAGCAGCCAAAAACTTGGGGATCGTGTTATGGGGCAAGCAACTGAATGGGTAAGTCAATTTTATGTCAGTGATTTATATACCCAAATTAATTATAATGATGAAATAATTCGTGTTACTCCAATTGAATATGATGGTATTATCAAATACTTTACTAATCGTCGTGATGGAATCAAAGGATACATCACAGTAGATTCAACTGATGGTTCTGCAGAGTTAGTAACCATTGATGAAGGTATGCATTATATGCCAAGTGCTTACTTCTTTGAAAATTTATATCGTAAACTACGTATTAGTTATCCAACAACAATTTTTGATGAAGCATCATTTGAAATAGACAATGAAGGTCATCCATATTGGATTGTTCCAACGATTAAATATACTGGTATCGGTATGCGTAAGGAAGTATCTGGTGTTGTAATATTAGATGCCGTAACTGGAGAATCAGAAAAATATGCAATCGGCGAAATACCTTCATGGGTTGATCATGCTTATCCATCTGATTTGATAATTGAACAACTTGATAACTGGGGAGAATATAAAGAAGGGTTTATCAACTCAATATTTGGTCAAAAAAACGTAACTGTTACAACTGAAGGATATAATTATTTAGTAATGGATGATGATGTTTATCTATATACTGGTATAACTTCTGTTTCTAACGATGAATCAATTTTAGGATTTGTCATGGTTAACTTACGAACTAAAGAAACTCATTACTATAGTGCGCCGGGAGCTAAAGAATACAGTGCTATGGATTCTGCTAAAGGATTAGTTCAAGAAAAAGAATATACTGCAACTTTCCCACTACTTATCAACTTAAATAATCGACCAACTTATTTGATGAGTCTAAAAGATAATGCAGGACTTGTTAAAATGTATGCTTTCGTCGATGTCGAAGATTATCAAAAAGTAGTTGTTAGTGATTCTGCTTTAGGTATCGAAGCAGCAGCAGAAGCTTACTTAAATGAAGTATCAAATGAATATGATTCAAACAATTTACAAGAAAAAACACTTACTATTTCAGATATTACAACTACTGTAATCGAAGGAAATACCAATTATTATCTAACAGATAGTGAAAATAATCACTATGTAGCATCAATCAAGGATGGACGCAATATATTACCATTCTTGACTGCTGGTGATGAAGTAGTAATTACTTATTCAGAAGGAACAATCGGTCAAATTGCAACAATTAAGTATCCTGAGGATCAAGAATAATCTTGATTCTTTTTTGTCAAGTAGTTAAATTAATTGGAAGAAATATACAGAAATATGTTAAAATTAAAACGAAGGAAGTGAATTTATGAAAAAGAAATTTTTAAGATGCCCAATCTGTGGCAATTTAGTTGAAGTTATAAATGACTCTAATGTTAGAGTTATGTGTTGTGGAAAACCAATGGAAGAATTAGTTGCTAACACAACTGATGGAGCAACTGAAAAACACGTGCCAGTTGTTGAAATTAATAACGAATTAGTAACAATCACTGTTGGAGAAACTCTACATCCAATGACTGAAGAACATTATATTATGTGGATACATGTATTTACTAATTTAAGAGAATATCGTTTTAACTTAAATCCAGGAGATAATCCTCAAGTTAAATTCAATAAAGACATTAATGAAGAAATAATTGAAGTTAATGCTTATTGTAATTTACATGGTTTATGGAGCGCTAATTAAGGAAATAACAAGTTTCCTTTTTTCTTTATTTTTAAACTTATTTTTGCTATACTAATTTTAAGGAGAAAATACATGGAAAAAAATGAATTATTAACAAAACTAAATGAATATAAAAATAAATTATCTGAATTAGGGAGGTATCTTTGACTTAGATAGAAAACGTCAAGAGCTAAAAGAATTAGAAGAAGAAACTAAAGCAGATAATTTCTGGCAAGATGTTGAAAAGTCTGGAGTTATCAACAAGAAAATTACTAACTTAAAAAAGGAATTAGAACTCTATGAAAAGTTATTTAAAGAAATAGAAGATGACCTTGCTATTGTTGCAAGTGATGAAGATGAACTTTTAGAGTTAGTAACTGAAAGTATTAAAGACTTAGAACAAGAATTAGATGAGTTAGAAACTACTACACTTTTATCTGGTGAATTCGACGAACTAAACTGTTACTTAGAAATTCATCCAGGTGCTGGTGGTACTGAATCTTGTGACTGGACTAGTATACTTGCTCGTATGTATGAAAGATTTGCCGAAAAAAATAGTTACAAGTGGGAAATAATTGACGAACTTAAGGGCGATGAAGCTGGCCTTAAAAGTATAACTCTAAAAATAAGTGGGGATTATGCTTATGGTTATTTAAAAAATGAAAGTGGAGTTCATCGCCTTGTTAGAATTTCCCCATTTGATGCCGGGGGCAGAAGACATACATCTTTTGCATCGGTTACTGTAACACCAGATATTAAAAGAAATATTAATGTTGAAATAAAAGAAGAAGATTTAAAAATCGATGTCTATCACTCAAGTGGAGCTGGAGGACAATCTGTTAATACTTCCAATTCTGCAGTTAGAATTACTCACTTACCAACAAAGATTGTAGTAACTTGTCAAAATGAACGAAGCCAATTAAAGAATAAAGAACAAGCATTATCTATGCTTAAAACTAAAATATATATGATGGAATTAGAGCGTCAAAAGGCTGAAATAGCTTCCTTAAAAGATACTGCAATTAGCATTAATTTTGGTAGTCAAATTCGCAGTTATATTCTAGAACCATATAAACTAGTAAAAGACCATCGAACTAACTATGAATCTACTGATCCCGATAAAATACTTGATGGTAATATATATGATATGTTATTATACAATCTAAAAAACTTATAGGTGGTTTATGAAAACAGAATTAGAATTTTTAAATAATAACATTAAAGATAATACTAGTGTTGTTGTTGCTTGTAGTGGTGGACCTGATTCTATGTGCCTTCTTAGTTTAGTTAACAACTTAAAAACAACCAAAAAAATCGAAGTGATTTGTGCGCATGTTAATCACAAATTAAGAACAGAAAGCGATGAAGAGGCTATAATGGTTCAAGAATACTGTCAGAAAAACGATATAGTATTTGAATTACTAGAAATTACTGATTATCTTACTGGAGATTTTAGTGAAGAAGACGCAAGAATTCGTAGGTATAAATTCTTTGATCAAGTTATAAACAAATATAAATCTAAATATTTACTTACTGCCCATCATGGTGATGACTTAATTGAAACAATTTTAATGCGTCTTACTCGTGGTAGTAACTTAAGTGGCTATGCTGGTATTAGACAAGTAAATACCAATGAATCTTACCAAATTCTAAGACCACTACTGACAACTACTAAAGAAGCAATTTTAAAATATAATAATGAAAATGCTATTCCATATAGAGTTGATGCTAGTAATGATAACTTAAAATATACGCGTAATCGTTATCGACACACAATACTTCCGTTTTTAAAAAATGAAGATGTTAATGTTCATTTAAAATATTTAAAGTTTAGCAAAGAACTAAGTGAGTATGATAACTTTGTAACTGAGTATATTAAAAATAATAAATTAATTGTTGATAACTCTATAGATATCAACAAACTTAATTTAGAAAATACATTTATTAAGAAAAAGACAATTGAATTAATTGTCAAAGAAATTCAAAAATATGATTATTTTGATATAAGTGATAATCAAATGGCTGAAATCATAAAATTACTTGATAAAAATAATAAGTCGATCGATTTAAATAATGGTTATAAATGTATCAATGAATATGGTTACTTAAAAATAATTAAACCAGAAAATGTCAACTTTACAGAAATTATTTTTGATAGAGACGTAATTACCAAATATTTTACATTTTATTATAATTCTACTGAAGGGGACGATAGTAACAACTGTATTTATCTTTTAAGTACAGATATTAAGTTACCACTTAAACTGCGAACAAAACGCAATGGTGATAAGATGTATATTAAAAACTTAAATGGTAGTAAAAAAATTAGTGACATTTTTATTGATTCTAAATTACCAAAAGAAGAAAGGATTAATTATCCAATATTAGTTGATGCTAGTGATACCATTATTTGGCTTCCTGGATTAAAAAAATCGCAATTTGCTAAAGACAAATCCGAAAAATATGATATAATAATTAAATGTGAGGCAAGGTGAAGAATTTAAATGAATGTAAAACCAAAACAAAATGATAATTTTAAAAATGTTTTACCATACCTAGTATTGGGATTTGTGGTAATAATTGTAATATTTGCCCTTAATATGCAAGGGACAAAAGTAAATGAACTTACCACCGGTGAGTTAATTACAGAATTAAAAGAAGATAACGTAACAGAAATAACCGTTACACCTAAAAGTAATGAAAGTATTTATTACATTGAAGGTAAATTGGATGGCTATAGCGCTACTGAATCTTTTACAGCTAGAGCAGTCGGAACAGAATTAGATAATATTTTAGCGTTAATTGAAAAAAATGATATCGCAGAATATGATACTAATGCTGATCCTGGGGAAAACATGTTCTTATATATTATAATTAATGTTTTACCTTTAGTATTATTAGTAGTTGTAATGTACTTTTTATTTATGAAGCTTGCTAACTCTAATAAAAACTCTATGGACTTTGGCCGCAGTAAGGCTCGTTTAAGTAATGAAAACGATAAGAAAAGCTTTAAAGATGTTGCAGGTTTAAAAGAAGAAAAAGAAGAAGTTGAAGAATTAATTGATTTTCTAAAGAATCCTAAAAAATTTGAAAAAATGGGAGCAAGAATTCCTAAAGGTGTCCTACTAGTAGGTCCTCCAGGAACAGGTAAAACATTGCTGGCTAAAGCTATTGCAGGGGAGGCAAATGTTCCGTTCTTCTTTATAAGCGGATCTGACTTCGTTGAATTATTCGTCGGAGTTGGAGCAAGCCGTGTTCGTGATATGTTTAAAGAAGCAAAACGTAATGCACCATGTTTGATATTTATCGATGAAATTGATGCTGTAGGTCGCCAAAGAGGAACTGGCCTTGGTGGAGGTCATGATGAAAGAGAACAAACTCTTAATCAATTATTAACTGAAATGGATGGTTTTGGGGAAAATGAAGGAATAATCATCATCGCTGCAACTAACCGTCCAGATGTACTTGACCCAGCATTACTTCGTCCAGGACGTTTTGACCGTCAAGTAACAGTTAGTCTTCCTGATGCTAACGAAAGAGAATCAATTTTAAAAGTTCATTCTAAAAATAAGATATTAGGTAGTGATGTTAACTTAAGTAACTTAAGTTTAAGAACTCCAGGCTTTAGTGGAGCAGACCTAGAAAACCTTCTTAATGAAGCGGCTCTACTAGCAGTTCGTCGTAATAAAAATGCTATTACAATGGATGAAATAGATGAAGCAACCGATAGAGTATTACTTGGACCTGCTAAAACGACAAGAAAGATTACTGATAAAGAAAAGAAACTTGTTAGTATTCACGAAGCAGGACATGCTGTTATTGGTTTAAAGCTTGAAGATGCTCAAGAAGTTCATAAGATAACTATCATACCTCGTGGTATGGCTGGTGGTTATACTATGATGCTTCCAAAAGAAGAGAAGATTGCAGTTTTAACTAAAGATGAATTGCTTGCCCAAATCACTGGCCTTCTTGGAGGACGTGTTAGTGAAGAAATGTTCTTAGGTGAAATTTCTACTGGAGCAAGTGATGACATTAAAAGAGCAACAAAAATTGCTCGTAGCATGGTTACTGAATATGGTATGAGTGAACTTGGCCCTGTTCAATACGAAGAAAAGAGTGAAGGCGTATTCTTAGGAAGAGATTATGCTAAGTCTAAAAATTTCTCTGATCAAGTAGCTTTAGAAATCGATGAACAAACTCGTAAAATAATCGAAGAATGCTACGAAAAAGCTAAAAAAATAATTAAAGAAAATAAAGATCTAATTTTCCAACTAAGTGATGCTTTAATGAAATATGAAACAATCACTAAAGAACAAATTGAATCTATTGTTAAAACTGGAAAAATTAAACCTGTTGAAGAAACAGCAAACACTGATAGCGATAGTTCAGAAAATACTGAATCCGGCGAAAAAAAATCTTCAAGAGGTAGAAAACCAAAAGCAACAGAAGAAAATGCTGAAAAGTAATGTTGCTTTTTTTCTTTATTTATGGTAAATTATTAACGAAACGGATGTGAGAAAATGTTAGAAAATATATTACTTGTTATATCTATTCTTTTGATTGCTATTGTATTACTTCAAGGTAACAAAGCAAGCGATGCTGGTCAAATTATCACCGGTGGTAATGAAAATTTATTTCAACACGCTAAAGAAAGAGGTCTAGAACTTTTTATAAGTAGAGCGACAATGGTTTTAGGTATTGCTTTCTTTATAATATCATTTGTAATGTTTTTACAATAAAAAAAAGAACATTGAGATTAAAGCGTGTTGTCCTTAACGGAGAAATATAAAAACCGAGTAGGATAACGAAAATACAGTATAGTCGTTATGGCTATGCTGTATTTTCTTTTAGGTCTATACAAATCACATAACGAGATAAATCAGTAAAAAAGAGTAAATTAATTTAAAATAAAAAACTTTATAGAAAAAAGGACGAAAAAGAACTATAAAGTTTTTTTCGCATAAATTGAGACATAACAAAAAGTTTTTTGTAAAGAAATTGGAAAAATATGATCAACACTAGTTTTCAAAGAACAAAAAATTTGTTATAATCTAATCATCAAATCTTAATTGAAAGTTTAAATCATAACTTTCTAGATTTGTGATTGTTGAAGAAATAAGTGTGTTGATCAATTTTTGGCTTATTTCTTTTTTTGTCACAAATTTTTTAACTTCTTTATAAACAAGAGAACCCAATTCCAATAACTGTCTAATTGTATGTGCTATTTGAATAAAAAGGTAATGAATTTTTAAAGCATTATCAAAATGACTACATAAATGGCTTATATTAAAAGATCCATTTTTTTGTTCATTAAAGCCTTCATTTTCAATCTTCCAACGACGTCTACCCATGGAGACTATATCTTTTATATTATCATTATTAATATTTAAATTAGTTACATAACGAAAAGAAACCAGCTTATTATTTTGTAGTTCTTCATATTTAATAGCATTAAGACAATGTTTTTTGTGATAAATATTGGTAGATAGATAATAATTCGATAAATTTGTTTCATTTTCTAATTTGATATTTCCTTCAAATTGAGATGCAACTTCTTTCAGTCTATCAGGTTTTAAGTTAAAAATATATTTCCAGTTATAATTTTCACAAATATTCATCATAGGATCGGTAGCATATAAAGCATCACCAGTAATAATGAATTTGAGTTTTGGATAATTATTTTTAATTCTAGGAGCCATCCTCTTAAAAGCTTTTACTTCGCAATCTTGTTTTTCTTTTTCCGTGTTTGAATTAGTGTTTTCAATCCATTCAGAATCAATACTAATCACTATGTTAAAAAAGACTACTTTTACTTCTAAAACATATTTATAATATTTGATTTTACCATCCCTAGTTTTAGTTAAGCAATTTCCATTTAAATTATAGTCTAAAGCAGTAAGACCAGTAGCATCAACAATTAGTTGAATATAGCCATCATATCTAAATTTATCAAACATTTTACTACGAAGAAGTGCTTTAAACATATATTTTCTAATATTGTCTATCTCATTATAATCAAGTTGTTCAATTACATCTTGAATTGTTTGCCAATCTGGAATTTCTTTTAAATTTTGATTACAAATTTTTGATAAATTAGCAATAGCCTGTTCACTATTAAATTCATTATTTATTTCAGTCATAGTTGTAATACCGCATAATAAGGCTAAAAGTCTAGTCATAATGATAGTTCTCATTTTATAAGTAATATAACTTTTATGTCGTTTATCAGTTAAAGAAGAAAACATACTTGTTAGTTGTGGAAAATATTTTTTGATGATTTTTAATAATTCTTTAAGGAAATCTTTGTCTTTCATAATTTCGCGTTTTTGCTTACGAGATAATCCTTCACTTTTTTTAAATGTTTTTCCATATTTAATTCTTATCGTTTTATCTTTATATTTTTTTTGTAACTTTCTTTCTTTTTTTCTTCTTTGACTTCTTGGAAGGTTTTGACTTTCTTTAATTTCTTGTTCAATCACACTACATACCACCTTTAGTATGTACTTATTATATCAAAAAATCTTTGCGAAAAAAATTTACTCTTTTTCACTGTTTTTGTGGAAAAATATTGAAAATAATGCTATAATCTATTTATAAAGTAGATAAGAAGTTACTATAGTCTATAGGAAAGGATGATGTTTTATGAAAAAATATATGTATGACTATATAGGATTTGTTGAAAATAATAAAAAGAAAGTAAATGGTGAAGAAATATTAGCTAAGATTATGTTCTTTCAACACGAAAGATTAATACATCTAATTATTACTATATTTTATGCTATATTATTTTTATTGTTTTTAGTGTTGATAACAATATCGTATATATTTATTATTCCATCTTTTATATTGATGATATTTTTGATATTTTATTTAATCCATTATTTTCGTTTAGAAAATGGTGTACAATATTTATATGTATTATATGATGAAGTTAATTCGACAAAAAAAGATAAAAAGAGCTAAAAACTCTTTTTTTATGACAAAATCTCTTCTTGGGTAATTAAGTTATATGTGCTAGTATAGTTAATTGCAAGGAGGAAACTCATTTTGAAAAGAGTAATTATCTTACTGTTTATTATTTGTCTTTTTGTTTTAGTTTCATTTTTTTTAAAAAGTAATGAGAACAGTACTGTATCTAATGAAAGTGGAATTATAGATTACGATACCTATAGTACGGAAGAGTATTATGGCTATTTAAAAATACCGAGTGTTAATATGAATTTGGGATTTTATAATTATAATCACGAACTAAATGATGTTTCCCAAAATGTTCAATATATCCCAATCCCGGTTTCAGATAGCTTTCTTTTGGTGGCTCATTCTGGGGTTGGTAAAATTGCTTTTTTTAATGATTTACATTACGTTGGTATTGGTGATGATGTTTATTTAGAAATTAAAAAAGTTAATAGGCATTATAAAATAACAGATATTTATAGAACGGTTAAAGATGGGGATATTAGTATAAGTAAAGAAAGTGGAAAATTATATTTAACTACTTGTGATCAAGTTGTTAAAGGTTATCAGTTGGTAATTGTGGCTACACAAGTATAATTTTGGCTTGAAGATATTCACAAAATATTTTATACTTATAGTAGAGTAGGTGTGAATATGA
>ENA-ORSI01001349-ORSI01001349.1-human-gut-metagenome-genome-assembly--contig:-NODE-1349-length-21537-cov-4.889349_pt1 | contig 21537 bp, 24 predicted proteins | sample MGYA00242187_ERZ509154 | MGnify/ENA primary metagenome ERZ509154 (study PRJEB26280, sample SAMEA2338627) | human gut metagenome | biome: human gut; feature: human-associated habitat; material: faeces...
GGCTCCAGACTTCCGACTCCAGACTTGAGCCGCTATGCGGCTCTACAGCTAAGGGTGGTGTTGCACGCAATGTGCAGCACCACCTCTTTTTACGCCAGTGCCTCGCCCAGTCCTTTGCACTGATTCAGGGCATCGTCATCCGGGGCGTTGTTGGCGATTACCGGATCAGCGGCCAGCACGGCGCCTTCGGCTTCCGCGTCGGCTTTCCAGCTGTCCATCCATTCTCCGGTGCCCCAGCCGTAGGAGCCGAACAGGGCGATTTTCTTGCCTTTCAGGCTGCCTTTCACTTCATCCCACATGGGCTGGAATTCCCCTTCTTCCAGGACTTCCGCTCCCATGGCCGGGCAGCCGAAGGCGATGGCGTCGAAATTGGCCACTTCCCCGGCGGAAAAGGCGGAAGCATTGTATTCCACCACTTCAGCCCCTTTGCCTTTGGCACCTTCCTCCACGGCCTTGGCCATGGCTTCCGTGTTGCCGGTCCCGCTCCAGAATACCACTGCGATTTTGCTCATTGTAATCCATCCTTTCCGCCGGCCACGCCGGCTGACAAACATTTTATTTAAGCCACCGCCAGCCTGCTGAGGGGAGTGCCGGCGCAGTAACAGCGCCAGTAGATCCGGGTGCATTTCTGGCATTTGGCAAAATAACAGGCGGCCCGTTCCCGGTTTCTGTAGGCCTTCCAGCACCCGGAACAAACGCCTTTGTCCCGGGGGGAGGCCATGTAGGCTTTCACATCTTCCAGAGGATAGTCCAGCAGGATGCCGATTTCATGAGGGAAGGGGTCCCGCCGTGCCAGGCGCAGGGCCATCTGGTCCAGGATCTCCTGACAGGTGGAGCCCTCATAGCCCTGGCGTTTCAGGAAGGAACTGCTTTCCGGATCCTGGAGAAGGATGCTGAGCCGGTGGGGGCGGTACACATACAGGAGGGCACTTTTCCGGATGCAGTCATAGCTCAGGACTTCCAGACGGATTTGTTTGGGTTCCAGGCTGCGCTGGATTTCCCCGATCTGGGCGAAAGGGCTGTCTCCGGGACGGAAAACGAAGCGGAACAGACTGGCGGCTTTGAGACCGGCCAGGGTGGGCGCGCACTGGCGCACCAGTTCTGTTTCCAGGGTGATGGTCATGGTGGAGCCTCCTTGAATAAGTTAGTTATGACTAATTGATAACCAAAGAAAAATGGCTGTACTTCGAAAAATACCAGCCAAAATAGTTAGCAATTACTAACTAAACGAAGTATAACAAATCTCTCTGTTTTGTGCAACCATTTTTTTCTCCATCTTGCCACCGGCCCGGTTTTGGGCTATAATGAGGGTATAATTAATCAAACGAATAATTATTTTATTGGTACAGATGGGAGCGATGACCATGAAATGGTGGAAACCTGTGGTGGTGGGGCTGTCCCTGACCCTGGCACCGGGGATGATGCAGCCGGCCCTGGCCGGGAAGAAGGATCCCCAGCCCAAGGCGGTGAAGATGCCCTCCTGGACAGAACTGGCCCAGAAGCAGCCGGCAGCTTATGACAAGGCCACGCCGGAGGCCAGGCTCAGTGAGGAACAGCTGGCGGACTGGTGGAAGACCTTCCAGGACCCCAAACTGGACGCCCTGATCGAACTTTCACTGAAAAACAACCGGGATCTCCAGGCGGCCCAGGCCCGGGTGGAAGAAGCACGGGCCCAGTTGGGGATCAGCAAGGGAGAAGCTCTGCCCTGGCTGAATGTGGGAGGCACCTACGGACGGTATGAAGCCCCTCAGGGGGTCAACGACAAAATCAGCGATATGAGTCCCTATCCGGGGATGATCAACCCGCCCAACCGGAATTCTTCCGTAGCCGGGCTGGGCATCGATGCTTCCTGGGAACCGGACTTCTTCGGCCGGCTGAAGGCCAAGAAGCAGAGCGCCGCCCACAACCTGGCAGCCCAGCATGCAGCCCTGTACAGCACCTGGGTGACCCTCAGTGCGGAAACAGCCCTCAACTATGTATCTCTCCGGACCCTCCAGCAGGATCTGGACCTGTTGGAACGGCATGCAGCCCTGGAAGGGGAAAAAGCAGATCTGCTCCAGACCAATTACAATGCGGGGCTGATCAGCGGCTATCCTCTGGAAGCCATGCGGACCCAGGAACAGAATACCCGGGCGGAGATCCCCCGGATCCGGCAGTCCATCCAGGAGACCCTTACCCGACTGTCCATCCTTACCGGGACGGAACCGGGCCAGCTCAATGACCTGTTGGAACCGGAAGATCTGCCGGAAATCGATCCGGAACTGTATCATGCCATTCCCGCCAACCTGATGCGCCAGCGGCCGGATATCCGGGCGGCGGCTGGAAGCCCAGCTCGCCCGGACCAAAGAGGCACGGGCGGAACTGAAGCCCCGGTTCACCCTGGACGGGTTCCTGGGGCTCATCACCCTGGGGGGCGGGAATCTGTTCGGTTCCGGCGCCCATTCCTTTGCCATTGCGCCTTCCTTCACCTTCCCCCTGTTCCATGGGGGACAGCTGCGGCAGAATGTGAAGCTGCAGGATGCCCGGGCCAAAGAATACCAGGCCCAGTATGAAAACACGGTGCTGAAGGCGGCCGGGGAAGTCCAGGATGCCATGACCGGTATCGTTCAGGAAAAGGAACGGAAAGACAAGCTCACCGCCGGGGTGGACAATGCCCAGGGGGCTTTCGACCTGGCGGAAAACCGCTTCCAGGCGGGACTCAGCGATTATCAGCCGGTATTGGACAGCGAACGGATCCTGCTTACCATGAAACGGCAGGAAAACCGCAGCCGGGGCCAGGAACTGGCGGACCTGATCCACCTGTACAAGGCACTGGGTGGCGGCTGGCAGCCGCTTACCGATGCAGAACAGGCGGAAATCAGCAGGGCAGAAGGGAAGGATAAATGATGGCATTTTGGGAAAAACTTTTACAGGACAAAAAGAAACTGGCGGCCCTGGTGGCAGCGGCAGCCCTGCTCATCGGCGGGGGCTCCTACGGCTACCACCGGTATCAGGTGCAGAAGGCGGCCCGGCAGCTGACCCTCTACGGGAACGTGGATGTGCGGGAAGTATCCGTGGCCTTCCGGGAAAGCGACCGGATCGCGGAAGAAATGGTGGAAGAAGGAGACAAGGTCACCAAGGGCCAGGTACTGGCCCGGTTGGATACCGATGAACTGAAAATCAAGAAGAGCAAGCTCCAGGCCCAGATCGCCGCCCAGCAGAGCGTGGTGGACAAACTCCACAACGGCACCCGGGCGGAAGATCTGGAAGCGGCCCGGGCCAAAGCCGATGAGGCGGCAGCCCAGGCGGACCAGGCCCGGCAGGATCTGGCCCGGGTGGAGAACGCCTTTGCCTCTTCCAATGGAAAATCCGTCAGCAAACAGGACCGGGATGCGGCCCGGACCAAGGTGGATGTAACGGCGGCCCAGGCGGAAGCGGCCCGGCAGGAATATGAAAAAGCCCAGGCTGGCCCCCGGGATGAAGATGTGGCCAGCGGGGAAGCCCAGCTGAAAGCCCTCCAGGAAGACGCCAAACACGTGGACTACCTGCTGAGCCAGGCGGAACTCAAGGCACCGGCAGACGGGGTCATCCGGTCCCGGCTGCTGGAAGTGGGGGATATGGCTTCTCCTCAGAAACCGGTGTTCAAGCTGTCTCTCAATGAAAAGAAATGGGTCCGGGTCTATGTAAGCGAAAAGGATCTGGGGCGGATCTATGAAGGGATGAAGGCGAAGATCTATACGGACAGCCATCCCAAGGATCCCATCGAAGGCCAGATCGGCTATATTTCCTCTACGGCAGAATTCACCCCCAAAACGGTCCAGACCACGGAACTGCGTACCTCCCTGCTGTACGAAGTCCGGGTCTATGTAACCGATCCTGACAATGTGCTGCGGATGGGAATGCCCGCCACGGTGCAGATCGACACGGAGCAGAGCCATGACTGAATGGGTGGTCCAGGCTGAAAAGCTGGACAAACTCTTTGATGACAAGCAGGGAAAGACCCATGCTCTCCAAGGCATCGACTTCCGGGCGGAAAAAGGGAAAATGACCGCCCTCATCGGTCCGGACGGGGCCGGGAAGACCACCACCATGCGGCTGATCTGCGGGCTCATGGACCCCACCGGCGGGAGCCTGAAGGTGCTGGGGCTGGATTCAGTGGCCGGGGCGGAGGAAATCCAGTCCCGGATCAGCTACATGCCCCAGAAATTCGGCCTTTATGAAGATCTGACCATCCAGGAGAATATGGATTTGTATGCGGACCTTCACGGGATCCCCCAGGATACCCGGAAGGAGCGTTTTGCCAAACTGCTGGATATGACCGGGCTGGCTCCCTTTACCGGCCGGCTGGCCGGGAAGCTGTCCGGGGGCATGAAGCAGAAACTGGGACTGGCCTGCACCCTGGTACGTTCTCCGGATCTGCTGATCCTGGACGAACCTACCGTAGGGGTGGACCCTCTCAGCCGTGACGAGTTGTGGATCATCATTAAGCAGATGGTCCGGGAAGAAAACCTCAGCGTCATTGTATGCACTGCCTACATGAACGAGGCGGCCATGTGCGACCATGTGTATGTGCTGAACCTGGGCCAGATGCTGTTTGAAGGGACTCCCCAGGAACTGAGCCAGGTGGCGGCGGGAAAATGCTTCGAAGTGGACCCGCCGGAAGAACTGCCCTACCGGGTGCTCCAGGGATCCCTGCTGGATGACACGGAACAGATCATCGATGCGGTGCCGGAAAGCGGTACCGTCCGGTACATTGCCGCCCGGCCCGGGGAACCCATTCCCACCCTGGAGCGGTGGAGCCTGACCCCCCGGGCGGTGGAACCCCGGCTGGAAGACGGGTTCATGATCCTTCTCCACCAGGCGGCGGATCTGGAAAAGACCCGGATCCCCCTGGCTTCTCTGGACAAGATCCCGCCCCGTCCTTCCCAGAATGAAGTGAGCATCGAAGTGAAGGACCTGGTGAAGAAGTTCGGGGATTTCACCGCGGTTTCCCATACTTCCTTCCAGGTCCACAAAGGAGAGGTGTTCGGCCTTCTGGGGCCCAACGGGGCCGGGAAGACCACTACCTTCCGGATGCTCTGCGGCCTGATCCCCGCCACCGGCGGCAAGCTCAGCGTGGCCGGGGAGAACCTGCGGACCGCCCGGACGGAGGCCCGGGCCAAAATCGGCTACGTGTCCCAGAAATTCGCCCTGTACACCAAGCTCAGCGTACTGGAAAATCTCCAGTTCTACGGAGGCATGTACGGCCTGCCCCGGAAGAAGCTCCAGGAACGGATCCGCACGGTGCTGGAGGAATTCCAGCTCACCGGGACGGAATCCCACAATGCCGGGGACCTGCCGGGAGGCTACAAACAGCGGCTGTCCATGGCCTGTGCCCTGCTCCAGGAGCCGGAGATCCTGTTCCTGGACGAACCCACCAGCGGCATCGATCCCCTGGCCCGGCGGATGTTCTGGCGGGAAATCACGGATCTGTCCTGCAAAGGGACCACCATCATCATCACCACCCACTTTATGGAAGAATCCGAGTACTGCGACCGGATCATGATCCAGGACCACGGGAAGATGCTGATCATCGGTTCCACAGACGAAATCCGGGAAAAACTCCATAAACCGGGGGCCAATATGGATTCCATGTTCATCGACATTGTGAATCAGGCCCGGGCCAGGGGAGAGGAGGCAGCCCAATGAGAGACAATCTGCGCCGGATCCGGGCTCTTACAGTAAAGGAGTTCCGGGAAGTGCTCCGGGATAACTCCAGCCTGGCCCTGGGCATCCTGCTGCCCATCCTGCTGATCCTGGTGATCGGCTACGGCATCAGCCTGGATGTGAAGCACGCCCCCATCGGGGTGGTGCTGGAGGACGCGTCTCCGGAGGCCCAGCAGGTGGTGGATTTCGTGGATGGATCGGAATACTTCCGACCCACCTACATGACCAGCATGAACCAGGCGCTCCGAGCCATGGAACAGCGGAAAATCGACGCCATCCTCCGGGTGCCTCCGGATTTCAGCCGCCAGCTCCACCAGGGGGACGGACGGGTCCAGCTGCTGCTGTACGGCACGGACACCACCACCGCCATGAGCATCCAGAGTTATGTGGAAACGGCGGCGGCTCAGTGGTCCGCCCGCCAGATGGCCGGCCAGGGCGTGGGAGCCGTGGACCTGGAATCCAGGCTCTGGTTCAATGATGCCCATGAAAGCACCTGGTACTTTTTGCCCGGGCTGATCCTGATGATCGTCACCCTGGTGGGGGTGCTGCTCACCGCCGGGGTCATGGCCCGGGAATACGAACGGGGGACCTTTGAATCCCTGTTCGTGACCCCGGTGAAAAAAGGGGAGATCATTGTGGCCAAGATGATCCCCTATTTCTGCATTGCCATGCTGGGTGTCCTGATCTGTCTGGTCCTGTCCCGGTTCCTGTTCCAGGTGCCTTTGGTGGGATCTCTGTCCCTGGTGATCCTGATGTCCATCCTGTATCTCCTGACGGCCCTGGGTATGGGGATGCTGATTTCCGTGGTGACCAAAGCCCAGTTCATGGCCATCCAGATGGCTCTCCTGGTCAGCTTCCTGCCCAGCATCATGCTGTCTGGGTTCCTGTTCGACCTGCGGGCCACCCCCCAATGGGTCCAGTGGATTGGGGAAGTGCTGCCTTTCAAACATTATCTGGTTGTATTGAAAACCTTGCTCTTGGCCGGTGATCTCTGGCCGGTGATCCTGCCCCAGACCGGGTTCCTGATTTTCTTCATGGCCCTGTTTGTGGGTCTGGCCCTGAGAGCCATTCGAAAGAAGGTGGAGTGAATGAATGCCTGGCAGCTTTTCTGTCAGCAGGTCCGGTTCATCTGCCGGAAGGAACTGCTGGCCATCTGGAAGGACAAGGCCTTCCGCTACGTGCTGGTGATCCCTACCCTGGTATTGGGGGTGGTCTTTGGCTACACCGCTACGTTCAACGTGGAAAATGTTTCCTATGCGGTATTGGACCAGAGCCATTCGGAAGCATCCACCTCTTTGCTGGCCACCCTGGACGGCACCCATTTCTTTTATCGGGTGGCGGAGCTCCAGAATTCCTCCCAGATCCAGGGGCCCATCGACCGGGAAGAAGCCATGGTGGTGCTGGCCATTCCCTCTGATTTTGAAGAGAAACTGGCCCGGGGAGAAAAAGCCCCCCTCCAGGTAATCACCGATGGCCGGAATACCATGACCGCCAGTCTGGCTTCCGCCTACACCTCCCGGGTGGTCCAGCAGTGGCTGGAAGCCCGGACCGGCCAGAAACCGCCTCTTTCCGTGGAGACCCGGACCTGGTTCAACCCCAATCAGCTGACCCTGTGGTATTTTGCCCCTGGGATCCTGGGGCTCATGAGCTTTTCCCAGGTGATCCTTTTGGCCGGCATGTCCGTAGCCCGGGAACGGGAGGAAGGGACCTTCGAACAGCTGCTGGTGACCCCGGCGTCCCCCTTGGTGCTCCTGATCGGGAAGGCGTTCCCTCCGGTGCTGGTGGGGCTGCTCCAGGGGACGCTGCTCCTGCTGCTGGATCTGTTCTGGTTCCAGGTGCCTTTTGAAGGGTCCTACCTGACCCTGTACCTGGTGCTGCTGGTCTATTTCCTCAGTTCCACTGGCATCGGGCTGAGCATTTCTTCCGTGTGCAGTTCCATGCAGCAGGTCCAGGTGTACACCTATGTGTATCTGATCCCCAATGCCCTTTTGAGCGGGGTGGCCACCCCGGTGCGGAACATGCCCCAGTTCCTCCAGATCCTGACTTATGCGGATCCTCTCCGGTTTGCCCTGGATGCCATCCGCCGGATCTATTTTGAAGGAGCGGGCCTTGGCACCATTGCCCCGGATCTGTTGCCCATGGCCGTAGTGGCCGTCCTGACCCTCTGGCTGGCAGCGGTTTTATTCCGGAAGAATTTGGGGTAGAATGAGTGAAGAGTGAAGAGTGAAGAGTGAAGAGTGCAGAGAAATGGCAGGCGTAAATCATATTGTGGACAGTTTTCGAACTGGAGACACGAAATGGATCCGGTGTCCTGCAGAAACAAAAATTCTGTACTCTGGACTGGTCAGTTAAGAAAGGAGCCATGCCCATGAATGACGTGCTGCGCAAAATGGTGGAGGACTATATCCACAACCGGATGCCGGAATACCTCCAGACTCTGTATGATGTGATCACCATCCCTTCTCCCACAGGAGAAGAGGACAGGAAGGCCCAGTGGATCCTGGAACAATTGGAAGCCATGGGGGCAGAAGGCGCATACCGGGATGAAGCCGGCAATGTGATCTATCCCTACTGCATTGAAGGAGTGGACAAGTTCCCTTTGTACACCGCCCATATGGATACGGTGTTTGCGGGAGTGGACAGGATCACTCCGGACATCGACGGGCACATCCTGAAGGCCCCTTCCTGCGGGGACAACAGTTCTGACGTGGCTGCCCTGCTGTTCCTGATTCGGATGATGCTGACCCTGAAGCTCCGGACGCCGGCGGTGTTCGCCTTCAATGTGGGAGAAGAAGGGCTGGGGAACCTGAAAGGGAGCAGGGCCCTTACTGATGCCTTCGGGGACCGGCTCAGCTATTTCATGGCCGTGGACGGGAACAGCGACCGGTTCGTGAACCTGGCCGTAGGGTCCCGGCGGTACGCGGTCCACGTGGTCACGGCCGGGGGCCACAGCTATGCGGCTTTCGGGGCGGCCAACGCCATCAACGAAGCCGCGGGAATCATCCGGGATTTCTACAGCCTCCAGGTGCCCAAAGATCCCCGGACCACCTACAATGTGGGGACCATCCAGGGAGGTACCACCATCAACTCTATTGCTGCGGAAGTGGAATTCACCGTGGACATGCGGTCCGTATCCCATTCCGAACTGGAAAAGCTGGATGCCGCCTTTCAGGCCATCCTGAAGGCCCACACCACGGACAAGGTAAAGGTGGAGACCCTGCTTCTGGGAGAGCGGCCCTGCAGCGAAGGGGTGCAGCACCATGAAATCCATGACCGGATCACCGCCATCCGGAAACGGGAAGGCCTGAAAACGGTGTTCAGTGCCAGCAGCACTGATGCCAACATCCCTCTCAGCCGGAACATCCCGGCCATCGCCTTCGGCATCAGCTTGGGCAAAGGGGCCCACACCCTCCAGGAAGAACTGGACATGACCAGCCTGGAACCGGGTCTGAAGCAGCTGGCGGCGTTTATTTGGGAGATGTAAGAGCTGATGACAGGGAAAGGGGCTGTTGCGTACGCAACAGCCCCTTTCCTATTCCCAATTTTCTGCGTATAATAAGAATCATAAAGAAAACTGCGGGAAACCGGGAGTTGGGGATGGTTTCCTTATACGGAAGGGGAATGGTTATGTCCAAGAAATGCAAACAGTGCGGCTGCGAACTGGCGGACGATGCCCTGTTCTGCGTCCAGTGCGGCGCCAAACAGGATCCGGTGGTAAAATGTCCCAAATGCGGCCATGTAAATCCGGCGGCCAATGATTTCTGCACCGAATGCGGTACCCGGCTGAAGGAAACAAAGCCGGAGGAAAAGGGTGCCGGAGATGAAAAGCCGGCTGAATCCGTACAGCCAGCTCAGGAAGAAACTTCCAAAGTAGTGGTGGCGGAACCGGTTTCCGGCGGCCAGGGAGGCGGCGGGAACCAGGGCTTCCAGAACTTCCGGATGCCTCCGGTGCCTCCGGAGGGCAACGGAAAGAAAAAGAAGATCCTGGCCATCATCGGGGTACTTGTGGTGGTCTTGGGACTGTTCTTCGCCTTTGGGGGCGGCAGCAAACCCATCCAGGTGAAATCCGGTGAAATCGTGGATGACTATATCCGGGACCAGAGTTCCGGAGATAAAAAATACAAGGACAAGACCGTCCAGGTTTCCGGTAAGGTAAAATGGAAGGGGCAGTTCAACAATTCCCAGAATTACAGTATTACCCTGGAAAGCCGGAAAAACGGCGGCAAGACCTATCAGGTGCTGGTGGATGTGCCGGCCAAACGGGCCAGCATCGTCAATGATCTGAAAATCGGGGATTTCGTCAATGTGAAGGGGAAATGCGTGGGTATCGTGAAACAGAAGAGCCCCACCCTGATCAGTGTCCAGATCAAATCCACCAAGATCAATGACCAGGATGCGGACTGAGGGGCAGGAGGCGTAACCCATGGCGAAATTTTGTGCCCATTGCGGGAATCAGCTGACGGAAGAGGAAAAATTTTGTCCGGTCTGCGGCACGTCGGTGGAGCAGCCGGCGGCCCCGGTTCAGCCGGACCAGCAGGAAAAGGGAGCAACCCAGCCGGCACCCCAGCCTCAGAAGGCTTCCTTTGAGACTTTCCAGCCCCGGGAAGATTTGCCCCACAAAAGCGGCCGGGGCAAATGGATTGCCCTGGTGATCCTTCTGATGCTGGCGGCGGCCGGGGCAGGGATCTTCTTTGCCCGGCAGAAGGATGCCGGGTCCGATGCCAAACCGGCGGTGACCCAGGAAGAAAAGAAACCGGGAACTTCGGCTCCCAAGACCCAGCCCAAGGCGGAAGGGGCTGACCAGAAAGCCGCGGACGGGAAAAAGACGGACAAATCCTTCGGAAAGATCACCGGTACCGACGTGCGTCTCCGGGCGGGTGCCGGAACCAATACGGATATTGTGGACTATTTCGATGAAGGAGAAAAGGTGGAGATCACCGGACGGAAGGACAACTGGTACCGGGTGAAACGGGACAACGGCCAGACCGGGTACGTTTCGGTTCAGTTCTGCCGGCGTCTGTAACCGGCTTCCGGAAAGGAGGGGACCATGGGAAAATATCATGACGCGTACCAAAAACGGAGATGGAAGGGACCGGCCTGGGGCGTCTTTTTCATCCTGGTCCTGCTGCTGGCAGTGGGGTTCGCCATCAAAGGCTGCCGAGGCGGACAGCCGGCGGAAGAAGCAGAGGAAACTCCGGCGGCACCGGCTGTTACCGGGGATGTGCGCCAGACCCCGGAACCCCACGACTACTCCATCCTGGTCAAAAAAGGAGAATTTACCCTGTTCCTCCTGGACCACGGGGAACCGGTGGCCCAATGGCCGGTGGCCCTGGGGAAGAATCCCGGGCAGAAGCAGATGAGCGGGGACATGAAGACCCCGGAGGGCACCTTCCCGGTGGATGAAATCATCGATGCCTCCAGCTGGTCCCATGATTTCCACGACGGCAAAGGGGTGATCCAGCACGCCTACGGGCCCTGGTTCATCAGCCTGGATACCCGGAGCCTGAGCCAGGGGAAATGGGACGGCATCGGCATCCATGGCACCCACGACCCGGCCTCCATTGGCACCCGGGCCTCCGAAGGCTGCATCCGGATGAACAATGAAGATCTGGAAAAGCTGAAGGCCTGTGTGAAAGTAGGGACAAAGGTGACGGTGGAAGAGTAAAGGCTGTCAGCGGCTGCTGGATGTCAGAATCCAATGATTCATTGCGGTGACGTAGGGGCTCCACGCCGGGGAGCCCGCAGCTGGTACGGGCTGGCAGTCGATGGTCACTAGCCTCTAGCCAATGGAAGAAACCCGCCGGGCAGGTTCCTGGGAATATAGAAAAACGCAGGCCGGGAAGGGCGGGCCTTTGGCACGCCCCTACGTCGTTGGAATCGAATGTTGGATACCAACGGTCCCAGAAACGGATTTTTCGGAAACCCCGTTTCTCTGATTTTCCGTTGATCCTTGACTCCAACGTTGTAAGGGCTCGCCGGGGCGAGCCCATCCCGGCCGCCCAGGGGGTCAATACGTTCAAAGGCAGATGCTTGGCATCTGGCATCCTTTTGCGGTGAACCGGCGTGGACGGGCGGCGCTGGCGACATTTTGCTTTGCAAAAGTTTTGAACCACCCCTACGGACTATCATCGGGGATGTGACAGGTGCCATAGGTGCGGACCAAGGGCTGCGCAGCGATTCCGCCCGGTTAGTCCGCTTGAAAGGGAGAAAATGGAAAATGACTGTGATTGGGGTGAACTGAACTTCCATGATGGGGAAATCCTGTCCGTCAATTTGGAGTACGGGAACAAACGGGCCAATTTGGTGATCCAACTGGCCAATCCTCATACCAGGGTGGCAGTAGAAGCCCAAGGACTGTATGCTTTTCTCATGAGCTGCCGGGAACCTTGGGGAAGAGGAACCTATATTTTCAGTGTAACCACCAAACGGCAAAACGAGAAAATCAAAATGGATATCCTGTTCAATTCAGGAGACCATATGGTCATTGGCTGCAAAAACTTAAAAGCCACTGCCCGTACCGACTGATTCAGTAAAAGTTCCAGAAAGGCAGATAAACCATGATCATGAGCATTTTTTTCCTTCTGGGGGCTTTCCGGACGTTTTACTATGTCATATGGGAGGCTGCAGAGAGAAAAACAGCAGCAGCCTGGCGGGTGATGTTTGGGCTGTTGGGGCTGGCTGAACTGCTTCTGGCTTTTTATCTTTCACCGTTTTCTGCTGTTTTAAGAAATCTGGAAGAGCTGGAAACCGTTTATCATTATCTCATTCGGGCAGTCGTTGTTATTTTTTTGATTTTGGGCTGGACCGAAAGCAAAAATCTGGAAAGCAAGACCCAAAGGAAAGTGAAATCGTATATGCTGCGGGTTTATATTGCTTTGCTCATATACTTGGCCTTGAAATATTTGTGACGGCTTTGTTATTCAGAGAAAACTGCCAAGGCAGTTTTCTTCCATCGGCCGTTGACCGTTGACCGGCCTGGCTGCTTCAGCGGCCAGGCCTTGAAAGGAGAAATTCATGGACACCATTCGTCTTGTAAAGGAACCGGAAAACTTCCGGGCGGCCCTGTATGACGGGGCCGTGGAAATCGGAAAATGCACCTATGGGGTGACCCGTCCCGGGGTTTGGACCCTGGAACACACCATTGTGGATCCCCAGTACGGAGGCCAGGGCCTGGCCGGGAAACTGGTCCGGGCGGTGGCGGACATGGCCCGGGAAGCCGGGGTGAAAATCATCCCCCAGTGTTCCTATGCCCGGGTCCAGTTCGACCGGAAACCGGAATTTGCAGATGTGTACGAAAAAGAGTAGACTGCACAGAAACAAAAGTCCCAGAAACTGTTAAAAGAGATACAAAAGTGAACAATTTAAACTTTTTCAGAAAAAATATTTGACAAGCTGTTTTTCCAGTGCTACTATACAACCATCAATTCAATAAGAACCAAAAACCTTTGAGGTGGAGATAACGCCAGAAAATGTGCGCACAGAGAGTCCGGGAAGCTGAGAGCCGGACCGTGGCAGTCTGACAAATGGACCACTGAGGGCGCGATGAAATCTTCGGAAAGTATCCCGCGACGCAGCACCGACGTTACCGGTGAGGAATGTGTTGGCATTCTGCTTGAGGTGTGGAGCTCCGGCTCCATTACAGGGTGGTACCGCAGGTTATGACACCTGTCCTTGTAGGAGGACAGGTGTTTTTTTATTGCAGTGCAGGTATCCGGGTGGAATGATCAGCCCGGATACTTTTTCTTTTATCAGTGAGGAGGAACAGTCATGAAACAACAGAGTCTGGAAGAAAGCAAAGCCCTGGCCCAGGGATATGCGGCGGTGCCTGTGGTCCGGGAAATCCTGGCGGATACCGCCACTCCCATCGGCCTGGTGAGCCTGGTGCGGAAGGAAAGCAGCCGGTATTTCCTGTTGGAAAGCCTGGAACAGAACGACCAGGCTGGCCGGTATTCCTTCATCGGCTTCGACCCTGTTGTCCGGCTCCGGGCCAAGGACCGGAACGCCCAGGTGGAATTTGCCGGCAGCCGGATCCCGGTAGATCCCAACCGGCCCCTGGAGGCCCTCCGGTCCATCCTGAAGGCCTACCGGGTCCCCAAAATCCCCGGGCTGCCTCCTTTTACCGGCGGGTTCGTAGGGTATTTCTCCTACGACTTTTTCCAGTACTGTGAACCCAGCCTCCATTTCGACCCGGCCAAGTTTACGGCCTTCCCGGATTTCGACCTGATGCTCTTCGACAAGGTGATCGCCTTCGACCGGGTGCTCCAGAAAATGTACCTGATCGTGAACATCAAGACCGATGACCTGGAAGGGAACTACGCCAAGGCCCAGAAGAACCTGGATGCCATGGAAGCCCTGGTCCGGCAGCCGGTGGCGCCGCCGGCCTTCACCCCGGCTCATCTGGGGCCCATCACCAGCAATCAGGACAAAGCGACCTATGGAGAAAATGTGGAGAAGATCAAAGAACACATCCGGCAGGGGGATATTTTCCAGGCGGTGTATTCCCAGCGGTTCTCCGCTTCCTACGACCAGGATCTGTTCAACATGTACCGGATCCTCCGGACCACCAACCCTTCCCAGTACATGGTGCTGCTGAAGAACGACAATCTGGAAATCGCCGGTTCTTCTCCGGAAACCCTGATCAAGGTCCAGGACCGGGAAATCACCTCCATGCCCATTGCGGGCACCCGGCGGAGAGGACGGACCGAAGAGGAGGACAAAGCCCTGGAACGGGACATGCAGACGGACCCCAAGGAACTGGCGGAACACAATATGCTGGTGGACCTGGCCCGGAACGATGTGGGCAAGGTGGCGGAATTCGGGTCCGTAAAAGTCCATGATCATCTGCTGGTGAAAAAGTTCTCCCATGTGATGCACATGACCACCCGGGTCACCGGTACTCTGAAGGAAGGGAAGGATGCCATCGACACCCTGTGTGCCGCCTTCCCGGCCGGGACCCTTTCCGGGGCTCCCAAAGTCCGGGCCTGTGAGATCCTGGATGGACTGGAACCGGAACGGCGGGGACCCTACGGCGGGGGCATGGGATACCTGGATTTTGCCGGGAACATGGACATCTGCATTGTGATCCGCACCGCTGTGAAATACGGGGACACCGTTTCCTTCCAGACCGGCAGCGGTATTGTGGCCGACTCCAAGGTGGAGGACGAATTCATGGAAACCATCAACAAGGCAGCGGCCGTACGGCAGGCTTTGGAAGCAACCACGGAGGCGTAACATGGAACTGATCATCGACAACTACGACAGCTTTACCTACAATCTGTATCAATATATGGGCACCCTGAACCCGGACATCCAGGTGATCCGGAACGATGCCATTACGGTGGAAGGGATCCGGAAGCTCCAGCCGGACCACCTGATCCTGTCTCCCGGGCCCGGCCGGCCCTGCGATGCAGGGGTCTGCGAACCGGCTCTCCGGGAACTGAAAGGGGAATTCCCCATCCTGGGGGTGTGCCTGGGCCATCAGGCCATCGGAGAAGTGTTCGGAGGCACCGTTGCCTACGCCCGGCAGCTGATGCACGGGAAGCAGTCCACGGTGACCCTGGACCGGACTTCCCCCCTTTTCAAGGGCCTGCCGGAACAGATCCTGGTGGGGCGGTATCATTCCCTGGCCATCGACCCGGATACCCTGCCGGAAGTCCTGAAGGCAACGGCCACTACGGAAGACGGGGAAGTGATGGCGGTGGAACATCGGGACTATCCCATTTACGGACTCCAGTTCCATCCGGAATCCATCCTGACCCCGGAAGGCATGACCATCATCCGGAATTTCCTGGATCTGAAAATCACCAAGCAGCAAGCAGGAGGCATAGATCATGATTAAAGAAGCCATCATCAAACTGGTCAACAAAGGAGACCTGACCTACAACGAAGCCAAGGAAGTGATGCTGGAGATCATGGGAGGCAAGACCACTCCCACCCAGAATGCAGCGTTCCTGGCGGCTCTTTCCACCAAAAGCGCCAAGGCGGAAACCATCGACGAAATCACCGGCTGTGCGGAAGCCATGCGGTCCCTGGCCACTCCCGTCCCCCATCCCGGGATGGAAGTGATGGAAATCGTGGGCACCGGCGGGGACGGAGCCCATTCCTTCAACATTTCCACCACCTCCGCCATGGTACTGGCCGCCGGCGGGGTGAAGGTGGCCAAACACGGGAACCGGGCCGCTTCTTCCCTGTGCGGCACCGCAGACTGCCTGGAAGCCCTGGGGGTGAACATCCAGCAGGATCCGGTCCTGGCTCTGAAAATGCTGGAGGAGACCAACTTCTGCTTTCTGTTTGCCCAGAAATACCATGCAGCCATGAAGTATGTGGGGCCCATCCGGAAGGAACTGGGGTTCCGGACCGTGTTCAACATCCTGGGACCTCTGACCAACCCGGCCAAACCGGAAATGTTCCTCCTGGGGGTCTATGACGGCTACCTGGTGGAACCTTTGGCCAAGGTGCTGTGTTCCCTGGGGGTGAAACGGGGCCTGGTGGCCTACGGCCAGGAAAAACTGGACGAAATCTCTCCCAACGGGCCCACCACCATCTGTGAGCTCCGGGACGGGTACTACCGGTCTTCGGTGATCCGGCCGGAAGATTTCGGTCTGGTTCCCGGGAAGAAAGAAGACCTGGTGGGAGGGACCCCGGAAGAAAATGCCCGGATCACCCGGGACATCCTCTCCGGGAAGCTCCAGGGCACCAAACGGAATGCGGTGCTCATGAATGCCGGGGCCGGCCTGTTCGTGGCCGGGAAGGCGGACACCATCGCTGACGGGGTGAAACTGGCGGCGGAACTCATTGACAGCGGCAAGGCCCTGGCCGCCCTGGAAAAAGTCATCAAAGTCAGCAACGAATAAACGGAAGGTGCGGAACATGATCCTGGATACCCTGGCAGAAGCCACCCGGCAGCGGGTGGAAAAACAGAAAAAGGAAAAAGACTTCTACACCCTCCGGCGGGAAGCGGAAGCCCTGCCCCGGGACCGGGAGGGCTGCTTCCGGGAAGCCCTGGGGAGACCGGGCCTCAACTTCATTACGGAAGTGAAGAAGGCCTCTCCGTCCAAAGGGCTCATCGCTCCTGACTTTCCCTATGTGGCCATTGCCCGGCAGTATGAAGCCCTGGGGGCTGCCGCCATTTCCGTGCTGACGGAAACGGACTACTTCCTGGGCAGCGACCGGTATCTCCGGGAAATCCGACAGGCGGTGGGAACGCCCCTCCTGCGGAAGGACTTCACCCTGGATGACTACATGGTGTGCCAGGCCAAGACCCTGGGGGCCGATGCCATCCTGCTGATCGCCGCCATCCTCAGCGACAGCCAGCTCCAGGAATACCGGCTGCTGGCGGAAAGCCTGGGCATGGACGCCCTGGTGGAAGCCCATGATGAAGAGGAAGTGGAACGGGCCCTCCGGAGCGGCGCCCGGGTCATCGGAGTGAACAACCGGAACCTGAAGGACTTTACCGTGGACATCGGCAACAGCCTCCGGCTCCGGTCCCTGGTACCGGAAACCATTCCCTTTGTGGCGGAAAGCGGCATCAAAAGCCGGCAGCAGACCGCCCAACTGGAACAGGCCGGGGTCAACGGAGTGCTCATCGGGGAAACCCTCATGCGGAGCCCGGATATGAAAGCCGCCCTGGCAGAACTGCGGGGTGAGGTCCTGTGACGAAAATCAAGCTGTGCGGGATCCGGCGGCCAGAGGATGTGGCCATGGTGAACCGGGCCCAGCCGGATTATGCCGGGTTCATCTTCGCCCCCGGCAGGCGGCAGGTAACGGCGGAACAGGCGGAAAACCTCCGCCGGCAGCTGGACCCGGCCATTGCCGCCGTAGGCGTCTTCGTAAAGGCTCCTGTGGAAGAAGCGGCGGCCCTGGCCAACCGGGGCACCATCCAGCTGATCCAGCTCCATGGAGAAGAAGACGAAGCCTATGTGAAGGCCCTCCGAGAACGGACAACGGCTCCCATCATCCGGGTGATACGGGTACGGGGACCGGAAAGCCTCCGGGACCTGGACCGGTATGACTGCGATTATTTCCTGCTGGATACCTATTCCGGCAGCCAGTTCGGAGGGCTGGGGAAAACCTTCGACCACAGTCTGCTCCGGCAGGCCCGGTTCCCCAGACCCTTTTTCCTGGCCGGGGGACTGGATGCAGACAATGTGGCGGCGGCCATTGCTGGGTGCAGCCCCTTCGGGGTGGATACCAGCAGCGGCATCGAAACTGCCGGAACGAAAGATGAAAACAAAATCCGCGCTTTTGTGAGCGCTGTAAGAAAAGAGGAAGAATCATGAGCAATGGAAGATTTGGCAGACACGGCGGCCAATATGTATCGGAAACCCTGATGAACGCAGTGCTGCAGCTGGACGAAGCCTACAACCGGTTCAAGGATGATCCGGAATTCCTTCAGGAACTGCGGACTCTGTACCATGACTATGCCAACCGGCCCAGCCTGCTGTACTATGCGGAAAAGATGACCAGGGATCTGGGGGGCGCCAAAATCTATCTGAAACGGGAAGACCTGAACCACACCGGGGCTCACAAGATCAACAACGCCCTGGGCCAGTGCCTCTTGGCCAAGAAAATGGGCAAGAAACGGGTCATCGCCGAAACCGGCGCCGGCCAGCACGGGGTGGCCACCGCTACTGTGGCGGCTCTCATGGGCCTGGAATGTGAAGTGTACATGGGCAAGGAGGACACCATCCGCCAGGCCCTGAACGTGTACCGGATGGAACTTCTGGGGGCCAAAGTGGTGCCAGTGACCACCGGCACTGGCACCCTGAAGGACGCGGTCAGCGAGGCCATGCGGGATTGGTGCACCAATGTGGAAAACACCTTCTATGTGCTGGGATCCTGCATGGGGCCCCATCCCTATCCCACCATCGTCCGTGATTTCCAGAAAATCATCGGGGAAGAAGTGAAAGCCCAGATGCTGGAGAAGGAAGGCCGGCTGCCCGATGTGGTCATGGCCTGCGTAGGGGGCGGCAGCAATGCCATCGGCTTGTTCTACGATTTCATCCCGGACAAAAACGTCCAGCTGATCGGGGTGGAAGCCGCCGGCCGGGGAGTGAACACCGCGGAAACCGCCGCCACCATCGCCCGGGGGAAACCGGGGATCTTCCACGGGATGGAATCCTATTTCCTCCAGGATGAAGACGGGCAGATCGCCCCGGTGTACTCCATTTCCGCCGGTCTGGATTATCCGGGGATCGGGCCGGAACACGCCAACCTGTACGATACGGGCCGTGCCCAGTACGTGCCCATCACCGACGACGAATCGGTGGAAGCGTTTGAATATCTGTCCCGGACGGAAGGCATCATTCCGGCCATTGAAAGTGCCCATGCGGTGGCCTATGCCATGAAACTGGCACCCACCCTGCCCAAGGACAAGATCATCGTGGTGAACCTGTCCGGCCGGGGGGACAAAGACGTGGCAGCCATTGCCAGATACAAGGGGGTAGACCTGCATGACTAGGATAACTGACGCATTCAAGAAACAGGGGAAGCTGTTCATTCCCTTCATTACCGCAGGGGATCCGGACCTGGACACTACGGAAAAACTGATTTATGCCATGGAAGAGGCAGGAGCCGGGCTCATTGAAATCGGCATCCCCTTCTCCGATCCCACTGCCGAAGGGCCGGTGATCCTGGAAGCGGACACCCGGGCCCTGGCTGCAGGGACCAGGATCAAGGCCATTTTCGCCATGCTGGCCCGGGTCCGGGAAAAGACCCGGATCCCCATGGTGTTCCTCACCTATGTGAACCCCATCTTCACCTACGGCCGGGAGAAGTTCTTCCAGCAGTGCCGGGATGTGAAAATCGACGGGGTCATCGTCCCGGACGTGCCCTATGAAGAAAAGGACACCATCGCTCCGGAAGCGGAAAAATACGGGGTGGAGATCATTTCCATGATTGCTCCCACCTCCCACCAGCGGATCCAGATGATTGCCAGAGAAGCCCAGGGATATATTTACCTGGTTTCTTCTCTAGGGGTCACCGGGGTGCGGAAATCCATTACCACCAACCTGAAGGAAATCGTGGACAAGATCCGGGAAGTCTCCGACAAACCCATTGCTGTAGGCTTCGGCATCTCCACCCCGGAACAGGCCAAAGAAATGGCAGCCATCAGCGACGGAGCCATCGTAGGCAGCGCCATCGTGAAACTCTGCGCCCAGTACGGTAAAGACGCCGTGGAACCGGTGAAGGCGTACGTAAAGGAAATGGCAGAGGCAGTGGAAGAGGCGAAGTGAAACAAGGCTGTTGCTTCTCCGCCAGCTGCGGCCCGTGACCAGGGGGTGTGAATTCTTTCACACCCCCTTTTTCTGATGCATCCATTTCTTTTTTACGGTATAATAGAAATGAAAGAAGGAATGATCATAAATTGTAACGTTTAAAGGAGAACCATCATGCTGGGAAAATATAAAGCGGTGATTGCGGGAATCGGGGTCCTTTTGGCGGCGGTGGCGGGATTTTTCCTGCTGGGGCCGGGAAAGAAGCCGGACCCGGGCCAGGTGGCCCAGATCCAGGGGAAACGGAACATCCTGGTGATGGGAGTGGACAGGCGGAGCGGCGATACCGGCCGGTCTGACACCCTTTTTGTGACCATGCTGGACACTTCCCGGAACCAGGCAGCTCTTTTGTCCATCCCCCGGGATACCCTGGTCTCCATTCCCGGCCACGGCTGGGACAAGGTGAACCATGCCTATGCCTACGGAGGCCATGAACTGAGCCGGAAGACTGTGGAAAACTTCCTGGGGATCCCCATCAGCAACTATGTACTGGTGGATTTCCAGGGGTTCATCAAGCTGGTGGATGCCATTGGCGGGGTGGACATCGATGTGGAAAAGTCCATGCAGTATACGGACCCTTATGACGGGGAAAACGGCCTGGTGATCAATCTCCAGCCCGGGAAGCAGCATATGGACGGGACCACCGCCATCCAGTACGTCCGGTACCGGGACGAGGAAGGGGACATCGGCCGGGTGGCCCGGCAGCAGAAGTTCATGAAGGCGGTGTTCGCCAAGCTCCGGTCCGCCAGCCTCCTGACCCGGGCCCCGGAAATCGCCCATACTCTGTACCAGAGCATCGATACGGATCTGTCGGCAGGGGACCTGGCATCTCTTTTGGTGACCTTTGCCAAGAACGTGTCCGGCACCTCCCAGCTGGAAACCGCCATGGTCCAGGGAAGCCCCGCCTATATTGATGACATCAGCTACTGGATCCCCAACATGACGGCCCTGCGCCAGCAGGTGGCCCAGCTCCAGGGGGTCCAGCCAGGGGAAGGGTACCGGATGGCGGCCCAGGCAGCCAAGAAGAAGTATGACGAACTGCTGGGCACCAACAGTGCCGCCGGCAGCGGGGAGAAACGGACTCTCCAGGTGCAGAACCAGGAACTGAAGAAAGCCGTGGAAAAAGCCCGGAAAATGGACAAAGAAAAAGCGGCCCTGCCTGTGGGAGACAGCAGCGGTACCGGCAAGGGCAGCACGGCGCCCAATCTGCCGCCCCCGCCGCCCCAGAAAACCCTCCGGGCCTCCCTGGTCAACTGCAGCGGCAATCCTCAGTACGGAGTGGAAGCGGCCAATGACGCCCGGAACGCCGGGTTTGCCATTGTGAGCATCACCAACGGCAGCCCCATGGACCGGACCCAGGTGCTGATCAATGCCGGCAGCAGCGCCGCCGAAGAGCGCACAGGAGCCCTGCCTTTCGACTTCCAGCTGATCCAGGGAGCCGTAAGCCCCAGCAGCGGGGATGTGGTGATTTATGTAGGACGGGATTATGGGAAGTAGGGGGGTGAATGAATTTCCCCTAGCTGTAGAGCCGCATAGCGGCTCAAGTCGGGAGTCTGAAGTCTGGAGCCGAATGTTAAAT
>ENA-ORSI01001350-ORSI01001350.1-human-gut-metagenome-genome-assembly--contig:-NODE-1350-length-21515-cov-19.276794_pt1 | contig 21515 bp, 21 predicted proteins | sample MGYA00242187_ERZ509154 | MGnify/ENA primary metagenome ERZ509154 (study PRJEB26280, sample SAMEA2338627) | human gut metagenome | biome: human gut; feature: human-associated habitat; material: faeces...
TGCGTATCTGCGGGGCGCTGCATTGTGATATTGCAGATGTGATTGCTTTGGAGCAGGACGACAATTATGTTGCCCCATGAGGGGCCGCCCCCTGCTGGGACACTTTGTCCCAAAGGTGGGGACGGAAGAAGGAGGGCGGCGAAAGGAGTGTGAGCCATGAAAATGGGAATAAAAGAGATGAATTTTATCCATTCATTAGTGGGAAAAAGATTGCTCAATGTTTGCTGTGCAGCGGAGATATTAACATTTGACTTTTTTCCGCTTGCTCTCCATGCTTCTGGATATGCAAGAATTATCAAAAATAGCGATATTTTGGTTACTACTTTAGATTATCAATCATGGGATTTATCAGAAAGCACAAACAATGATGAGTGGTTCAATGTCAAACAATTCCATGCAGAAATGATTGGTGGTGCAGTTCTTTCCGCTACATTAAGCCCGTGGAATGATTTACATATAGAATTGGATAACGGCGTTATTATTGAGTGTTTGATTGCAAATTCCTATCCGCACTACAATGACGAGCAGGAACAGTGGGTTCTGTTTGAACGAGGGAAAGACCATAAGCTATTCTTGACGGTTTACAGCAAAAGAGTTGAGTTCATAGAATGAAGTTATCCAGTCAGAAACAGAAAACCGAACACCACCCATCAAAGCATGACCATTCCGCCACCTCTGGACACTTTGTCCAGCCAGCGGGCGGCCCAGCCAAGCAGGAAACTTCGGTTCCCTGCTTTTTATTTGCGCTTCTTCCGCTTTGAGCCGTGGGTTTTGAGCAGGGAGGATTTGTTCAGGATATGGATAAGCTGCCGGAACTCCAACTCGGTCAGCTTGCTATAATTGATCCCCAGCCGCTTGCAGTACAACATCGCCTGCCGCTCCAAGTCGCTGCCCTTGAAGTTCATCACTTCCTCTATGTCCTGCCGCAATTCCTCGGCCACCGTGTTGACCGGCGCGCCCTCGCTGTCCCCCAGGTGGGCAGTGCGAATGTCCCGGATGATACGGCCTATATCTTCGCTGACAAGCTGACTGAAATACTCGTCCTCGTCCAGATGGGCGGCGCGCAGGACGCGGAGGTGGGGATCGTCCTCTCCCGGTCGGTAGCGGTCTATGATCTCCTGCCGCACCACATCCACATAGGCGTTGAGGTTCTGCACCTGCATACTGGCCACCCTGTCCACATAAATCTCAATATCCGCCAGCAGCCGGATAAAATCCTTGTGGGCCAGCAGTTCACACAGCAGCCGGTTGTTGACCCGTCCGCTTTTCAAAAGGGCTACCGCTTCATCGGTCAGGTGCAGCTCCGCCAGCGGCGTGTCCAGGTATTCCCGATTGTCGGTCAGGCCCAGCAGGTAGTCCACGGACACCTGATAGAAGTCGGCCAGCTTCAATAAGCTGCCGTGATTGATTTCCTTGTAGTCATCGTTCTCATAGCTGCCCAGGGCGGATTTTGAAATGCCGGTCTGCTCCGCCAGTTCTTCCAGCTTCAAGCCCCGCTCCACCCGTAAATCCTTCAGCCGCTCCTGTACGGAAACGCGCGTTTTCATAGGTACATCGCTCCTTCCCGCGGCTGGCCGCCGCTGTCTTTTTGATTATAGCATACCATTCCGCAATCGTGGAAATTTTCCGTTTCCGGGCGGTATTCCTATTTTGCGGACATACGGGCAAGGGCACAAAAATGGTCTATGATAAGGGTAGTTCATCGATGGATTATTCCAATCGAATGACCGGCCTGTATGGGATATGCTCCCCGGCGATGTAGCGCGGCGACCTGCGGCAAGGAGGTGGAGGAACCTTGACCGCAGCGAGCGTACCAACGGGAGCGAAACGCCGCTGAAAGAGCCAGGGGCAGGAACGACGTCAGGGAGAACCGGCAGAATGAACACCCAAAAATGACACCGAAACACAACAAACGGACGGGCGATAACCGGCCCGCTCCGTTACTACTACGGGGAATTTCGGGGCGGCCCTACGGCCGCTTTTCCCCCGAAAAACACCCCGAAACACGACACTTAAATCTGCGAACCGTCTGTTGCGGCTGTTGCGGCCCAAACAGGCGGTTTTTTATGAAGGGAGGCCCTATGCCGAGAATGCCGAAAAAGAGGAAGCAGGAGTTGTCCTTCTTCCTCAATGAGCGGGGGCGGGTGGCGTACAATATCCTTTGCCGGAAGTGCCGCCGCTCCTGCAAGCAGAGCTTCCGGGCGGTCGTGATCGACTGCCCCCTCTATCTTTCCAAGCGGGCCAAGCGAAGGGAGGAAAGCTGAATGGAAGTTGCATTTTTGACCGCCGGCACCGCCCTGCCGCCCTGCCTGCCCCTGCCGAGAGCCATGCTGGGGCTGCCGGTCAGCAGCACCGCCAAGGTCATGTACGCCCGCCTGCTGGACGCCGCTCTTGCGGCGGGGGCGGAGGACGCCAACGGGATCATATTTACCCGCTGCCCCATCGTGGAGCTGGCGGGTGCGCTGGGGCGCAGCACCATGACAGTGAAGCGGGCCTTGCGGGAATTGGAGGACGCCGGGCTGCTCCTGCGGGTGCGTCAGGGCTTCGGGGAGCCGAACAAGATTTATGTTCTCATTCCAAGGGACGCACAGAAACAGGATTGCGGGAAGGCCGCAGAGCCGGTATAATGGAAAAAAAGTGATCTGCGTCACGAGATGGATGAGAACGGGCGGCTGGTGTGCCTCATCTTTCACAAGGGGGAGGCTATGGCGGAGCAGGAGAACAACACTAAGTAAAAAGGAGAAAGATTAGAATGACCATTGATTTTTCGAGTGACATCCCTGAAAGCGATCTGTACCTGTTATTTGATTTAGGGGGGAAGTATGGGTTTGACCCACTATACTCAGATGAAAGTGAAAAATATTTTATAGATCTTCTGCAAAGATACAATGTTATAGGTGGAGAGAAAGAGCAATTTTTAAAATCAGAAGTATCTAAAGATTTCAAGTTTAATGTGGATATTCCGAGATGGACACAAAATCCAGAATGGCCTTTTGATGAAGGAAAACCCATGTTTTTTGTTGGACAGTTAGAACTTGAAATCAATAGAGATGGCAATAGGTTTATAAGTACATTTTATGTGTTTTGGAATATGAAGACGGGAAAAATATCAACGATATGTCAGACGGATTAAACAAAAACATATAATTATTATTATGACGCGGCGGGCCGGCTGCGTACCAGCGCAAAATCCCTTTAGGAACTAAAGGGCGCACTTCTATACATAGCCTGACGGCCATGTATTCGTGCGCTCTGCGAGGCGGAACGGCGGATTGCCAGATGGAGCAATCTGCCGTTCTTGCATCGCTGCGCTCCGTCCAAGGGGGGTGCCCCCCTTGCGGCGCTACGCGCCTTACCCCGCCCGCCCCCGGAAGGGGGACACCCGCTTGCGCGTCTGTCCCCCTTCCGAGGGCCTGATAACCGAACACCGACACCCTGACCGCTCACCGGGAACGCCCCGGAGGACGGTCATTTTTTTCGCCCATTTTCAGAAAAGGAGGTCAACGACCATGAGCAAAGATTTGGAACAGCTCCGGCGGGAGTACGCCGAGAACGAGGCCAAGCTGCAGCAGTACCGGCACCGGGTACAGCGGTTGGAGCAGCGGAAAAAATACTATGAGAAGGGGGAGCGCCAGAAACGCGCCCACCGCCTGATTACCAGAGGGGCCGCCGTGGAGAGCGTGGCCCCGGAGGTCAGGCCCATGTCCGAGCAGGGCTTCTATTCCCTTGCCGAGCAGATTTTCTCCATGCCGGAGGTGCGGGCCGCTGTCCAGGCCGCCGCCCAGCGGGAGGGCGAGTAAATGGCCCTGTTTCATTTGACGGTCACGCAGGTGCAGCGCAGCGCCGGACAGTCTGCCATCGCGTCCGCCGCCTACCGCGCCGGGGAGCGGCTTTACAGTGAACGCTACGGCGAGTACAGCGACTACACCCACAAGGGCGGCGTGATCTGCTCCCACATTCTCCTGCCCCCGCAGGCCCCGCCCGCCTACCAAGACCGGCAGACCCTATGGAACGCTGTGGAGGAAGTGGAGCGCCATAAGGACGCCCAGCTTGCATACAGCTTTGATATTGCCTTGCAGAACGAGTTTTCGCTGGAAGAAAACATCGCCCTCGCAAGGCAGTTTTTGTTGGAGCAGTTTGTCAGCCGGGGCATGGTGGTGGACTTCGCCGTACACCAGCCCGACAAGGAGGACGGGGGAATCCCCAACCCCCACTTCCATGTCCTATGCCCCATCCGGCCCATTCTGGAAAGCGGCAAATGGGGCTACAAGCAGCGGCGCGTCTACCGGCTGGACGAGGACGGGAACCGCATTTTGGACGAGAAGGGCAAGCCCCTCTTTGACGCGGTTCCCACCACCGACTGGGGCCGCCCGGAAACGCTGGAAGCGTGGCGGGAGGCATGGGCCAAGATGTGCAACGCCAAGTTTGAGGAAAAGGGCCTGCCCTGCCGGATCGACCACCGCTCCTATCTGCGGCAGGGGCTTGATCTGCTCCCCACCGTCCATGAGGGGCCAGCGGTGCGGCAGATGGAGGCGCGGGGGATCGCCACCGACAAGGGGGAACTCAACCGCTGGATCAAGGCCACCAACGCCCTCTTGAAAGACTTGAAGCAGAAAATCAAGGCCCTGTTTGGCTGGCTCAAGGAGGTGCGGGAGGAACTTTCCAAGCCCCAGGCCCCCGCCCTCGCCGAACTGTTATCCGCCTACTACGGGGCGCGGAACGCGGGCGCGTGGAGCAGCAAGGCCAAGACGGGCAATCTCCAAAAGTTTGCCGATACCGTGAACTACCTGACCGAGCAGAAGCTCTACACCGTGGACGATCTGGAGGCCCGCGTCACTTCCCACAGCGACGCGATGGACGCTTTGAAAAAGAGCATGGACAAGAAGAAAACGCGGATAAAGGAGCTGGATGGCCTGCTGGAACAGGCGGAACGCTACCGGGAGCTGAAACCCATCCACACCCAGCTCAACGCCATCCACCGCAAGGGCCAGCGGGAGAAATTCAAGGCCGCCCATGAGGGGGAGCTGCGGCAGTTTTATATGGCCCGCCGCAAGCTGGAACCCCATTTCACACCGGAGGGCAGGCTGCCCCTCGCCGCGTGGCGGAAGGAGCGGGGGAAGCTGCAACAAGCGTATCAGGAGGACTACGCCAAGTACAAGCCCATCCGGGACGACCTGATGAAGCTGTACCAAGTGAAATCCACCGTGGACACCGCCCGCCGCCAGCATGAGCAGGCCCACACCCAGCGCCGGGACAGGGATATGGAGCGGTAAGGGACTTCCCATTTCCCGCCGGGGATGGTACAATGGAATTGATTTTTGACGGGCCGCCCCTGCTGGGACACTTTGTCCCAAAGGTGGGGGCATGACCGCCCCGCCCGACCTCTGGACACTTTGAACTTCCAGTGGTCGAAATGTAAGCCATATTCCAAAACTTTCTCAAGAAGTAGAGCAGGAAGGGAATTGATGTGAGATCTTATGTATGATTTGAAGTTTCCTCATAAGGAATATAAAATTTCAGGTAAAATAATTATTTGGTTTTGGGATGATAGAAGTACAAATGCTAAAGAACTTTTGGACAATAATTTATTTGTTTGCGACAGTGAATACTATGAACTGTGGAACATGAAGAATGTCCGGAAGGTAAACGATGTTTGTGTTGGATTATCTGTGTGGGAAAACTCATTCTATTTTTGTACCTTTTGGGGCATTGGTATGGAAGTGGACATTCATACGCTAAATGTTATAAATATAATTCAAACGAAATAGACAACATTGTCTGACAAGGCGCGGCAGAGAGGCCGCGCCTTTCCCATGTGAAAATTGAATATGGAACCCACCAACCGGCGCTTGCCATTTTCCTTGTGAGAATGACAGGCGCTTTTCTTATTTTCAGGAGGATTTGCCTATTTGAGTATTTTTGAAGCTGTGAAACAGTCTGTTACCACCCGGCAGGCCGCCGGGCATTTTGGAATCCGGGCGGGCCGGAATGGGATGTGCCGCTGCCCCTTCCACGCCGACAGGAACCCCAGCATGAAGGTTGACCGCCGGTATTACTGCTTCGGCTGCGGGGCCACCGGCGATGTGATCGACTTTGTTTCCCGTCTGGAAGGGATCAGCCCCAAGGAGGCCGCCCTTCTGCTGGCGCGGGCCTTCTCCGTCCCCTATGAGGACAAGGGGCCGCCCGGCAGGAGCCGCCCCCGGCCCCGGCAGGAAAGCCCGGAGCAACAGTTTAAGCGCATGGAGCGGCATTGTTTCCGGGTGCTGTGCGACTACCGCAACCGGCTGGGCCGCTGGAAGCGGGACTATGCCCCCAAGGGGCCGGAGGAAGAATGGAATCCTTTGTTTGTGGAAGCCCTGCAAAAGCAGGACTATGTGGACTATCTGCTGGACACGCTGCTCTCCCCCGACATGGAGGAACGGGCGGCCCTGATCGCCAGCTACGGAAAGGAAGTGAGGAACCTTGAGCGAAGAATGGCAGAGCTTGACGCCGGAGCTGCGGCAGGCCGTGACGGACACCATAGAGGCCGCCCCGCCGCCCCGGAGCGTTGAGGAAGTGAAAGCCATGCTGGAAAGCACCGAGAAGGGCGGCGTCCGCAACAGTATTCACAACTGCCTGACGGTATTCCAGTACGACCCCGAACTGTCCGGGGCGGTGGCAAAAAACCTCCTGACCGAGCGCGTTGACCTGCTGCGGCCCATCGGCAGGCAGCGCCGCGCCGGGGGCAGGGCCTTGACCGACACGGACATGAAGTATATCCGCCTCTATCTGGAAGATACCTACGGTCTGACAAGCGAGAAGAAGATCGCCGACGCCCTCGACCTTGCCGCCGACGCCAACCGCTACCACCCCATCCGGGACTACCTAAACGGCCTTGTGTGGGACGGGCGGGAGCGAATCCGCTGCTGCCTGCGGCACTTTTTGGGGGCTGACACGGACGAGTACACCTGCCAATCCCTGCGGCTGTTCCTGCTGGGGGCCATCCACCGGGCCTTTTGCCCCGGCTGCAAGTTTGAGGTCATGCTGTGTCTGGTGGGCGGCCAGGGGGCCGGGAAATCCACCTTCTTCCGCCTGCTGGCCGTGAGGGACGAATGGTTTTCCGACGACCTGCGGAAGCTGGACGACGATAACGTTTACCGCAAACTGCAAGGCCACTGGATCATTGAGATGTCGGAGATGATCGCCACCGCCAACGCCAAGAGCATTGAGGAAATCAAGTCCTTTTTAAGCCGTCAGAAGGAGGTCTATAAAATCCCCTATGAAACCCACCCGGAGGACAGGCCCCGCCAGTGCGTATTCGGCGGGACTTCCAACGCCCTGGACTTCCTGCCCCTTGACCGCTCCGGCAACCGGCGCTTCCTGCCGGTCATGGTCTACCCGGAACAGGCCGAGGTACACATTTTGGACGATGAAGCCGCGTCCAGGGCCTATATTGAGCAAGTGTGGGCCGAGGCCATGACGGTCTACAAGAGCGGCGATTTTAAGCTGTCCTTCAGCCCCGAAATGGTACGGTATCTGAAAGAACACCAGCGGGACTTCATGCCGGAGGACACCAAGGCCGGGATGATCCAAGCCTACCTTGACCGCTACACCGGCACCGCCGTATGCTCCAAGCAGCTTTTCCGGGAGGCCCTCAAGCGCCCCTACGACGAGCCGAAGCAATGGGAGATACGGGAGGTCAACGACATTATGAACCACTGTATCACGGGATGGAGGTACTTTTCCAACCCCCGGATATTCGAGGAATACGGCAGGCAGAAGGGATGGGAACGGGAGGCCCCGGCAACGGGCGCTGACAACGGGCGTGAAAAAACGCCGGATGGATTTGTGGAAGTCACGGAGCAGATGGAGCTGCCTTTCTGAAAAATCCGGGGGAATCCCACCCCGTTGCCGAGCCGGTTGCCAGCCGGTTGCCGGGCCGGTTGCCGGGGAAAAGCCTGTAACGGCGGGCTTTTCTCCCCTCTGACAACCAAAGCAACAGAAAAATAAAAGAAAAAGTAAATAGGAACCCAACCGCCAGACGGAGATTGTTTTGCAGGTTTTTTGAAGCCCGTTGCCGGACTTCGTTGCCGCCCCTCTCCTGTCTGGCTTATTTCATTTATGGAGGTAAAACTGCCTATGGCAAAAAGCAAAACCGAGATCCAAGTCACAGCGGTGTTTGACGGCGAGCTGGACGCCACCGACGTCTTTGTGAGCCTGATTGCACAGAAATACAGCCAGCGGAAGGACAATATAAGTCTTGCGAAAACACAAGATTTAGGGTATAATAAAGACAAGGTTCAGCAGAACCGTGTTCCGTCTGGATTGTGCGGGTAACGGTTATGATGAACGGATATACAGGCATGGACGCGCTTCTTGCGGGCAGCTTCCGGGCGGCCATCTATTGCAGGCTTTCCAAGGACGACGACCTGGACGGGGAGAGCGCCAGTATCGCCAACCAGCGGGCCATGCTGGAAAACTACTGCGAAAAGCAGGGATGGGAGGTTGTGGCAGTCTATCAGGACGATGGCTACACGGGGCTGAACATGGAGCGGCCCGACCTGAAACGGATGTTAAAGGCCATCGAGCGCAAGCAAGTCAACCTTGTTATCACGAAAGACCTCTCCCGGCTGGGCCGGAACTACTTGCAGACCGGCACGCTGATCGAGGACTTCTTCCCCCGCCACGGCGTCCGCTATATCGCCATGAACGACGGGATCGACACCCTGCGGGAGAACAACGACATCGCGCCCTTCAAGAATATCCTAAATGAGATGTACAGCAAGGATATTTCCAAAAAGGTACATTCCTCTTACCTGCTGAAAGCGCAGAAGGGGGAGTTTACCGGGTGCCTTGCCCCCTTCGGGTATCGGAAAGACCCGGAGGACAAAAACCATCTGCTGGTGGACGGGGAAACGGCCCCCATCGTCCGGCAAATCTTCCTGTGGGCGCTGGAGGGCCACGGCCCCAACTACATCCGGCGCAGGCTGGAGGAACAGCGGATACCCTGCCCCACATGGTGGAACCGGCAGCGGGGCCTGCGGAACACCCGCACCAAATGGGAGAAGAAAGACCCGGAGAACGGGAGGTTTATCTGGGACTTCTCGGTTATCAAAGACCTGCTGATGAATCCCGTCTATGCCGGGGCCATCGCGTCCCAGAAGAAGGACTACCGCTTCAAGCTGGGCACCATACGGGAGAAGAAGCCGCAGGACTGGATCGTGGTGGAGCGGCGGCATGAGCCGATCATTGACCGCAGGAGCTTTGACCTTGTGCAGAGTAAGCTGCAATCCCGCCATCGGCCCCGGCAGAATGGGGAAACCAGCCTGTTTGCCGGGCTTATCAAGTGCGGCGAGTGCGGCAAGTCGCTGACCATCCGCACCACCCACGCCAAGCACCCGCAGCAGATTTACGCCTGCAAGACCTACGGGGCCTTCGGCAAGAACCACTGTACCCAGCACCGGGTGGAATACAGCACCCTGTACCGGCTTGTGCTGAACAAGATACGGGAGTGTGCCAGGGCCGTCCTGATGGACGGGGAGGCCGTGGCCGGGAAGCTGACCGACACCTGCGAGGCCGAGCAGAAGGGCCAGCGGGAGGCGCTGGAACGCGCCCTTGCCAAAGACACGGAGCGCATGGACGTGCTGGAAAAGATGATGCTGCGGCTGTACGAGGACATGATGGCCGGGCGGATCAGCGAGGCCAACTTCAACCTCATTCTGGAAAAGACGCAGAAGGAGCAGGCCGAGGTCAAGGCGCGGGTGGAGGACGCAAGGAAGAAGCTGTCCGATGAAGCGAGGATTGAGAGCGACGCCAAACAATGGGTGGACGCGATCCAGGAGTATGCCGACATCACGGAACTGGACGCCGCCACCCTCAACCGCCTGATTAAAGAGATCGTTGTCCATGAACACATCGACAGCGAACAGACAAGGCACATTTCCATCGAAATTCATTTCAATCTCAAGCCCATCCCGGAGGTGGAGCAGGTCACGGCCTGACCTGCCCCCGCCGGGCGGTTCTGACAATTCCATAGATATTTCTTGACACGCCGCCGCCCGCCGATGGCTGTGTTGCACCTAATTAGGGATGAACCCATTGATTTCATGGGGAACAGCACCCCTTGAAAAATCAGGGGAAAATGGACACGTTCCTACTAATTGGGGATAACACAGCTGATGGCCGGCGGCGGTGTCGCCCTCATCGGTATGATGTTGATTCCCCTGCTTGCCGATCTGCTGTCCACCACCTGATGTTTCTCCAAACCCGGCGGGGGCTTTTGCTTTATAGCGGGAGCCCCCGCAAAGGAGGTGATCCCCGTTGATCTTTGACGCAATACAAGAGTGGTTCCAAGAACTGCTCATTGATGGTATCATATCCAACCTGACCGGGATGTTTGATACCCTGAACACAAAGGTGGGTGAGATCGCCGGGGAGGTCGGCATGACGCCCGCTGCATGGAACAGCGGCATTTTCAACATGGTCCGCAACCTCTCGGAGACGGTGATCGTTCCCATCGCTGGCATCGTCCTCACCTTTGTCATGTGCTACGAGCTGATCCAGCTCATCGTCGAGAAGAACAACCTTCACGATTTCGACACATGGATTTTCTTTAAGTGGATTTTCAAAACCTTCTGCGCGGTGCTGATCGTCACGAACACCTGGAACATTGTCATGGCGGTGTTCGATGTGGCGCAGAATGTGGTCAACCAGTCGGCAGGCGTCATCATTTCGGATGCGGGCATTGACATATCCAGCGTGACCGCCGACCTGGAGACGCAGCTCGCAGACTGGAGCATCGGCGCCCTGCTGGGGCTGTGGTTCCAGAGCATCTTCGTGGGACTGTGTACGCAGATCCTCTCCATCTGCATCTTCCTGGTGATCTATGGCAGGATGATCGAGGTGTATTTGGTGACCTCGATAGGTCCCATCCCCTTTGCCACGATGGTGAACCGGGAATGGGGCAACACGGGGCAGAACTATCTCCGCTCCCTGCTGGCCCTGGGCTTCCAGGCGTTCCTCATTATGATCTGCGTGGGCATCTACGCGGTGCTGGTGGAGGGCATCTCCCTGAGCGGCGACAACATTTCCGGCGCCATCTGGGGGTGCATGGGGTACACGGTGCTCCTGTGCTTCACCCTCTTTAAGACCGGCAGCCTCGCAAAGTCCCTGTTCGGGGCGCACTAAAGGGGGGTGGCTGATTGAAAATAGGATTGATAGACGTGGACTCCCACAACTTTCCCAACCTCTGCCTGATGAAGCTCTCCGAGTACCATACCAGGCGGGGCGACCGGGTGGAGTGGTGGAGCCCCAAGGGACGCTATGACCTGGTTTACAAGAGCCGGGTGTTCACGGACACCTACTCCAAGGACACCATCGTGGTGAACAACGCGGAGAAGGTCATCCAAGGCGGCACCGGCTACGGGCCGGGCGGAAAAGACCTCCCCTATGAGATCGAGCACATCCGGCCGGACTACTTTTTGTATCCGCGGTTTTTGGGAACGGCCTACGGCTTTTTGAGCCGGGGCTGTCCGAGGAACTGCGGATTTTGCATCGTCAGCGGCAAGGAGGGACGCAGGAGCGTCAAAGTCGCTGACCTTTCTGAATTTTGGCGCGGTGAGGATGAGATCAAACTGCTGGACCCCAACCTGCTGGCCTGCCCGGACCATGAGGCGCTTCTGGAACAGCTTGCCGCCAGCCGGGCGCTGGTGGACTTCACCCAGGGGCTGGACATCCGGCTGACGAACCCGGACAACATCGCCCTGCTGAACAGGGTGCGGACCAAGGCGGTGCATTTCGCCTGGGACAACCCGGAGGAGGACCTGACGGAGCACTTCAAACGCTTTGTGGCGCATACCGCCATCCGAAGCGACCGCAACCGGCGGGTCTATGTGCTGACCAACTACGGCAGCACCCATGAGCAGGACCTCTACCGGGTGAACACCCTGCGGGCCTTGGGGTATGACCCCTATGTGATGATCTATGAGCGCCCTACCGCTCCAAAAATCACCCGCCATCTTCAGCGGTGGGTGAACAACAAACGGATTTTCCACACGGTAAAAGATTTCAAGGACTATGCTCCCATGAAAAAGGAGGTGCATTGATTGGCCTATGTAACGATCCCGAAGGACCTGAGTAAGGTACAGAGCAAGGTCCTGTTCGGGCTGACCAAACGGCAGGTGATCTGTTTCGGAGCGGCAGCAATTATCGGCGTGTCGCTTTTCTTTTTGACCAAGGGGGCACTTGGCACCACCACGGCGGCCCTGTGCATGATCCTGGTGATGCTTCCCTTCTTCCTGTTCGCCATGTACGAGAAGAACGGGCAGCCCCTGGAGGTGTTCCTGGGACATCTCATTGAAAACAAATTTATCCGCCCAAAGACGCGGATCTACCAGACCAACAACCTGTACTCCGCCCTGGTGCGGCAGTACGAATTGGAACAGGAGGTGAGAGCGATTGCAGGCAAAAACGGCAAGACCCGCAAAACCGGCAGGGGCAAGGCGCAAGCTGACCCGCGCCGAGCGTAAGCAGATCGAGGCGGTGGTCCGCCAGGCCAAGGGGGACGGGAAAGCCCATACAGTGCAGGAGAGCATCCCCTTCCGCAATATGTTCCCGGACGGCCTGTGCCGGCTGGAGGGCGGGACCTTCTCCAAGACCATCGCCTTCGAGGACGTCAACTACCGTCTGGCTTCGCCGGAGGACCAGCGGGATATTTTTGAACACCTCTGCGATTTCTACAACGGCTACGACCCCACCATCGGGGTGCAGATGTCGCTCAGCAGCCGGTATGTGGAGCATGGGCCGGAGGAGGACCTGTTCGGCATCCGTCCCCAGGGGGATGACCTGGACCCTGTCCGGGAGGACGCGGCCGGAATACTGCGCTTCCAGTATGAGCGGGGCAGCAACGGCTATGTGAAAACCAAGTATGTGACCCTGACCATCGAGGCGGAGAACCTTCCGGCGGCGCGGGCGCGCTTCGCCCGCATTGAGACCGACACCCTCAACCGCTTCAAGGTCATGGGTGCCGCCGCCCATGTGCTGGACGGGAAGGAGCGGCTGGAGCTGCTTCACGGCATCCTCCACCCGGAGGGAGGCAAGTTTGCCTTCGATTGGGACTGGCTGGCGCCCAGCGGGCTGTCGGTCAAGGACTTCATCGCCCCGTCCTCCTTCCACTTCGGGGAGACCCGCACCTTCCGCATTGGCGAGATGTACGGGGCGGTGAGCTTTTTGCAGATCACCGCCCCGGAGATCCACGACCGCATTTTGGCGGAGTTTATGGAGACCGAGGGCAACATCCTGGTAACTATGCACATCCGGGGCATCAACCAGAACGAGGCCATCAAGATGGTCAAGCGCAAGATCACGGATTTGGACGCCATGAAGATCGCGGAGCAGAAGCGGGCGGTACGCAGCGGCTACGACATGGACATCCTCCCCAGCGACCTTGCCACCTACGGCGGCGCGGCAAAGAATATCCTCCAGGACCTGCAATCCCGCAACGAGCGGATGTTCAATCTGACCTTCCTGGTCATGCACATGGCGGAGACCAAGCAGAAGCTGGAGATCGCCGTGTCCCAGGCGGCCAGCGTCGCCCAGACCTACAACTGCCTTCTGACCCGGCTGGACTTCCAGCAGGAGGACGGGCTGATGAGCAGCCTTCCCCTGGGGCTCAACCGTATCAAAATCGAGCGGAGCCTCACCACTTCGGCGCTGGCGGTGTTCGTCCCCTTCGTCACCCAGGAGCTGTTTATGGGCGGGGACGCCATGTATTACGGTCTCAACGCCCTCTCCAACAACATGATCCTTCTGGACCGCAAACAGTCCAGAAGCCCCAACGGGCTGGTGTTCGGCACGCCGGGCAGCGGCAAGTCCATGAGTTGCAAGCGGGAGATCACCTTCATCATCCTGACCACCCAGGACAATGTCATCATCTGCGACCCGGAGGATGAGTATTCGCCCCTGGTGCGCCGGCTGGGCGGGCAGGTGATCCGGCTGTCCCCGTCCAGCACCGACTATGTGAACCCCCTGGACATCAACCTCAACTACTCCGACGAGGAGAACCCCCTGGCGCTGAAATCTGACTTCGTGCTTTCCTTCTGTGAGCTCATCATGGGGAGCAAGACCGGGCTGGAAGCCATCGAGAAAACCGTCATCGACCGGGCGGTGCAGAAGATCTACCAGCCCTACTTCGCCGACCCCCGGCCGGAGAATATGCCCATCCTGGGCGACCTGATGGAGGCGCTGCTGGCGCAGGGCATCCCGGAGGCCGACCGGGTGGCCCAGGCGCTGGATCTGTATGTGAACGGTTCGCTGAACTTCTTTAATCACCGCACTACCGTGGACATCCGCAACCGGCTGGTCTGCTTTGACATCAAGGGTCTGGGCAAAAACCTGAAAAAGCCGGGGATGCTCATTGTCCAGGACGCGGTGTGGAATACGGTCACCATCAACCGGGCCATCGGCCGCTCCACCTGGTATTTCGTGGATGAGTTCCACCTTCTGCTGAAGGAGGAGCAGACCGCGGCGTACAGCGCCGAGATTTGGAAACGGTTTAGAAAGTGGGGCGGCGTCCCCACGGGGGCCACCCAGAACCCCAAGGACTTGCTCTCCTCCCCGGAGATCGAGAACATCCTGGAAAACAGCGACTTCATCTATATGCTCAACCAGGCCGCCGGCGACCGCAAGATTTTGGCGGAGCGGCTGGGCATTTCGGCGGAACAGCTTGCCTATGTGACCAATTCCGAGCCGGGCCACGGGCTGCTGTTCTTCAACAATGTGATCCTGCCCTTTGCGGACGACTTCCCCAAGGACACGGAGCTTTACAAGCTGCTCACCACCAAACCCAGCGAGGTGGAACACGTAGCGGAAACGGAGGCGTGAATATGAAAAACAAACTGTATGTCATCAACGGCAAGACCTATCTCTCCCACATCAACGATGAGGTTCACCTGTATGGGCTCCTCCACCAGCTCGCTTTTCTGGCTGGCCGCATCAAGGACGAGGAGGATGTGTTCCATGTGCTGGACACGGCGAAGCGGTACGGTGAGATCGCCGAGGAGAAGTTCCAGAGCTGGGGCATCCCCGGCCGCTACCTGGTGTTTGGCGACCCCAAGGATTTGAAGGGGCTCATGGACAAGGAGCTGGATGAGGTGGAGGTGGTCCCGGAGGAGGAGCCGAAGCCCAAGAAATATCGGGATGAGTACATCATCCCCGGCAGTGGCTTCCGTATGCTGGTGGGCGACATCCACCACCTGATCGTCCTCTACTATTCGCTGGCCCGCCGCCTGTCGGAGGCGGAGACGGAGAAGGATTTTCTCCGTTTGAAAAAGCGGGCCGGCAATTATGAGAAAGAGATGAAGCGGATCTACCGCAGCCTGGGGCTCCCGGAGGGCCGCGGCGTTGCCCATGATACCCTGGAGGAGGCCATCATCAAACGCCATAACTTGATTCCCCTGGAGGATGTGGAGGACGAACCCCAGGATGACGGCCTTGAAGGGGATGAGGTATGGAGCGACTGACCCATGTAAGCCTGTTCTCCGGCATCGGCGGTCTGGACCTGGCGGCAGAGGCAGCCGGATTCGAGACCGTCTGTCAATGTGAATGGGCGGACTACCCCTATTCTATTCTGGAGCGGCACTGGCCGGATGTGCCGAAGTTCCGGGACATCACCACATTCACGAAGGAGGCGTTTTTTGAGAAAACAGGACTTGAAACAGTCACCATCATTTCCGGCGGATTCCCCTGTCAGCCCTTCTCCACCGCAGGAAAGCGGCGGGGCTTTGCGGATGAACGCTACCTGTGGCCGGAAATGTGCCGCGTTATTGCCGAACTGCGGCCCCGTTGGGTGCTTGGGGAAAATGTTGCTGGCTTCATCAATATGGGGCTCGACAAAACGATCTTTGACCTGGCAAAAGCGGGATACGCTGTTCTCCCATTCGTATTTCCGGCTTGCGGCGTCGGCGCATGGCATGAGCGCCAGCGAACTTTTATCGTCGCGGCTGATGTTTCCCACACCCCTTGCCTCCGACAACAACACCGCCAGGGACGCGGCAAGCCTGGATGTGTTCCTGTCGGACAATGGGATATTCCGCAAGAGGAACCGAAACGGGGCGATCTGGAGCCTCAGCCTGTCGGCGGCGGTATTCTATCTGACCCCGGTGGCGTCGGACGGTTTCCGCTCGACCTTGAAGCCATCGGCCTTCGATCCGACGAAGAAGGACGGGAACCTGTCGGCGCAGATCATCTCCCAGGAGCGGCCGGTGTCCGAAACGGCAGCACTGAACCCGGATTGGGTGGAATGGCTCATGGGCTTTCCGAAAGGATGGACGGACATATCCTCTGGGCCGCCGAACCGGAAGGAATCTCCCGCATGACCGAGCGCATGGATGACCGGGCGCTGCGGCTGAAAACATTGGGAAATGCGGTCTGCCCGCCCCAAGCCTATCCCATTTTCCGCTATATCGCCATGATCGAGAATGGCACCTGTGGTGACTTCTGCCCCTATGGAAAGAAAGGTGACTGCCTATGAGGGAACTGAAAGCGACCGATAAGATCACGCAGAAAATGACCCGTGACGGTGCGGTATCGGAAAACCTTGCCACGGGAGAGGTGGAACATATCAGCAGCCGGGAGCCGGAAACGGAACTGTCCGCTTCTTCGGAAGAATCCGCTGGCGCTGCGGCTGACCTTGCCCTGCGTGCGGCGGAACACCATGAGAAGAAAAGCGCACGAAAGGCGGAAAAGGCTGACACCCAGGCGGTGCGGGATGGTTCTGCCGCAAGGCAGCGCCCGTCCTCCCGCCTGCAATTTACCGAGGAAGAACGTGCCGATCCCGTACTTGGAAAGTACATCGACCGTTCCGACCGTGCGGCGGACAGGCTGGACGCGGCAAAAGCCGCTATCCCCACAAAGAAAGTTCTCCGTACCGAGCGTGTTTTTGACGAGACAGCCGGAAAAGGCAAAACGCAGCTTCACTTTGAAGAAGTGGAGAAACGCCCCAACGGACGCCTGCGGCACAATCCGCTTTCTCGGCCGGTCCATGAGATCGTCCACGCTGCCCATGCGAAGGTGCATGAGGTGGAACAGGAAAATGTGGGTGTTGAGGCCGGACACAAGGGCGAGGTGCTGACGGAGCGTGGGCTTGCCTACGGAAAAGGCAAAGTCCGTGCCGCCGTCCACCATCACCGCACAAAGCCCTGGCGTGATGCAGCGAAGGCAGAGCAGGCTTCTTTTAAGGCAAACGCCGATTACCTTTACCAAAAGGCACTGCATGATGATCCTGCATTGGCGGCTTCTAACCCGGTATCCCGCTTTCTGCAGAAACAGCGGATCAAGCGGAACTATGCAAAGGAACTGCGGCAGGCAGAGAAAACCGCAAAGAACACAGCGGCCACGGCAAAAAGTGCGGCACAGAAAGCAAAGGACGCCTTCAAGGAAACTTTCCTCTACATCAAGCACCATAGCCGGGCGGTGCTATTGGTGATCGGCATTGGCGCCTGTGTTGCCCTGTTGTTTGGCGGGGTATCTTCCTGTTCCATGATGGCAGGCTCCGGTGTGGGCGGTGTATTCACTTCCTCTTATCTCTCCGAGGATGCGGATATGCTGGCTGCGGAGGCGGCCTACTGCGAACTGGAGCAGGAACTTCAATATGAGCTAGACCACTATGAGGCTCTGCACCCCGGATATGACGAATACCGTTTTGACCTGGACGAGATCGAGCATGACCCTTATGTGCTGATCTCCATTCTCACGGCGTTCCATGAAGGGGTGTTCACCATCGATGAGGTTCAGGCGGAGCTGCAAATGCTCTTTGAAAAGCAGTACATCCTGACGCAGACCGTGGAAGTGGAGGTGCGCTATCGGACGGAGACACGGACAGACAGCGAAGGAAACGACTATGACGTGGAAGTACCGTACAACTACTATATCTGCAAGGTGAAGCTGGAAAACTTCGACCTTTCCCATGTGCCGGTCTACATCATGGACGAAGAAACGCTTTCCCTGTATGCGGTCTATATGGCAACGCTGGGAAACCGGGAAGATTTGTTTCCCGGCTCAGGCTATGTAGACAAGTACACCAAACCGCCCACCACCTATGATATCCCGCCTTCCGCACTGGAAGATGAAACCTTTGCGGCGCTCATTACCGAGGCGGAGAAGTACATCGGATATCCCTATGTCTGGGGTGGCAGCAATCCGAACACTTCTTTTGATTGCTCCGGCTTCGTATCCTGGGCGCTGACGCAAAGCGGCGTCTGCAATACGGGCAGGCTGGGAGCCCAAGGGCTCTACAATATTTCCACCCCGGTATCCTCTGCCAACGCAAGGCCCGGCGACTTGATCTTTTTCGTTGGCACTTACGATACGCCGGGCGTTTCCCATGTAGGTATCTATGTGGGTGGTGGAAAAATGCTGCACTGTGGCGACCCCATCCAGTATGCGGATATCAACACAAGCTACTGGCAATCCCACTTTTACGCTTTCGGGCGACCGCCCTACAACTAAAAAACGATATGGAGGTAATTTGATTTATGGCAACGACACAGAAGATCCGCAATGACATTGCGAAAACCAAAGAAAAGATCGCGGAGCAGCAGAAACGCCTTCGTGCGCTGGAGGCCCAGCTTGCGGAGGAAGAAAATCTGGAAATTGTCCGCATGGTGAAAGCCGTGAAGATGGACAACAAGGAGCTGACCGCCTTCCTGAAAGCCTATGCCAGCGGCATGATCTCCCTGCCGGAAGGTATGCTGCAGGAGGGCAACACTGAGAATGAGGAAACGGAGGGATATGAGGATGAAGCATAACTTTATGACAAAAATGGTATCGGCTCTTTTGGCGGTGGTGCTCAGCACTGCCGCTTTTTCTGTCACCGCCTTTGCCAGCGGCGGCGAGGAAAGCACGGAGTCCGTGGCTGAACAGGAAACGGCTGGGGATGTTTCTGATCTGCTTTCCGATCTGGCCGGCAGCCAGGTCACGGTATCCGTCACCGAGGATGGTATCCAGTTCAGTTCCGGCGAAAAGGACTCCGGGCAGACCGGCACCGTCACCACGGGCGGCGGCAATCTGAATGTCCGCACGGGTGCGGGAATGGACTACACCGCCTTCACCCAGCTTCCTAACGGAACGACCGTGAAAGTGATCGGCACGGACGGCGACTGGCTGAAGGTCATCCTACCGGAAAAGGTCGGCTATGTCTATTCCGGCTACATGACGGTAAGTGACGGCGAGGCTGGTTCCGTGGAAGGTCCTTTCTCTCTGGATGCGGAAACTCTGGAAAAACTGCTGGGTATGTTGGGCGGCGGTTTGAATGGCGGTGCTGCCCTGACGCCGGACGGGAACCTTTCGCTGATCGACGATATCGGCAGCCCTACCACCAGTGGCAAACAGTTTATCACAGTGGAAACGAAGAACGGCAATGTGTTCTATCTCATTATCGACCGTGACGACGAGGGCGAGGAAACCGTGCATTTTCTGAACCAGGTGGATGAAGCCGATCTCATGGCGCTCACGGAGGATGGAGAAAAGACGGAAACACCTATTGTCTGCACCTGTACGGAGAAGTGCCAGGCCGGAGTGGTCAATACCGCTTGCCCGGTCTGCGTAAAGAATCTCAGTGAATGTGTTGGCACAGAACAGAAAGCTGCGGAGCCCACCGAGCCGGAGAATCCGAAACCCGAAAAGAAAAGCAATACCGGGGCGATCCTGGCGGTGCTGCTGATCCTTGCAGCCGGAGGCGGTGCGGCAGTCTATTTCCTGGTGCTGAAACCGAAGCAGGGAAAGAAAGTTCCCGCTGATCTGGATGATTTCGACCTGGAGGATGAAGAAGAATATCTGACTGAGGACGAGGAAACGGAGGAAAAGAATGAGTAAACTGATTATCGCAGAAAAACCGAGCGTAGCAAAATCTATCGCGTCGGCCCTGGGTGCTTCATCCAGGGCCGATGGCTTTTATGAGGGCAGCGGCCTTCTTGTATCCTGGTGCGTGGGACACCTGGTATCCCCGATGGATGCGGGCGGCTATGACGAGCGTTTCAAGAAATGGCGCTATGATGATCTTCCCATTCTGCCGGAGCCATTTCGCTATGTGCTGGCACCAGGCAAGGAGGATGCTTTTGAAAATCTCCGTGCCCTGATGAACCGCCCCGATGTGGATATCATTGTCAATGCCTGTGACGCCGGGCGTGAAGGTGAGCTGATTTTCCGACTGGTGTATGAAATGACCGGATGCCGCAAGCCGATCCTTCGTCTCTGGATTTCTTCGATGGAGGACAGCGCCATTCGGGAGGGCTTTTCTGATCTGCGCCCCGGCGCCGATTATGAAGCCCTGTATCAATCCGCCCTCTGCCGCCAGAAAGCGGATTGGCTGGTGGGGATCAATGCCACACGCCTTTTCTCCGTCCTCTATCACCGCACCCTGAATGTAGGCCGTGTGCAAACACCCACACTGGCAATGATGGCGGATCGTGACGCAAAGATCACGCTGTTTCACAAGGAAAAATATCATTTGCTGCGCCTGACGCTGAATGGAGCCGAGGCGGTGTCGGAGAAGTTCACCGATCCGGCGGAGGCGGAACAGGCAGCGGCCATGTGCAAGGGTGCGGCCGTCACTTGTACCTCTGTCACGAAAGAGCCGAAGAAGGAACAGCCTCCGAAGCTCTATGATCTTACCACCTTGCAGCGTGAGGCAAACCGCCTGTTCGGATACACGGCGAAGCAGACCCTTGACTACGCTCAGAGCCTCTATGAAAAGAAGCTGCTGACCTATCCCCGAACGGACAGCCGGTATCTGACCTCCAATATGGTGGAAACGGCGTCCTGCGTGATCCATCTGGCGGCAAAGCTGCCGCCATTTGATGGCTGCACAAACTTCTTCCCGCTGGTGGAGGCTATGATCTCCGACAAGGATGTATCCGACCACCACGCCATTATCCCCACGATGGAGATTGAAAAGGCAGATATCAAGGGGCTGCCCCTGGGCGAGCGCAATTTGTTTCTCTTGGTCTGCTGCAAGCTGCTGTGTGCATCAGCGGAGCCGTATGTGTATGAGGCAGTCACGGCAACTTTCGACTGCGGCGGCCATTCCTTTACCGCAAAGGGCAAGCGCATCCTCTCCGAAGGCTGGCGGGAGATCGACCGCATTTTCCGTGCCTCCCTGAAAGAAAGACCTGCGGACGAGGACGGCGGCACGCTCCCGGACTTCACCGAAGGACAAGTTTTTGACGGCGCGGAGGTTTCCGTCACCGAGCATTTCACCCAGCCGCCGAAGCCCTACACCGAAGATACCATTCTGTCCGCTATGGAGAACGCGGGCAAGGATGACAAGGTGAATTGCCCCAAAGGGGCAAGAGATGGTGGCCTGGGCCATATCCCCGACGAGGCAGAGCGAAAAGGTCTTGGCACGCCTGCAACCAGGGCGGCTATCATCGAAAAGCTGGTGGCTGCCGGATTCGTGGAGCGCAAGGGCAAGAGCCTTATCCCCACAAAAGCCGGTATCAACCTTGTCACGGTCCTGCCGGAGCCGCTGACCTCTCCCATGC
>ENA-ORSI01001353-ORSI01001353.1-human-gut-metagenome-genome-assembly--contig:-NODE-1353-length-21506-cov-4.901263_pt1 | contig 21506 bp, 24 predicted proteins | sample MGYA00242187_ERZ509154 | MGnify/ENA primary metagenome ERZ509154 (study PRJEB26280, sample SAMEA2338627) | human gut metagenome | biome: human gut; feature: human-associated habitat; material: faeces...
CCGCCGTTGGCGGCAGCTTCCCCCTCGGGGGAAGCCTTTTTTATTTACCGGGAGAGTAATTATGAAATGGAATATTCTGCATGAGAGCCGCGGGCGCATCCGCCTGCATCTCCGTAAGCCGCGCATGTCGCTGGCCGAGGCGGACCAGCTGCAGGACTATCTGACCAACCTGCCCGGCGTGCGCACCGCCGCCGTGTATGAGCGCACCTGCGACGTCGTCATCGTCTATACCGAGAGCCGCGCCGGTATCGTCAGGGGCCTGGCAGCCTTCCGCTTTGACACAGAGGCCCTGGCCGAGGTGCCCGCCAACAGCCCCCGCGCCGTCAACCGCGAATATCAGGAAAAGCTCGTCAATATGACGATCTTCCACTTTGCGCGCAAGCTGTTCCTGCCAGCACCCTTGCGCATGGTCTACACGCTGGTGCGCAGCGTGCCCTATATTTTCCGCGGTCTGCGGTGCGTTTTCCGCCGCAAGCTCGAGGTCGAGGTCCTCGACGCGCTGTCCATCGGTGTGTCGATGCTGCGCGGCGATTTCGCCACGGCAGGCTCCGTCATGTTCCTGCTGCGCCTGGGCGAGCTGCTGGAGGAATGGACCCGCAAGAAATCGCTGGGCGACCTGGCCCGCTGCATGTCGCTGAACGTGGACCGCGTCTGGCAGCAGACCGCCGAGGGCGAGGTCCTTGTGCCGATCTCGCAGGTGTGTGCGGGCGACGCCATCGTCGTGCACACCGGCAGCGTTATCCCGCTGGACGGCAGGGTGCTGGACGGCGAGGCCAGCGTCAACCAGGCCTCCCTGACCGGCGAGGCCGAGCCCGTCCGCAAGAGCGAGGGGGCCGTCGTCTACGCGGGCACCGTCGTCGAGGAAGGCCAGATCACCGTAACCGTCGAGCAGCAGGCCGGCAACGGACGCTACGACCAGATCGTCAAAATGATCGAGAACTCCGAGAAGCTGAAATCCGCCAGCGAGACCCGCGCCGCCGCGCTGGCCGACAAGCTGGTCCCGTACAGCCTGCTGGGCACCGCCGTGACCTACGCGCTGACCCGCAACGCGACCCGTGCGATCTCGATCCTGATGGTCGATTTCTCCTGTGCGCTCAAGCTGTCGATGCCGCTGGCCGTGCTGTCCGCCATGCGTGAGTGCGGCAGCTACCATATCACGGTCAAGGGCGGCAAGTATCTGGAGGCTCTGGCCAACGCCGATACCATCGTCTTTGACAAGACCGGCACGCTGACCCATGCGACGCCCACCGTTGTGCAGGTCGTGCCGTTCGGCACCCGCACCGAGGACGAGGTTTTACAGATCGCGGCCTGTCTGGAGGAGCACTACCCCCACTCGATGGCGAACGCCGTCGTGCAGGCCGCTTCCGCAAAGGGCATCCGCCACGACGAGATGCACAGCGAGGTGCAGTACGTCGTCGCCCACGGCATTGCCAGCCAGATCGGCGGCGAGAAGGCCGTTATCGGCAGCCAGCACTTTGTCTTTGAGGACGAGGGCTGCTATATTCCAACGAACGAGTGCGGCAAATTCGACGCGCTGCCGCCGGAATATTCCCACCTGTATCTGGCCATCGGCGGTGTGCTGGCCGGTGTCATCTGCATCGCCGACCCGCTGCGCGAGGAAGCCTCCGAGGTTTTGAAACAGCTGCGCGGCCTGGGCATTCGCAAGGCCGTCATGATGACCGGCGACAATGACCGCACCGCGTCGGTCATTGCAAAGCAGGTCGGCGTGGACCACTACTACGCCGAGGTCCTGCCCGAGGACAAGGCCAACTTTGTCGAGCAGGAGAAGGCCGCCGGGCACACCGTCATCATGCTGGGCGACGGCATCAACGACTCCCCCGCCCTGTCCGCCGCCGACGTCGGCATTGCCATCAGCGACGGCGCGGCCATTGCCCGGGAAATCGCCGACGTCACGATCGCCGCCGACAGCCTGCGCGAGCTGGTGATCTTGAAGTCCATCGCCAACGGCCTGCAGAAGCGCACCAAGAGCAACTACCGCTTTATCATGAGCTTCAACAGCACCCTCATCGTCCTGGGCGCCATGGGCATCCTGCCCCCGGCCACGTCCGCGCTTTTGCATAATGCGTCCACGCTGGGTGTCAGCCTGAAAAGCATGACGAATCTGCTGGATTGATTGTGGAATTGCGGGGTGTCCCCCAAAAGCCTTCCCCCACGGGGGAAGGTGGCCGAGGCCCCGACCGAGGCCGGATGAGGGGCGAGCTTGCCGTTATTGCCCGCTGACGGACAGTTGGTTTGTAGGGAACGGTCTTGACCGTTCCGCGCCGCCTTGCCGAAAGCACGACGCGACAGGAAAACCGCGCGCCATTCGGCGCGATTTTATGCGCTGCGCGCAGCCAGATGTGCGGATGGGTCAAGACCCATCCCTACAAACATCTCGGAAACAGACTTTTCCGCATACGCCCGTCTGCCATACACCGCCGGGCCGGGCATGCCCGGCCCCTACGGCACTGCTACAATAAAAACGCCTGTTTGCCCTTTGCATCGTAAGGTGGGGTCTTGACCGCTCCCTACAAAGCAATGGCAAACAGGCGTTTTCCTGTTCTCAAAACAAAAAACGCGCAGCCCCCTTTGCCTGGGGGCCGCGCGGAATGTGCTAATGTAGCTTACTCAGCCTGGATAGCACCAGTGGGGCAAACGCCCTCGCAAGCGCCGCAGTCAACGCAGGAAGCTGCATCGACAACAGCCTTGTCCTCCATGGTGATTGCGCCAACGGGGCAGGTGTCAACACATGCACCGCAAGCAACGCACTCGCTGGAAACGGTATGAGCCATCGTGAACTCCTTATCTCCGTGCTGAATCTATAGTTTGTACCCTCCCGGCCCTGCACGGCTGCTCCCCGGGATGGCACACAGTCGGTTTGCTCTGCCTACTGCGTTGTATTTAGTGTATCACATTACGACTGATTTGGCAAGTGCCATATCTTGAATTTTTTCAACGGTAAGCCGCAACTAACCGCCTTTATAGTCCGTTATTTGTCCTCTTTATCAGCGGGGAGTGGTGTGCGCTTGCCGCCGCGGACATAGACGCATTCGTCGCGCTTATAGATGCGCGGCGCCAGGATTTCCACGTTGGAGCGCACCTTCAGTGTGCCCGCCACCACATTCACTTCAATGACCGTGCCCTCGCCGTCCGGCGTGCGGACGATGCTGCCCACCTGCGGCGTGATCGAGTTCAGGTATTCATAGCTCTTTTGTTCATAAGCCAAACAGCACATCAGGCGTCCGCACGACCCACTGATCTTGGCGGGGTTCAGGCTCAGCCCCTGCTCCTTCGCCATCTTGATGGACACGGGCTGGAAGTTTTTCAAAAACCGGCTGCAGCAGAACGGCTGACCGCAAAGCCCCAGGCCGCCCAGCATCTTGCTCTCATCGCGCACGCCGATCTGGCGCAGCTCGATGCGGGTGTGGAACTGGGACGCCAGGTCCTTGACCAGCTCGCGGAAGTCCACGCGGTTGTCGGCCGTGAAGTAGAACACCAGCTTGCTGCGGTCCAGCGTGTACTCGGCATCGACCAGCTTCATTTTCAGGTTGTGGGCGGCAATGCGCTGCTCACAGATATGGTACGCCTGCTGCACATCGGCGCGGTTCTGGCGCATACGGCGCACGTCCACGGCGTCGGCCACGCGGATGACCGGCTTGACCTCGCGGGAGAAGCCCGGCACCTCATGCGCGGCGCGGACGACCTCGCCGCATTCGGTGCCGCGGGCCGTCGTGACGACGACAAAGTCGCCCTCCTTGATCTTGAACTCGCCCGGGTCAAAATAATACGCCCGGCCATTCTCTTTAAATTTAACGGATACTACTTTCATTAGTTCGGTCCTTTTATATGGTCATTGTCATTTTAGCATTGTTGCAGGGGGCAGTGTCCCCGACGCCCCGGGCGGATATGGAATCCTCCCCTGCGCATGTAGGGCGCCTTCCCCCTCGGGGGAAGGCTTTTTCACGCAATCTCCCCCGCCAGCACGGCCACGTTTAACCGCAGATTTCCGTTTCCGGTCAGGCTTTTCCTTGCCCGGGCGTCGGCGTTCAAAATCTTCGCCGCGCCCGCCGGGGTCAGCCCGCCGCACTGCTCCTGCCCGTAGGCGGGGCGGCGCAGCACGGCGCTGCACAGCTGGTCCAGCGTCCACAGCAGGGCCGCAAAGCCGTCCTTGTCGCGCTCGTACTTCGTCAGCAGCGCCAGCGCGCGGTAGGTGTCGCCCTGCGCCGCGTAGCCGCACAGCGTTTTGGCCATGCCCAGCGCGGCTTTGGCCGTCGGGTCGTTCCAGCTTTTCAGCGCGGTGCCGATGTGCCCCTCATACAAAAACGCCAGCTCCTCCGCCGCCTTGGTCAGCGACGCCCGCTCCACGACTTTTTCGACAACAGCATACTTTTTTGTGTCCATTTTGTGAATTTACCCCTTGCATTTTTGAATGCGTGGTGCTAGGATCGTCGGCAGCACGGTGGCCGCGCTCGTCGCCGTCAGCAGGAACAGCACCCCCTCGGGCGGCTCCTCGATGATCTTCAGCATCGCGTTGGCGGATGACCCGTTCAGATTCTGCGCGCCGTAGATGAACAGCACGCGGCCCGCCGCATCGGTGGACAGCGCCGAGCGCTGGATCGCCTCCCGCGCCTCGCGCACCTTTTTAACGGGGATCTGCCCGCTTGCACCCTCGCCCTGCAGAACCAAGCATTCGGTGTCCTCTTTTTTCAGCACGGCCTCGGCGTGGGGGCCGCCGGCAGGGTACAGGTAATCGGCAGCAAGACAGCGCGCAGCAAAGCCCGCGCCGCAGCCCGGCTCCCCCACCAGCAAAACCGCATGGGGAAGCCGCCCGCCGCGCAGGGCCGTGCCAAGCTCGGCTTTCAGCGCGTCATTGCCCGCCAGGCGCTCCAGCATCACAGCTTCTCGAAGCGCTCGACGTTCGTGACCATGACGGTAGCGCCGCCGACCGTGACCTCCATCGGCATCGTGCTCTCAATGCCCAGGCCCAGCGTGGCCGTGCCGGGCACGATCTCGGTGCGCTGCTTGCAGCACTTGGAGATGATGCCGATGCAGTCATCGACGCGCTCGTCATCGGTGCAGATCAGCAGCGTCATGTTGCCCGCCATCAGGAAGCCGCCGGTGGTGGCCAGACGGGTGACGTAGAACTTGCTTTTCAGCAGCTCGTTGCAGACATTCTTGGAATCCTCTTTATTGACGATTGCAGTGATAAGCTTCATGGTTATCCAGCCTTTCTATTGATACATCGAATTTTTCAGCGGTTGCGGTTTTCCCAGTCGCGGCGGCGCTTCCAGTCCTTCACGGCGTCAACGCACCAGTCAAAGACCTCGCGGCCATAAAACGCCAGAAAACCCGCCAGCCCCAGCACGAGGCTGACCTTGATGGCGAAGCTGCCCGTCAAAAAGCTGAAGGCCCAAAACGCCAGCTCGATCCAGCCCAGGTATTTCATCTTGAACGGAATGATTCCAAACAGCAGCACCATCTGATCCGGCCACAGCCAGGTATAGGCGAACAGCATGCTCTGGAAGATGGCGCTCGGCCCGGCGTAGCCTGTCAGAAAGCAGCTGACCCACGCACCCAGCATGCCCAGCGCCAGAAACAGCGTCGTGCGGAAATCGCCCCAGACGCGGGCCAGCGCGTTGCCCAGCCAGTAGTAGAACAGCAGGTTCAGCACGCCAAAGACGCCGCCCAGCCAGATGGGCACAAACAAAAACGTGATAAGGCGCCAAATCTGTCCGTGCAGCACATAGGTGCGGCTCAGCATCAGCAGACTGTCGAAATTGCGGTTGAAAAACAGTATGATGATGCCTGCCGCCAGCTGTCCGATCAGCAGCCCGTTGATGAGGTTCGGGATGCCGAGGTTGCCGTAGCGGCGTTCGAGTTTATCGATCCAGTTCATGGGAGAAGCCCTCCGTTGCATACAAATTTACAGAATATATTATAGCAATTCCGCGCGCAAAGTGCAACAATTCCCTGTCGAATCCCTTGCGGCAAACCGGAAAATGTGCTACGCTTTTATCTATAACAAGGAAACGAGGCCGAACATGGGACGTACATCCACCAAAGAAAACAAAAACAGTTACCAGCTTGCCCGCGAGGAGCTGGGCCTGACCCGCGAAAAAGCCAGTGAGCTGCTGGAAACGATAGCCCCCGAGCGCATTGAAAAAATTGAGAACGAACGCACCGTGCCTCGCCCCGACGAGGTGCTGACGATGGCCGAAAAGTACAAGCGCCCGTCGCTGTGCAACTGCTACTGCTCGCAGCAGTGCCCTATCGGCCAGCGGTACGTACCGTTTGTCACGCGGCGCGAGCTGCCGGCCATCATCCTTGAGATGCTGGCCTCGCTGAACGCAATGAACAGCAAGAAGGAGCGCCTGATCGAGATCGCCGCCGACGGCAAAATTTCCAACGACGAAATCGACGATTTCATCCATATCCGTCAGGAACTTGAGCGCATCTCCCTCACCGTGGAGACCCTCCAGCTCTGGACCGAGCGCATGCTGGCCAACGGCCAGATCGACGCGGAGACGTATAAAAGGAAGCTGGAGGAATAACCTTCTATCTCTCCCCCACCAGCAAAAATTCCCCTCTATTTTTCTCTTTTTCTCCTGTTTCTGCAACAATTCCCGTGCTAAAATCGTATTACAGGTTGAGGGAACACGCCCTCGCCTGACCGCGTACCTGCACAAAGGAGTTATAGAGGATGTTTACGCTGTTTGTTCTTTTTGTTTTTGCCTGGCTGTTCGTCAAGTCTGTCGGTTTGGCCTTCCATGTGACTTGGGGCCTGGCGAAATTTGTCGCCACACTGCTGTTCGTGATTGCCCTGCCGCTGCTGGTGGTTTTCGCCGTCATCGGCGCGCTGCTGCCTCTGCTGCTGCCCCTGGCTCTCGTGGCTGCCGCCTTCTGCATTCTGAAAAAGGCATAAAGTACCCAACCGCCGTGCGGCCCGGAGCTGCACGGCGGTTTCTTGTCATTGAGGTGTCGGCGTGGTATACTTGTAGTCAGGGCGTTTTGCGCCTGCTATCATCCAACAAAGAGGTTTTTCCCATGAAGCTCGTCGTCTGTTTTCCCGGGATCGGCTACCACTGTGATAAGCCGCTGCTCTACTACAGCCGTAAGCTGGCGGCCTGCGCCGGGTACGACCACACCCTTTTGCTGCAATACACCTACAACAAGGACGGCCTGCGCGGCAACCCCGCCGCCCTGCGCGAGGCATTTGACACCCTGTACGCCCAGGCCGAGGCCCAGCTGTCCGCCGTAGATTGGCCGCAATACGACGATGTACTGTTTCTTTCCAAGAGCATCGGCACCGCTGTCTCCGCCGCCTTCGCCCAGCGCCACGGCATCCCCTGCCGCCAGATTCTCTACACGCCGCTCTCCCTGACGTTTGCGCTTGCCCCGCAGAATGCCCTTGCCTTTTTAGGCACCGCCGACCCCTGGAGCGATGCTTCCTCCGTCGCCGCCGCAGCCCGCGCCAACGGCACGCCGCTCTGTCTTTATGAGAACGCCAATCATTCCCTGGAAACCGGCGACGTTTTGCACGACCTGGCGACCCTGCAGGACGTCATGCAGAAAACGCAGACGTTCATTGCAGATACACCCCACTGACATTTTCCCACCCGACATTTTCCCACCCGCAAAGAATTGACATTTGCCCCGCAAGCTGTTATAATAAGCTGTACAAAATTTATGCTATGGAGCATTACCCAAGAGGTCGTAAGAGGGAGCACTCGAAATCACACCCTGCGGGAAGTTCCTTGCAACAAAATTAAATAGGCAGATGTACTCAAGTGGTCGTAAGAGGGAGCACTCGAAATGCTTTAGGACAGGAGACTGTCGCGTGGGTTCGACTCCCACCATCTGCGCCATATCCGTCGTAGAATCGAAAGATTTTACGACGGATATTTTTGTTTACGGCTTTGAAATGTGATGCTGTAAGTTTACGCAATGACTATTACAAGCCAAAATCCACTTGCAACAATAATCTGTTGCAAAAAGCCATTTGTTGCCCGAATTGTTGCCCACAGTTCATGGTTTCCTGCGAGAAGGGATAATAACTTATAAAGAGTTATCTCCAACAGCAGCGTTTTTCGGTGTTGCGAATACTGCTTGGTGGTATGCCGTCAGCACACTGAGTTTGCGCTGCTCCTGTACTTGTACATAGCGGGTCGTGACGGTGTTGATTTTCAGATTTACGCCCATTTGCTGGGAAAAATCGTCCACTGAATGTCCGAGAATTTGGCTAACTGCATAAAAATCACCTGTCAAATTGTACATATTGGTGCCCGCTGTGCCGCGTAGATCGTGAAATCGGATTTTCGGCATCCCAGTGCTACGCATAAATCCGTTAAACTTGACCGAAATACGCTTTTGTAAGTATGGCGAACCGTCCGGCTTGCACACAACAAGATCGTTATCGTAATACTTGACCCCGCCGAGCTTGCACAACCGCCGCTGGTCGGCTTGTTCCTGTCTAAGCCGCAAAAAGATTGGCAGTGCTTCTTCTGTAATGGGAAATGAACGTGTTTCGCCTTCGTCACGGTCTTTCAATGGTTCCAAGTGCGGCACAATTTTAGCATCTTTCGGCAGGTCACAGGGAATTTGGCCTCGCAAGGTAATTTGCCTGTGCGTAAAATCAACATCACGCCAGCGTAACCCCAGCGCTTCGCTGAGTCGCAGCCCAAACAGAACAGCGAGCAGCACCACGGTCTCAAGTGCATTACCATGTACAAACGCCAAAAGCTGCTGCACCTGTTCCACGGTGTACTTGTCATATTTGCGCCCGGCGTTCTTACTAAACCGTGTCATAATGTTCTTGGCTGGGTTGTTTGGAATGTAGCCATACTTTACCGCCGAGGACAGCGCAGAGCTTAAAATTCGATGGCAATAACGCACTGAATTCTCCGCCAGTCCCTTCTCACGCAGTTGCGCAATCATATCGTCAATCATTTGGGGTGTCAGTTTGTTCAGAGATACTTCGCCCAGCATGGGAATTAGATGTATGTTTATGCCGCTCCAATAGCTGTATCGCGTGCTTTTTGCAAGGTTATGGTGGTAGCTTTCGTACCACTTGGGCAGATACTCTTTTAGCTTTTGCTTGCTTTCCGGTCCGTAGCCGACCATAGCGGCGCTGCCAGTCTGTAACTCCAGCTTGATCTGTGCCTCATACAATTCTGCTTCCCTGCGCGTTGCAAAACCACGTTTAGCAATGCTTTTCTGCCTGCCGTTCTCGTAGACTTTCACATTGACATCGTAGACGATGCCCGATCTGCCTGTTAAAATTCCTTGGCTGTTTCGCTTGTTTTTGACTTTTCTCTCGCGGATCGCCATATCAGCACCCACCACTTACAGACCTTGCCGGGGTCTTGGCACGGTTGTAATAATCCCAAATTGCCTGTTCGGAAATCAGGCGACGGTTGCCGTTCTGGATGAACTCCAACTCGCCGTTGTCCATTAACTGGCGCAGTCGATTTTCTCCGATGCCGGAAACAACTGCCATTTGTTCCACAGTTTTCAGCATCGGTTCAAACGGATTTCGCACAGCTTGCGGTGTTTTTTGCTTTGCATATCTTGCCATAACTATCCCTCCTGCGGTATAATTTATAAAACAAATTGTTTGTGGTACTTGTGCACAGCACAGGAACACGATCATTTGTAAGGCTTGAAGATTTGGTATATTCAGTTTTCAAGGTTCTTGTAAGCAAGACATACATTTTGTATTTCCCGCTTACAAGTATATTATATGACACACTTTTTGTATGTCAACTGCTTTCGGTATAAATTCTTATTTTTTTAACATTTGGGAGACTTGTTATGGATACCCAAGGAAGAAGAATAAAAAAATTGCGTTTGGCTAAAGGTCTTTCGCAAAAGCGCCTGTCCGATATGGTTGGAATTGTACCTACCCACTTACAGGCCTACGAATACGGAACACGCCACCCAAAAGAAGAAATTCTCAATCGGCTGGCAAAAGCATTAGATGTCACACCAAGTATGCTTCAACCGTTAGATGTTGATACCGTAAATGGTCTACTTGGCATTATCTATGAAATGCACACCAGTTACCATGGATTGGAAATTGTGGAAGAAGACGGACAGATTTCCATCCGCTTGCCAAACACCTTACAAGCAATGCCCGCCAAAAAATCACTGCTTAGGATCAAGAAAATTCTTGACGATAATACATACCAGCCTTATCCAGAATACCAGTCAGCGAAAGACATCCAAGAAGAAAATCAAATTCTACCGGATACGGGCGTTACTGTTGCGCAGGAGAAACGCTGGGTCAAAGAGCAAGAAGGTCTGTTGCTGCGAGCAACAGATTTATATAGCCCAGATGTGAATTACAATCAAATCGAGGCCGATCGAAAGGCGCTTCGTAAGCAATATCCGGATGACAGCGAAGATGAGGATTAACCTTTATGGATACTTATCAACTGAATGAACAGCAACAGCGATTAGCAGAAACTTTTTATAACGATTATTCTCTTATCAAATTTGGGGCTTATGGGGAAGAATACCTTTATACTGTTTGCGATGTAGATACAAGAAAATATCATGCCCTGAGAGAAAGACCAGATTATAGACAGTTTATTGCCGATAAGGACAAATACTATCGCCAGATGCTAAGTAACCTAATGGCGTTGCGATGCAATTTTTCAGCCGATTCGTTTATTGAAGACAAAGAAAAGCGCCCATATATGTGGAACCATGTGACAGATAGATTATTGCGAGAATGTGAGCCTATCGTAAAATCGAAAATATTAAAAGATGTGAAGAAGGAAAAGTAGAAAATTTATATTTAGATATTTAAGTATTACCTTGGGGGAAAAGAATGGCTAAAATTCAATCTGTTGAACCGAACGTTGCTGATTTAGCAAATGGTTGGATGCGATCTTACAAACTTGATTACAAGCTCGAACAGGAGTCGCTCAATACAGAAATCGATCGGGCGCTAGACGAATACTTCTCGAAAAATGGCGGCGTTGGCGGAAATCGTCCGGATGCCAAACTACTTTTGCGGGACAAAAACATGGTGAATTATCCCGTCCTGATCGAGTACAAGGGCTATAAAGATAAACTCGTTGCCCTTGATTCCGAGGGTAAAGTTGCAAATAAAACCGCCAAGAACCAACCCGATTTTAAGCATATCAATTCTTATGCGGTAAACGGTGCCGTTCACTATGCAAACGCACTTCTGCATTATACGAGCTATACTGACATAATCGCCATAGGAATGACCGGTTACAAAACAGAAGCCGGAAAGCTGGAACATGAAATCGGCGTATATTATGTATCTAAAAGCAACTTCGGTATCGGGCAGAAAATCGATAATTACACAGATTTTTCATTCCTCAAGAAATCAAATTTTGATAAGTTCATCGAAAAAGTAAAGCGCCTCAAGCTTACACCGGACGAAATCGAGAAACTAAAAGAGCAGCGAGAACGGGAAATCAACGCAAGCCTTGTAAAGCTGAATAATGATATTTATCAGAACGAAAAAGGCTTGAGCGAGCGCGATCGCGTATATCTTGTGGCTGCGTCCATCATTGCGACGCTCGGCGTTCCCGGTAGAGTGGCTGCTCTTGAAAAATCCGAGTTGAAATCTTCAACCGAAACCGGAAACCGTGACGGTGATATTATCCTCCGCAAAATCAAGGCTTTTCTGGACGAAAAGAATCTTCCGCAGGAAAAGCGCGATATGATTGTCCGCACATTACAGAATACACTGACAACGGATAATATTAACAAGGTCGAAACCGGAGAAAGTCAGCTCAAACGTGTATTTACAAAAATTGTTGATGACCTTGGTATATACTATAAAATCGGTCTTACCACGGACTTTACCGGTAAGTTATTCAATGAGATGTATAGCTGGCTGGGCTTTTCTCAAGACAAGTTAAACGATGTCGTTCTAACGCCCGCCTATGTTGCAACTCTTTTAGCAAGGCTCGCTAGAGTAAATATGGATTCCTATGTATGGGATTTTGCAACTGGCTCTGCAGGTCTTCTCGTTGCGGCTATGAACGAAATGCTCAACGATGCAAAAAACAAAATTAAATCTCCCGACGAATTTGCGCGTAAATCTGCCGCAATAAAGGCCAATCAGCTTCTTGGACTCGAGATTCTGTCAGAGGTGTATATGCTTGCCATCCTCAACATGATTTTGATGGGTGACGGCAGTTCTAATATTTTGAACAAAGACTCTCTGAAAGAGTTTAACGGCAACTATGGCTTTGGCAAAACGGATGAAAAATTCCCAGCTGATGCGTTTGTTCTGAATCCACCGTATTCCGCACCGGGCAATGGAATGGTTTTCGTTGAAAAAGCTCTCTCAATGATGAGCAAAGGCTACGCCGCCATCATCATCCAAAACTCCGCAGGCAGCGGCAAGGCAACGGAATATAACAAGCGAATTTTGAAACACAGCACGCTGCTTGCAAGCATCAAAATGCCGATGGACCTTTTCATTGGCAAGTCCAGCGTTCAGACAAATATATATGTTTTCCGCGTCGGGGAAACTCACCAAAAAGATGATACCGTCAAGTTCATAGATTTCTCTGTAGATGGATATACGAGAACGAACCGTAAAAAAGCAAGCTGCAATCTACGTGATACCGACCACGCCAAGGAGCGCTATCAGGAGCTGGTTGACCTTGTTCGCTTCGGAAAAGCCAAATTAAATATCTTTACGGAAAAGGAATATTACGAGGGAACGATCGACCCTGAAAATGGCGCAGACTGGAATCAGACGGCTCCCATCGACACAAAGCCGAGACTGGAAGATTTCAAGAAAACCGTCAGCGATTATCTGGCATGGGAAGTATCAAATCTTTTGAAAAATCAGAACCTGGAGGATGACCGCCTGGGAAAATGAATGCCTCACTTAGCGAAAAGCTAAGCGCCGTTAAGTGGGGCGAATTTCGGCTTACAGACATTTTTGTGGTAAAAAACACATCGAATCTTTTGGCATCTGACATTATTGCTGGCAGCGGAGAAACGCCATATTTATGTGCAAGTTCTGAAAACAACGCAGTAAGCTCTTATATTAAATATGATAAAGAACATCTCGAAAAGGGTAATTGTATCTTCATCGGAGGAAAAACCTTTGTCGTAACTTATCAGAGTAAAGATTTCTATTCCAACGACAGTCATAATTTAGCCCTGTATTTGAAAAAAGGAACTCCATCAAAAGCAGCATATGATTTTCCGTCATGCAAGCGCGCCGCAAATTGTAGGCAAGTTAAAGGCATATAGCATCCCTTTGAAAATTTTCAAATTTTATCGAATTGACGATTCTTTTTTAGGATGGCATTTCGGCGACTTCAAACATTAGGCACTTCAAGCAAGTTACCAGCAAGTTAAATCAAGCCCAAATAGGAATATACTTCATATAGCGCGGTGCTGTTGACGAATCAAGGGGTTTAATAAGTTTCATTGAAACGGCTTCTTTGATAAGTCTTGAAATGCTTCCTGCCGAGGAATCTTTCAACCCGAATCGCTCTCTTAAAGAACTATTTGTAAGCTGCTCCCCCTCAACTTGCCGAATACAAGCATGAAGATAGCATGCCCAAAGCTTATCCTCGATGGATATTGCAGAAAACGGAATCTCTGAAAATAACACTACACGAGTGCTATCCTCGTACAGTTCAATTTTCGGAGCCGGCAACTGTGCGAATTCGCAGCTGCTGACAATTTTATCCCACCCGGAACCCAATTCCTCGCACATTCTCAAACGACGCATCAAAGAAGCCAATTTTTCGTTTCTTGATTTCGGAGGATTGTCGATAATACGTCTTACATCAACAAGCGGCGTTCCGGAATTCGTAATCTCTATTCTCTTTTCAAAAATTTCGATAACAGGGCCTGTACCAGAAATTGAGAAGTCCTGATGAATTAACGCATTCGCAACGGCTTCACGAATCGCTAAGATGGGATATGCAGAGTGATTCTCTCTCAGAGCCCCTATAATTGGCTCCTGCGTGGGAATCAACGCCTCAATAAATTTCATCAATCCCTCAAAGCCAACCGCGTATCCCTTGTTTCCGATATCCTCCTTAAGCATTGAGAGTCGATTGTTTCCCTGATATTGAACTACCCGAACAGCTTTTCTTGATAGTCTTGGAAACTCTGACAGGCGTTTTGCAAAAAGAATTGCACCAAGATTCGTGATTGCATAAAGACCATTGTCTTGCCTTACAACAATTTCATCTTGTTGCATATAATGCGCCACACCAGCAAAATCCGTCGGTTGAATAATTCCACAGTTATCAAAATAAACGGAATAATCCAACATTCGTAGAGCGTCTTCCAACTTCATATCTTGCTTTGCGTAACGCTCTTCAAATCGAGAATTCCGAATTTTATCCCACAATTGAGCTTGCATTGCAGGATATTCACTCAATCGTTTTGTGTAACTTCCAACGCGAATATAATCAACTTTATCAAACATTACTGTTTGGTTTGTTGCTTTATAGATAATCAATACACCTACACGCTTTTCCTCTGCCATTTGAACCGTGTGAAATTCAAAATCGGCATTCTTGCTCAAAAGAGAACGAAGCCAGTTTTCCAGCTCCTGATTTCCTTTTTTCAGGGTCTGGAGGTCGTAATCTGTTCCAACAATTTCGTGTGTTTCGTCATCAATTCCCCAAAGCATATAGGCGCAACTCTTTTCGTAAAGAGAAGCACTGTTGGCAAGGGCGCTTATATCCTTACCAATCATGTCCGGAGTATAATTATTGTGTTTAAACTCCAACCACTGTGTTTCTGTTGGAAGTTTGCGCAGTTCATTTACCAGTTTATCAAGATTTTCCATTGCCTAAACACTCCACAATTTCAGCTGAATATTGCTTTTTATAATTATAGCACAAAAAACCGGTAACCCCAAGAAAAATTTGGCGCTTTACAGTACATTCCTCTTTTCTCGTTAATGGTGGCTGCCGTATGCGCATACATGGTTATAATGCGTGTTCTCTGCGACCCGTAATTCAGCTTTTTCCGGTTGCTTTGCCCTTTGCACCTTATCCTGCACCATCCCGCAGTCCATCTCAATGTCAGCACAGGTGGTAATCTCCCGCCGCAGCTCTCTGATGCGGGCTGTGATCGCCTGTATTTGCTCCGAATAATCGGCAGGGGTAGTTTTACTCTTCTTGCGATAGAGCGCCCTACGCTGCGCCGTAAGGCTGTCGTATTCGGCTTGCAGATTTTCTTTGTAAGTCAGCAGTTCGTCAAGCGTTGTGATTTGCCGTTCCCACAAAAGGTCGCATTGCCGCCGGTAGCGATTGTACTTCAAGAAATCATCGCGCAGCAGGTAATAGCACCGCTTGCCGACTTTGCCTTTATATGCTTTTCTCAGCAATGCACAGTAGCGATAATAGCAAGCCATAAACCCGGTAATTTTGCGGTAACTGCAGTTCCATCTGCCGCAATACCGTGCGCGGCGGCGAACAGGCTTAGGCTGCTCTTTCGGCTGTCGGCGTGGTGGCTCCGGTGCTGTTTGCTGCTTATATTCCTGCTGCATTTCAGGCGGAAGTGTTTGCAGTTCCCGGAAGTACCTCCGCAGCGAATCTTCGCTGAAGTGGGTGCTGACTTTGTCCAATCGGATATTCTTCTGCGCTTCCTTGTGGCGCACGGTCATATGCGCAGTTTTGGGTCCGTATTTCACCGCATACCCCATTTTCTGCAACTCCGCAACAAATCCGGCAAAGCTGTCCGCGGCGGTCATTGCCACTTCCACATCCGCCTTTACCATGCCCCGCAGCGTGGGCGAGCCTTCTTTTTCATGTTTCCACTCGCCGTAGGATTTCCCGTGTCCATCCGTTTCCACAACAGACAGTCGATTTTCGCGGCACAGTTCATCGGAAACAGCTCGGATACCCTTGTAGTAAGTAGTAAAATCATTGCGGAACATCCGCCCATCCATAAACGAAACCGAGTTTACGACAATGTGGTTGTGCAGATGTCCTTTGTCCAGATGGGTACTGACGGTGCACTCAAAACGGTCAGCCAGAAACCGCCGGGCGAATTCGCAGCCGATTTCGTGTACCTGATCGGGTGTTGCCTCACTGGGCTTGAAGCTCTGAATAATATGGTAGCCCACATTGCCGCTGTCCAACGGTTTGCCCCAACGCCGCTTTGTTGCCTGCATAAGATAATAGGCGTTTTGCGGGTCGCAGTTAAAGCCGGAAACATAGAGCTGGTGCTCGGTTTTATCGCCGTTCTGCGTGTAGTTCATCAGCCGCTGCATATCTGCGGTGTTCAGATACTCCGTCTTTTGCGGATTGGCGGCGTAATCCAAGCAGCCTTTCAACTGCCCGCGCACCGGCAAAATCTTTGTGATTGCCATTACTGCTCCTCCCGCACAAGCTGCCAGATGCGCTGCATCATCCGGTTTGCCTCGGCAAGCTGGGCGTTCTCGATCTTGCCGGTGCTGTTGGCCAACCGCGTCAGCTGGTTCAAATTATTTCCGATTGCCGCCACCTGCGACGCCAAGGCTTTATAACTGTCCGGCGGGCGTTCGCGCAGCGTACAGCCGCTTACCAGCGCACGGAGAAACGGCTCCATTTTCATGCCGGCGGCATCGCATTTGCTTTTCAGTTGGATATATTCCTTTTCGGTAAATCGCACCGTTACCTGCTTTTGTCGTTTTAACATTTGCTTTCTCCTATCGGGGTCTTAGGGGTCTGCCCTTAACAAGGGCGTTATGCTGGCATGACAGCATAATGCCGTGCTTGCCGCACTGTCCGGGAACGCTATCACTTTCCCGGTAAAGAGAGTGAATCGTTCGTGTTTTCCTCTGCGTAAATCAGTTCAGCACACACAATTTCTTCGGCCTGTGCTTGCAAGCCTTGCATAGCTGCTGCCCATTCCAGCGGGTTACAACGTTTCATTTCTTCATTGATTTTGGCTTCCGCTGCCAATACTTTGGTAAGACTTTCAACTTGACGATGTGCCTCGCAGTCAATGTTCGTGAGGTGCTGTGCCAGCGTTCCATCCAACAACATCTGGTCGCGCTCCATTGGTCGATGCTCATCAAGGTATCGCGCTCGCATCATGCCGTATTTTCCAATGGTGTTGTCTGTGATTGGACCATTTTCCAACTTTGGAATCAGATAGCCGTTTACATTCACATATTCCATTTTCATTGTGTAACCCTTTCATTCTGCAAGCCTTCTGAAAAAGAGAGACTGTTGTGCGGCAAATTTTCTGCACTGTCCTTTTTCTTTTTCAGATGGCTTATTTATAGTATTTGATATAGTAATTACTAAGAGTATTTAATTATAGTAATTATAATACTGCCTACATTACCGCCACTGCGCTTACCACAGGTGTGGTTACCACTGGTGCGGTTTCGTGGGTAGTGGTCATACCAGTAGGTACATTTTGTAGGGTGTGGTTGGCTTTCGTCAGATTGGTATTGCTGATGTTTCCCTGTGCATCGTAATAGATTAAATACACACCGTTCCAACCGTTATTGGAATCGCGCAGTTCATACTCATAGCAGAATCGTCCACGATTTGCCGGACGAACGTGCGCAACCAAATAGCCATTATTTTTCAACATATCCCATGCACGATTAAAGGCGCGTTCGCCCTCGGTGCAGTGGTTCATCAGCCATTGCTTTGTCAGCGGTACTGCGGTATAATCAATACGGGCAGCAATCAAGGCATACAACCCTTTAGCGCTCATGGATAAGCTATCGTTGAACAGTGCCTCGTTCTGCACAACAGAGTATCCGCGCGTTTTACGGACAAAAGCACCACTTTCAGCAGCAGAATTTGTGTTTTTCACGGTAAAATCTCCATACAAAGAAAAAAGATTTGGACTGAAATATAGCCAAATCTTCAAATTCTGTACAAATTTTCAATTTTCCCTGTGTTGTGCCAAAAAGTGTTGCCCGAAAAACGATTGTTGCCCAAATGTTGCCCAAACAGCCACAGGCAACATATAAAACGAAATAAGTCAAAATATCAAAAACAAGCGTAAGAGCAGAAAACAGACGGTTCAACGCAAAACAGAATAAAGAGATATAAGACGAATACCTTGATGTACTTGACTCGAAATCAATTTGGCAGCAATGCCACGTGGGTTCGAATCCCACCGTCTGCGCCAAGAGCAGCGCCCTGCGGGGTGCTGCTTTTTATTTTTGCGGCAAACTATGCAAGTGCTGCAAGGTGGGATTCGAACAGCCCGTGCCCGGCGCTTTGCGTCCCGCCGGGCTGCAACAGTCCTGCGGACTGTTGCAAGGGCGCGGGAGAATCCCACCGTCTGCGCCAAGTATCACTACTCAATTCTACATTGGGTAGTGACTTTTTATTGCCAGTTTGCAAAATTCCGTCGCTTTTCTTATAAACATCTCCCCTTTATTTTCAAGTAGTGATTTTCGGGTTCGGTACAAATCATACCAGCAATCGCGGCAAATAGTTATTCACAGAACTACACAAGATTCTTCCCGCAGCTTGGGTACAAATTGACAGCAAAAAGGCGGCACCCGATTTCTCAGATGCCGCCGCTGTTCAAATCACCACTTCTTTATGGGCTGCGCTTTCGGCAATGTCAGCGTGTTTGCCATCGTCCGGGCGCTCAGGTTCTTGGACTGCGAATCCAGATGCGCGTAGATATTCGCCGTGGTAGAAATATCGCTGTGCCCTAACCACTCTTGAATCTGCTTCATCGGCACGCCCTCTTTCAGCAATAGGCTGGCACAGGAGTGGCGCAAGTCGTGGAATCGGATCCTGCGCAGACCGTTCTCTTTCAACAACTGCGGAAAGCCTGTTGTTACGGAATCCGGCTGGATCAGATTTCCCATTGCATCCACAAATACATAGCCAAGGTATTCTTGGTTATAGCAGTTGCCGCAGATTTTTTGGTTGTATTCCTGCTGCTCTTTGACGGCTTTTAAGCGCTCCGCAATCGGGTCTACCAGCGGCAAGGTGCGCAGACTGGATTTTGTTTTGGCTCGGTCAGCTTCTACTAAAATCTTCTTGCCATCAATGCGGGTGCTGGTCACGATATGGCGGATGGTCAGCGTCTTGGCTTCAAAGTCGATGGCCTCCCACCGTAGCCCCATCACCTCGGCACGGCGCAGGCCGTAAAAGGCTGCAAGCTGGATGATAAGTTCCAGCTTATGCCCTTGGGCGGCTTCAAAGAGCTTTTCCATTTCCTCGGCGCTGTAATAGCTTGCCATAAACGCCTGCGGCTTTGGGCGGTCCACCTTGTCTACCGGGTTGCTGGCTATCAGGTCGATGCGCACGGCGTATTTCAGCGCCTTGTGAAGGTTGGCGTGGAATCGCAGGATAGAGGTGTTTTTCAGCGTTTCCGCTTCATGCAGATAAAAGCTCTGAATCTGGCGCGGCTGTAACCCTGCCAACGTTACGCCCAGCGGTTCAAAGTAGGGAATGATGTGCTTTTCCACATTAAAGCAATAGGACGAGTAAGTAGTTTCCGTTACGGCTGTGCGCATCATTTTCAGCCAGTACCGCATATAATCGCTGAATGCCATATCCGGGCTGAGTTCGGACACCTGACCCTTGGGAATCGTGAAGTCCTTTCGCGTATCCGCCAGCATTTTTTCGGCGCGCTTCTTGTTGCCCTTGACGGGCAGCCCTGTGCCGATCCACGGCTGACGGCGTTTGCCCGCCGAGTCCGTGTAACTCAGCACGATGTAGTAAAATCCGTTTTTCTCCTGTAAGCGTCCTGCTACCATAGGCATCTCTCCTTTTTTCAAGTTGCTGCATTTTGGGTTCGGTACAACGATACCAGCAATCCTGCCGGAAAGCTATTCACAGAACTGCACAAGAACCGTCCTGCACATTGGGTGCACACTGACATCATTCGCGCTCCTGCTCCCGCCTGCGGCGGCGCGGCTGGGGATGCTGCGGCATCCTGTTTTCCCGGTCAATACGGTTGGATTCTCTCGTTCGCTGGATGCGTTTGATGGCGCCCTCTGCAATTTTATCCTCTTTGCGGAGTTCCGCAATCTTGCAGGTAAGCATTGCACGACGGTCTGCCAGTTCTGGCGAGGCGTCCTTTCGGCGCATCTGCTTGACAACCTCGGCACGCTGTGCGGTAAGGGTTTCTATCTGCTGGGACAAGCCCTTGCGGTAGTCCACGATTGCCTGCAAAGAGGGAAACTTGTGATCGTGGACAAATGCGTGTTCTGCAAGGATTTTCTCGGTGTCTTTCCAGATGCGCTCTAATTCAGGGCGGTTGATGCGGGGCTGCTGTTTCTTGGGCAGGATGCCCAGTTGGTAACAGTAGTACAGATATAAGCGGTGCATCTGGATTCCCCGAAGAATACCTCGAAGAAAATTTGGAGGATGCCTTTTCCTGTGTAATGGTTCTTGGGGCGATACCGTTTCGGCGTATACTGTCGGGGCGGATGTTTCAACTCATACAGCCTTGGTCCATACAACAGGTAATTTCCGCGCAGTCGGTCATCTATGGCTGCAAGATCGTATTCTTCTCCCAGCCTATAAAGCCGCACTGCTCGTCCGCCATCCCGCGCCCGGATGGTTGCGTACCTTCGATTCGGGTCACTGCCGAAAATATACCCTTGCCGATACAGCGCTCTGTGAAAATCCTCGGCGGTGCTGGCATCCTCACAGGCTTGGTCGATGGCTTCGCGCATCCGGGCGTACCGTGCCGGTTCCTTTGCCTTGGGCTGCTCCACTACCGACAAGCCGTACTCCCGGCACAGTTTGTCGGATGCCGCCCGGAACTCAGCGTATTGGCTGCGGCGTTGCTCGTATTTCTTGCCGTCCACATACGATACGGAATTGATAACGAAGTGGTTGTGCAGGTTATCCGTATTCATGTGGGTGGCAACCAGCACTTGGAAACGCTTGCCCCAGACCTTGCGTGCCAGCGCCACGCCGATTTCGTGGCACTGCTCCGGGGTCACCTCGCCCTCGCGGAAACTCTGGTAGGCATGGAGCGCCACCACGCCGTCTGTTTTACCAAAGCGTTCCTGTACAGCCCGCATATCTTCCCACGCATGATTTGCCCTGCAATGGATGCCGGTGACAAGCTGGGCGCTCTCGTTCAGCTTGGTCTTGGCATCGTTCTCTGCGTAGTGCAGCGTTTGGGCAAGAGCATCGTATTCGGTCTTGTCCGGATTGGCTGCGTAATCAAGGACGCGCTGTAAACTGTCCTTGATTGCCCAAATCTTAGTTACTGCCAATGAGCAGGTCCCTCATGCGGTCGGTCTGGGCGATAATGTCAGTTTCATCCCACGCAGAGCAGCGCTCTGCAATGTCATCCAATTTATCCAACACATCAAATACCTCCTTTGGCGGGTGTCCGCCCGGTTCGTATCCCAGCGCCCGCTGGCGTAAGTATTCCGAGAGAGACAGCCCGCACCGTTTTGCCATCAGCGTCATTTTTCGTTTCTCTGTGACGCTGACGCGGACATTGATTCCAACGCTGCGCTTTCTCATGCGCCAGCAGCCTCACAGGGGTTCGGGGCTGTCCCCGTAGGCTTTTCGGCGGGTTGCCCTGTGGCAACA
>ENA-ORSI01001355-ORSI01001355.1-human-gut-metagenome-genome-assembly--contig:-NODE-1355-length-21493-cov-2.986519_pt1 | contig 21493 bp, 38 predicted proteins | sample MGYA00242187_ERZ509154 | MGnify/ENA primary metagenome ERZ509154 (study PRJEB26280, sample SAMEA2338627) | human gut metagenome | biome: human gut; feature: human-associated habitat; material: faeces...
AACTGGTGATACCCGAGTTCAAGCTTTGATTAATGAAATTAAGACTAAAGATAAATTTATTCTTTTTATCGATGAGATCCATACTCTTATCAATACTGATAACAGCTCAGCTTTAGATTTTGCCAATATGTTCAAGACGGGACTTGGTCGTGGTGATATTAAGTTAGTTGGTGCGACAACTACCGAAGAGTATGAAAGATACATTCTAAGAGACAAAGCTTTTGTAAGAAGATTTCAAAAAATTGAGATTGCAGAGCCTACAGAAGAACAGACAGTAGAAATTTTAATGGGGACCTTGCCAAAAATTGAAAAACAGACAGGAGCAAAGCTTGCCTATACTCCTTTTATCCAGGAACAGTTAATGCGTTTTATTGTCAGCTTAACTAGAGAGTACAATCGAGTCTATGAGACGATGTCTAGATATCCTGATGTTGCTCTGACATTTTTGCAACAAGCTTTTTCTGAAGCTTTATTTGATAATAAAAAAATAGTTACCGTAGAACATATCGAAAAAGCCATTCTTAATTCTAAGAGCATTTATCCAGATGTCATCAAAAAAGAAGTCAATAAATTTCGTAGTCAATTTAAAGACTTATTAGATCAAGAACAAGAATTAAAAAAGGATTTTCAGTATGACGAATTTTAAAAGCAAATTAGCTACAGTCCTTTATTACTTTAAAAATTTCTTTTTCATCTTCATGCTAGTGGCGGCAATAATTTTAGTAGTCCCGACAAGACAAGTAGGCATCTTAGGCTTAATTTTTCAAATTACTCTTTTAATCTACTGTGGCCTAGAAATTTACTTTATTATCATTAAAGATGAGGAAATTTTAAAAAATATTACTAGAAATATTCTATCATTATTTCTAGCTTATTACTTTTTATTACTTGGTTATCGCTATTTAACAACTTTAAATAGCGGGATTATTGTTCAAGAAAATTATTATTTAATAAATGTAGCGATAATCGAAGCAAGTTTGATAATAGTTATTTTAGATAGTATCTTCATTAGAAAGTCGACCAAAATAGAAAGCAAAGACTAAAGTTTATCATAGCCTTTGCTTTTATATTCTTCATATAATTCTTTAAAACGGTTAAAGTGAACTATTTCGCGCTGTCTTAAGAATAATAGCGGCCCTAAAATATCTTCATCATCAGTTAGTGCAATTAAGTTTTCATAAACAGCTCGCGCTTTTTGTTCAGCAGCCATATTTTCCGATAAATCAGCGACAGGATCGCCAGTAGTAGCAACGTAAGTTATTGTAAAAGGCACACCGTTAGCATCAGTTGGGAATAAAGCTTTATTATGTTCAGCAAAGTTAGGGTCTAGTCCGGCTGCTTTAATTTCTTCAATTGTTGCATCTTTCATTAACTGGTAGACCATTGTACAGATCATTTCAACGTGGCCTAATTCTTCCGTGCCAATATCTGTAAGCAGAGCTTGTCCTTTGTTGTCAGGCATAGTATAGCGTTGATTTAAATAGCGCAGTGCCGCTGCTAGTTCACCGTTAGAACCACCATATTGTGTTATAAGTAGTTTAGCCATACGCAAATCCTTTTTCTTAATATTAATAGGATACTGTAAAGCTTTTTCGTATTTCCACATTATTTATTTACCTCCCAAGGAAAGTTATTAAAAGTCCAACCCCAAGGGACTGAATTTACGACATCACTATCTAAAGATAAAGCTCCATATTGACTTTCGTATTGTGCTACAGCCTGTTTGTAAAGCTCTAAAAATTCCTCTCTTTTTTTAACAGCCGATCTATCATTTGGATAAATATCTAGATAAAGATTTAATTCATGAGCTGCAAATTGGTAAATCTGCACTAATAAAAGCGCATATTCCTGTTCGCTATTTGGTTTTAAAGGTGCAGGTCTATAATTTTTATACCCATCGTATAACTCCGGAAAAAGATTTCCTTTTACAAAGCCATCATAAGGCTCTTCCGTATCAAAATCTTGGTTGTTGCTACCTTTGGAGAAAAAAGTGTCAGTAAAATAATTATTGAAAGGATCGCTTGACCAATTAGTATTCATACTGAAGTCCATTCTATCCACGTATGGCTCATATTGATAATTATTCATTTTTTACCCCCTGCATTATACTATGTATAATTAAATAGCCTGTCTGGGTATTTATCTTGAATTAGGAAACATTTATTATTAAATGGCTTTTTGCATCTTTAGATCTTTTGCTTGACACTCCTTGCAAAACCTTATAAAAAAAGCAAAAAAAATAATAAAATTTTCTTGCAAATCATACAATATTGTGATATTATTGTGATGTTATGACTGCTGGGATATGCAAGGTTGCTGATACACCAGGCACAGTTGTCGACTGGTTATTGGGTTATTTGCATGGAGCAAGTCTATACTCAGATATAGGCGAAGGGAGGAAACAAGATGTCAACCATAGTACGTGTTAAGTTGAGCTCATATGATCATCGTATCTTGGATGCAGCAGCTACAAGAATCGTTGAAACTGTAAAAAGAGTAGGCGGCGAAGTAAGTGGTCCAGTTCCACTACCAACTGATATTGAAAAAATTACAATTTTACGTTCTGTACATAAAGACAAAGATTCACGCGATCAGTATGAAGTTCGTACACATAAGAGATTGATTGATATTAAAAACCCTAGTAAAGAGACAATGGACGCATTACAACGTCTAGATTTACCAAGTGGTGTTAGTATCCAAATTAAACAAAAATAAAAACAAAAGAGAAGGAGAAAAAAGTTATGAAAGGAATCTTAGGTAAAAAAATAGGAATGACACAAGTTTTCACAACTGATGGAAAACTAGTTCCTGTTACAGTAGTTGAAATTGAACCTAATGTCGTAACTCAAGTTAAGACTTTAGAAAACGATGGTTATGAAGCAATTCAATTAGGTTATGAAACTACTCGTGAAAAAGTAAGCAATAAAGCTAAAATTGGTCATGCCAAAAAAGCTAATACTGCTCCTAAGCGCTTCTTAAAAGAAATAAGAGGAGTAGACATCGCAAGCTACGAATTAGGAAGCGAAGTAAAAGCAGACTTATTTGAAGCTGGTGAGATAGTTGATGTCACTGGAATCAGTAAAGGAAAAGGTTACCAAGGTGTAATCAAGAAAAATAATCAACATCGTGGTCCAATGGGACATGGTTCAAAATATCATCGTGGTGTTGGTTCATTAGGTACAATGTTACCAAAAAGAGTATTAAAGGGAAAAGCATTACCTTCACATATGGGTAGTGATCAAGTTACAATTCAAAATCTAGAAATTATTAAAGTAGATTTAGAAAATAATTGCATTTTAGTAAAGGGAAGTATTCCTGGTGCTAAGAAAACTTTAGTGGTCATCAGATCAGCTGCCAAAAGCGATAAGAAAAATCCGGCATTAGATTTGATTACTTACGAAGTTAAAGAAGAAAACCAAGAAGTCTCTGAAGATAATACTTCAGAAGCAACTTTAGAGTAAGGAGGTCTAGCCGATGAAATTAGAAGTTTTAAACACTAAAGGCGAAAAAGTAGCTGAAGAAACTTTAGAAAAAGAACTTTTCGCTGTCGAACCAAATAATAAAGTTTTAAAAGATGCAATTATTTTAGCTAGATGTTCTTTAAGACAAGGAACACATAAAGCAAAAACTCGCGCTGAAGTACGTGGCGGTGGAAGAAAACCATGGCGTCAAAAAGGAACCGGTAATGCGCGTCAAGGTTCTATCAGAGCTGTTCAATGGGTTGGTGGAGGTATTGCCTTTGGTCCAGTTCCAAGAGACTACAGCAAAAAACAAAATAAGAAAGAAGCTAAGTTGGCTTTAAAATCTGCTCTAGCATATAAGACAAATAATAATGATTTAGTTCTAGTTGATGAAATTTCTTTAACTACTCCAAAGACTAAAGAAATGATAGAACTTTTAAACACTTTAAAATTACAGGATAAAAAAGTGATCATTGTTGTTAATGAATATACTGAAAACTTGATTTTAGCATCAAGAAATATTCGTAATATCGCAGTTGTTTTACCAACTGAACTTGGAGTATTAGATATTGTCAGTGCAGATAAATTATTGATTGAAAAAGAAGCACTAAATAAAATGAAGGAGGTGCTAAAGTAATATGAATACTAAATATTTAGAAATTATTAAAGCACCAGTAGTAACAGAAAAGTCAGCTAAAGATAGCAGTGAGAAAAATGTTTACAGTTTCTATGTGGACTCTAAAGCTAACAAAACTGAAATCAAGTTGGCTATTGAGAAAATTTTCAATGTAAAAGTAACAGAGATAAGAACTGTTAATGTTCATCCAAAGAAAAGAAGAGTTGGACGTTATACAGGACTTACTAATCGTAAGAAAAAGGCAATTGTTAGACTAGCTGAAGGTCAGACAATTGAATTAAATTAGGGTAAGGAGGAAAAAGTATGGCTATAAGAAATTACAAACCTACCACTAATGCAAGACGTGGAATGAGCACACTAGTCAACGAAGAGATAACTGCTAAAAAGCCAGAGAAAAGTTTGCTTGCTAAATTAACTAATAAAGCAGGCCGTAACAATCAAGGTAAGATAACAGTTAGACACCAAGGTGGTGGCGAAAAAAGAAAATACCGTATCATTGATTTCAAACGTAATAAGTTCGATATCAAAGGTAAAGTAGCTACAATCGAATATGACCCAAACAGAAGTGCAAATATTGCTCTAATAAATTATGTCGATGGTGAAAAAAGATATATTATTGCTCCAAAAGGATTAAAAGTTGGAATGGAAATTATCTCTTCTAGTAATGCCGATGTCAAAGTCGGAAATACTCTTCCAATTGCCAATATTCCTGTCGGAACAATAATTCATAATATTGAGTTAAAACCTGGTAAAGGTGGAGAACTTGCAAGATCTGCTGGTGCTTCAGTTCAAATACTAGGTCGAGAAGATAATTATGTTTTAGTAAGATTATCATCAGGAGAAGTAAGAAAAGTTCTTGGAATTTGCCTTGCTACTATTGGTGAAGTTGGTAATGAAGACTATGGATTAGTAAAATTAGGAAAAGCTGGTCGTAAAAGACACATGGGCGTAAGACCTACTGTTCGCGGTTCTGTAATGAACCCTAACGATCACCCACATGGTGGTGGTGAAGGTAAGGCACCAGTTGGACGTAGCGCTCCAATGACTCCTTGGGGTAAACCTGCCCTTGGTTATAAAACAAGAAAGAAAAAAGCGTCAGATAAGCTTATCGTACGCCGCAGAAATAGTAAATAGGAAAGGATTGATAATATGGCTAGAAGTATTAAAAAAGGACCTTATGTCTTTGAAAGACTATTAACTAAGGTACAAAAATTAAATGAGACTGGAAAAAAAGAAGTTATAAAAACTTGGTCACGCCGTTCAACAATTTTTCCTGAATTTATTGGCCATACCTTTGCAGTTCACAACGGAAAAGAATTTATTCCAGTATATGTAACTGAAGATATGGTAGGACATAAACTTGGTGAGTTTTCATTGACTCGCAAGTGCGGTGGTCACGGCGAAAATAAGACCAAATAGGTAACAAGAGGAGGAATTTGAAATGGATGTAAAAGCTATTGCAAAAGGAGTAAGAATTAGTCCAATTAAAGCGCGACTTGTAGTTAATCTAATCCGTGGTAAAAACGTTGATGAAGCTCTTGCAATGTTAGAAAACTATAACAGCAAAGCTTCAAGAATCGTTAAAAAAGTCTTAATATCTGCTATTAGTAACGCAACTAATAACAACAGTTTAGATAGATCAAAACTTTATGTGAAAGATGCAAGAGCAGATCAAGGACAGACATTAAAAAGAAGAGTACCAGGTTCACGTGGATCTATTGATAAATTTTATCATAGATGTACACATGTAACTGTTGTGGTAGCAGAAAGGTAATTTAGGAGGTTAATTTATGGGACAAAAAGTTAGTCCAACAGGACTTAGAATCGGAATCAATAAAGATTGGGAATCAAAATGGATCGCTCCTAAAAAAGATTTTGCTAAATATTTAAACAACGATATTAAAATTAGAGAATATTTAGAAAAGAAACTAAAAGATGCTGGTATTTCAAAAATTGAAATTGAAAGAACTGCCAAAAGAACAGAAGTTATTATCTCAACTGCTAAACCAGGTGTTATTATTGGCCGTGGTGGTGAAGGTATCAAAGAGTTAAAACAAGCTCTTTCAAAATTAGTTGATGAAGATATTCAAGTATCAATAGTTGATGTTAAAAGTATTGATCTAAATGCGACTTTAGTTGCAAAATCTATCGCAAGACAAATTGAAGCAAGAGCACCATTTAGACAAGCAGAGAAAAAAGCCATTCGTGCTGCCATGAAAGCTGGAGCTAAGGGTATTAAAACTCTTGTTTCAGGAAGATTAAATGGCGTAGAAATGGCAAGAAGTGAAGGATATCAAGAAGGTATTATTCCATTACATACTATCCGTGCTGATATTGATTATGGTTTTGCTGAAGCTCACACTACTTATGGTAAGCTAGGTGTTAAAGTATGGATTTGTAAAGGAGAAATCTTACCTTCTAAAAAAAGACAAGAGGGAGGTAATTAATTATGTTAATACCATCTAGAACAAAGTATAGAAGAGTTCATAGATTGAAATACGAAGGTAAAGCTAAAGGTAACGTCGTGCTTACTAATGGCGACTATGGACTTAAAGCAATGGAAGGTGCTTGGATCACTAATAACCAGATCGAAGCTGCTCGTATTGCGATGACACGTTATATGAAACGTGGAGGTAAAGTATGGATTAATATTTTCCCTCATATGCCAAAGACAGCTAAACCACTAGAAGTTCGTATGGGTTCTGGTAAGGGTGCTGTCGATAAATGGGTAGCAGTAGTAAAAGAAGGAAAGATCCTTTTTGAAATTGCTGGCGTAAGCGAAGAAATTGCTCGTGAAGCTCTAAGACTTGCTGCTCACAAATTACCAATAAAGACCAAATTTGTAAAAAAAGAAGATATAGGTGGTGAAGACGCATGAAATTAGAAGAATTAAGAAAATTATCCACTGAAGAATTACAAAAGAAAATTAAAGAAAATAAAGAAGAATTATTTAACTTGCGTTTCCAACAGGCAACAGGAAATCTTGAGAAGCCTTCTCGTTTGAGAGATTTAAGAAAACAAGTTGCGAAGATGAAAACGATCATTCGCGAACGTGAATTAGAAAAATAGGGAGGTATATGATGAGAGAAACAGTAAAAAAAGAATTTGTTGGAAAAGTAATTAGTGATAAGAATGATAAGACTATTACTGTATTAGTAGAGACTTATAAAAAACATCCTAAATACGGAAAAAGAGTTAAATATAGTAAAAAATATAGCGCTCATGATGAAACTAATAAAGCTAAAGTTGGAGACACAGTAAGAATCGTTGAAACAAGACCACTTTCTAAAACAAAGAGATTCTATTTAGCTGAAGTTTTAGAACAGAGAGTTATACTTTAGTTTTAAGGAGGAATTAACATGGTTCAACAAGAAACGAGATTAAAAGTTGCTGACAATTCAGGAGCTCGTGAATTATTAGTTATTAGAGTGCTTGGCGGAAGTAAAAGAAAATTTGGTAATATTGGCGACGTTGTAGTTGGAACAGTAAAAAAAGCTATTCCAAATGGAACTGTTAAAAAAGGTAAAGTTGTTAAAGCTGTTATCGTAAGAACAGTTGAAGGTGTAAGAAGAAATGATGGTTCATACATTAAATTTGATGATAATGCGTGTGTAATTATTAAAGATGATAAATCTCCAGTAGGTACACGTGTGTTTGGACCAGTAGCGAGAGAACTTCGTGATAAAGATTATATGAAAATTATATCTTTAGCTAAAGAAGTAATATAGTAGGAGGTTAAATAATGAGACTAAAAGTAGGAGACAAAGTAAGAGTAATGGTTGGCAAAGATAAGGGTAAAGAAGGCAAGATTACTCATACATTTAAAGACGAGAATAAAGTTATCGTAGAAGGTATCAACATGGTAAAAAAACATGTTAAGCCAAATAACGCTAACGAAACTGGTGGCATTATCGAGACCGAAGCAAAAATCGACGCATCAAATGTAATGATATTAGATAAAAAGAACAAACCAACAAGAATTTACACTGAATTAGATAAGAATAATAAAAAAGTTAGAGTGAGTAAAGCTCACGAGAAACTTGATTAGTTGGAAGGAGGGTAATTATGAACCGCCTAAAAGAAAAATATACAAAGGAAATTGTACCTAGCTTAAAGAAAAAGTTTGAATACAAATCAGTAATGCAAGTTCCAAAGTTAGAAAAGATCGTAATTAATATTGGAGCTGGGGACGCTTCACACAACTCTAAATTACTTGAAGCTGCTGTTAATGACTTAGCTGCTATCTCAGGACAAAAGCCAGTTGTTACTAAAGCAAGAAAGTCAATTGCTGGTTTTAAGATTCGTGAAGGTCAGAGCATTGGTTGTAAAGTTACTTTAAGAGGAGAGAATATGTATAACTTCTTAGATAAGTTAATTACTGTTTCTCTACCACGTGTTAGAGATTTTAGAGGTCTTTCTAGAAAAGCTTTCGATGGTCGTGGAAACTATACAATTGGAATTAAAGAACAATTAGTGTTCCCAGAAATTGAGTTTGACGATATTGTAAAAGTAAGAGGAATGGATATTGTCATAGTTACAACTGCAAGAACAAATGAAGAAGCTCTTGCTTTATTAGAAGAGCTAGGCATTCCTTTTAAGAAATAATTGGAGGTTATTATGGCAAAGAAAAGTATGATCGCTAAAGCGAACAGACCACAAAAATTTAAAGTACGTGAATATACTCGTTGTAATAGATGCGGTAGACCACACAGTGTACTAAAAAAATATGGTATTTGTCGTATTTGTTTTAGAGAACTTGCAAACAAGGGACAAATTCCTGGAGTTAAAAAATCAAGTTGGTAGGCAAAGAAGGAGGAATTTATTATGGTAGTAACAGACCCAATTGCAGATATGCTTACGAGAATTCGTAATGCTAATGCAATGAAATATAAAGAAGTGTCAATGCCTGTATCAAAAGTAAAAGTGGAAATTGCTAAGATTTTAAAAGAAGAAGGATTCATTGAAGATTTCAAAGAAGAAGACAAAAACTTAATTCTAACTTTGAAATATACAGCTAAAAAAGAAAGAGTCATTACTGGATTAAAACGTATTTCTAAACCAGGTTTAAGAGTATATGCTAAGAATGATGAATTACCAAAAGTTTTAAATGGTTTTGGTATTGCCATCATCTCAACTTCAAAAGGCATTATGTCTGATAAAGAAGCTCGTAAACAAAATCTTGGTGGCGAAGTAATGGCTTATATTTGGTAGGTGAGACAATGAGTAGAATCGGAAATAGAAAATTAGCAATTCCAGCTGGAGTTACAGTTGAGATAAATGACAGTCTTGTTACTGTAAAAGGTCAAAAAGGCGAACTTAAGTTAAATCTTGCAAAGAACGTTAATGTTGCTGTTGTTGATAACGAGATTGTAGTAACAAGAGAAAATGACTTAATTCCTACAAAGAAAATTCATGGTACAACTAATGCTAATATTAAAAACATGTTAGAGGGCGTATCAAAAGGATTTGAAAAAGGACTTGAAATCATTGGTGTTGGTTATCGCTTTACTTTAAAAGGTAATCAGTTAGTAATAAATGCAGGTTATTCACATCCAGTAGAGCTTACAATTCCAGAAGGTATTAAAGTTGAAGCTAAGAACAATACTGAAATTACTGTTTCTGGTATTGATAAGGAAAAAGTTGGCGAATTTGCTGCTCAAATTCGTAAAGTTAGAAAACCTGAACCATATAAAGGTAAAGGAATCCGTTACGTTGGTGAATATGTAAGACGTAAGGAAGGTAAAAAAGCTAAATAGGTAGGAGGGTAAATATGATAAAAAAAGAATCACGTAATGAAATGCGTAAAGTAAGACATGAACGTTTAAGAAAAAGTTTAGCTGGGACTAAAGATGTTCCAAGATTATCTGTCTATCGTTCAAATAAGAACATTTTCGCTCAATTAATTGATGATGAAAATAATGTTACATTAGCTTCTGCCTCTTCATTAAAAATGGATGGAAACAATAAAGATACTGCTCGTCAAGTAGGAGTAGAAATTGCTAAAAAAGCGAAAGAATTAAAGATAACTAAAGTTGTTTTTGACCGTGGTGGTTATCTTTACCATGGACGTGTAGCCTCACTTGCGGATGCTGCTCGTGAAAATGGCTTAGATTTCTAGGGAGGTAAGTATGCAAAAGAAAAATTTTAAACAGCCTGCTAACACACTAGATGAAATCATTCTTGATACTAAAGCAGTTACTAAGGTAACTAAGGGTGGTCGTCAAAGAAGATTTCAAGCTGTAGTTATTGTAGGAGACAGAAAAGGGCTTGTAGGTCTTGGTATTGGTAAGGCCAATGAAGTATCTGAAGCAGTAAAAAAAGCAAGACAAGAAGCCAATAAGAATGTTGTTAGAATCCCAATTGTAGATAATAGAACAATTCCACATCAAGTAATTGGAGAAAAAGGTGCTACTAAAGTAATTATTAAACCAGCTCCAAAAGGTTCTGGAGTAATTGCTGGTGGTGCTGTAAGATCAGTTCTTGAAATAGCTGGATACCGCGATATAATTGCTAAATCACTTGGTGCTAGAACTAAGATTAATATGGCAAGAGCAACTTTAAATGCTTTGGCTGGATTAAGGACACTTGATGAAATTGCTGCTTTACGTGGCAAAACTAAAGAGGAGATTTTAGGATAATGAAATTACATGAATTAGAAACCTATGAAGGTGCAACTAAAAGAAGAAAAAGAGTTGGACATGGACCAGGTAGTGGTTTAGGTAAGACAAGTGGTCGCGGCCAAAAAGGTCAAAAATCAAGAAGCGGTGCAAAAATTAATCCAGTATTTGAAGGTGGACAAAGTCCATTGTTCAGAAGACTACATAAAAGAGGATTCACAAATGGAACTTTCAAAGTTCGTTACGCTACTATCAATGTTAGCGATTTAAACAGATTTAATGATGGAGATGTCATAACTCCAGAATTATTAAAAGAAGTTGGTTTACTTAAAAATCAACTAGATGGTGTAAAAATTTTAGGAAATGGAAATTTAGAAAAGAAATTAACAATTAGAGCACATCGTTTCACACAGAGTGCTTTAACAAAGATAGAAGAATCGGGAAGCACAGCCGAGGTGATCTAGTATGTTTAAAAATCTTAGACAACTCTTTACAAAAAAGAATAAAGATTTAAGGCATAGGATATATTTTACATTAGCTGTTTTAACAATTTTCGTAATTGGTACGACAATTATTGTACCAGTAGATGGCATAAGGCAGATTGAACATAGCCTAGGATTCTTAGATTTCTTAGATATTATGGGTGGTGGAGCTTTAAAGAACTTTTCGATTTTTGCTCTAGGAGTTTCACCATATATCACAGCTTCAATTATCGTTCAATTGTTGCAGATGGATATTATTCCTTATTTCTCAGAATTATCTAAGCAAGGTTATACTGGACAACAAAAGCTTAACCAGATTACTAGATACTTAGGAATCTTATTTGCCTTTATTCAAGGCTTCGCTATGAGTTTTGCTTTTGGTGGTGGTTTAAGTGTCTTAGCCAATCTTGAAGTTGCGCTAATTTTAACAGCAGGTACAGCTTTCTTATTATGGTTAGGTGATCAAGTAACTCAAAAAGGTATTGGTAATGGTATTTCATTAATTATCATGGCCGGTATTATTACATCCCTACCAACAATGATGCAAACAGCTTTCACGACTCTTATGGCCGATGGCGTAAGTTTCACATCTGTTGCAAGCTTTATCCTATTTATCCTAGTTTATATTCTTGTCATTGTAGGAGTTATCTATATCGAAGGTGCAGAACGAAAAATCCCTATTCAGTATGCTAATAAGTCAACAGCAAGCCTAGGTAAACAAACATTTTTACCAATTAAGATCAATTCAGCTGGTGTAATTCCAGTTATCTTTGCATCAAGCTTGTTGGCTATACCAGCTACGATAGCTCTATTCATTAAAAATGATGGATTTCAAAGTTTTGTTGACAACTATCTAGATTATACAAAGCCTGTAGGCTTTATCATATTTATCGTTTTAATTTTCTTCTTCGCTTATTTTTACACTTTTGTTCAAATGAAACCAGACAATATGGCTAAGAACTTACAAAATAATGGTGGTTTCATTCCAGGAGTAAGACCTGGTGAGGAGACAAGTAAATATATTAGCAAAGTATTGTCAAGACTTACTATAGTCGGTGCTACTTTTCTAGTAGTAATTTCAGCTTTACCAATTTTAATTAATACTTTTACTTCTTTGCCATCAACTGTAACCGTTGGTGGAACAAGTTTACTAATTGTTGTTGGTGTTTCAATTGAAACATATAAACAACTTGAAAGTAGCTTATTAAGTAGAACTTATGGTTCGATTAAAACTACTAGCAGAAGGAGGGCAAGAAGATAATGAAAAATATTATCTTAATTGCCCCACCAGCCGCTGGGAAAGGAACATTAGCTGACCGATTAAAAAAAGAGTTTGACTATGATTACATTTCAATGGGCGATATTTTGCGAGAAGAAGCAAAAACTAACGAAGTTATTAAAGAAAAGATGGAAAGAGGAATTTTAATTGATGATTCCGAGGTCCTACTTTCGATCAAAAACAAACTAGCAAAAGTTGAAAAATCCTATATTTTGGACGGATTTCCAAGGACGATCAACCAAGCGAAAGCTTATGATGAGTATCTTTTAAAAAACAATAAATCTTTAGGAGTAGTAATTTATTTAGATGTTCCTAAAGAAGAGTTAGTTAAAAGAATTACTAGTAGGCTTATCTGTCCAAATTGTAAAAAGACATACTCTTCTATCAAGAAGGAACTTCTTCCCAAAAAAGAGGGAGTTTGTGATGTTTGTGGCAGTAAGTTAATTACAAGAAAAGATGATACTGTAGAAGTCTTTGACCAAAGATATGAAGAGTATCAAGACAAAACTAAGCCTTTAATTGATTACTATCAAGAAAAGGACAAATTAGTAACAATTAAGACATTAACACCAGAGGAAACTTATCTAGAAGCAATAAAGGTCATAAAATGAAGGTGAAAAAATGATTAGTATTAAAAGTAAAGAAGAAATTGAGCTGTTGAGAATTGCTGGTAATGTTGTCTATCAGACTCATCAGTATCTAAAACCATTCATTAAGCCGGGAATAACAACTAGAAAGTTGGATAAGTTAGCTGAAGATTTTATAAGAAGCAAGGGTTGTACCCCATCATTTAAAGGTTATGAAGGTTTTCCTAATGCTACTTGTATCAGTATTAATGAAGAAGTAGTTCATGGTATTCCATCAGATCGTAAATTAAAAAATGGTGATATTGTTTCTATAGACATCGGCGCGTGTTATAAAGGTTACCATGGAGATTCTGCTTGGAGTTACAAAGTAGGTAATGTATCTTTACAAATAGAAAATCTTCTTAAAGATACTGAACAATCATTATACGAAGGTTTAAAACAGATAAAGCCTGGTAATCGTATTGGTGATATTTCAGCAAGTATTGAGAAGTATGCTCATGAACACCAATTAGGAGTAGTAAAAGAATTAGTGGGACACGGGGTAGGTACCAGTGTTCACGAAGATCCTGATGTTCCTAATTTTGGAATAGCAGGGACAGGGCCAGCCTTAAAAGAGGGCATGGTTTTAGCAGTAGAACCAATGTTAACTTTAGGTAGTCCTGATATTGTTCAATTAGAAGATGGCTGGACAATAGAAACTTTAGATTATAGTCCATCAGCACATTTTGAACATACCGTAGTTGTTACAAAAGATGGATATGAGATATTAACAGGAGTGTGTACAAATGGCAAAGAATGATGTTATCCAAGTAGAAGGAAAAGTTATTGAAGTAATACCTGGAGGTAAATTCAAGGTAGAACTAGTTAACGGTCATATCATAGAAGAAGCTCATGTTTCTGGTAAAATGCGACTAAATAATATTCGTATTTCACTGGGCGATAAAGTTATGATCGAACTTTCTCCATATGATTTAATACATGGGCGTATAATTTATAGGATGTAGGAGGGAATAGTATGAAAGTAAAACCATCAGTAAAAAAGATTTGTCCAAAATGTAAAATAATAAGACGTAAAGGAAAAGTTATGGTGATCTGTGAAAATCCAAAACATAAGCAGACACAAGGTTAATAGGAGGTAAGAAAATGGCACGTATTAAAGGTATTGAAGTACCAAATGATAAAAGAATAGTAGTTGCTTTAACTTATATTTATGGAATTGGTCCTACAAGAGCAGCAAAGATTATTGAAGCAACAAAAATTAGTCCTGATAAGAGAACTAAAGATTTAACTAATGAAGAATTAGGTTTAATTCGTGAAGAAGTTAATAAGTATGTTACTGAAGGTGATTTGCGCCGTGAAGTAGCAATGAATATTAAAAACAAGATGGAAATTGGTTCATACCAAGGTATTCGTCATCGTAAAGGATTACCTGTAAGAGGTCAAAGAACAAATCGTAATGCTAGAACTCGTAAAGGAAAAGGTAAGACTGTAGCTAATAAAAAGAAATAATAATTAGTGTTTAAGGAGGTTAAACTATGGCTTATAAGCAAAGAAAAAGAAAAATTAAGAAGAATATTCCTGAAGGTGTAGCACATATTCATGCCACTTTTAATAATACAATTACTACTATTACTGATAAAGATGGTAATGTAGTAGCTTGGGCTTCAAGTGGAGCAATCGGTTTTAAAGGAAGTAAAAAATCTACTCCATTCGCTGCTGGATTAGCAGCAGAAAAAGCTGGCAAGATGGCATTTGACTCAGGAATGAGAAAAGTTGAAGTAGTCGTAAAAGGTGTCGGACCAGGTAGAGAAACAGCTATTCGTTCATTACAGACAGCAGGTCTTGAAGTAACAACTATCACTGATGTTACTCCAATTCCACACAATGGTTGTCGTCCACCAAAAAGACCACGTAATTAAGGAGGGGAATGTTGATGATTCAATTTGAAAAGCCAAATTATAAAATAACAGAATATGTAGAAAAAAATAATTATGGTAAGTTTGAACTAGAACCACTTGAAAGAGGTTTTGGTTATACAATTGGTAATGCTCTTAGAAGAGTTATGTTATCATCTCTTCCAGGTAGTGCAATTACTAGTGTTAAAATTGATGGTGTTTTGCATGAGTTCCAGACTATGGAAGGCGTAATTGAGGATGTAGCAGCAATCGTTCTTAACCTAAAAGATATTGTTGTAAAAAAATATTGTAAAGAGGATAAGACAATTCGCTTACACAAAGAAGGCGAAGGTGTTGTCACTGCTGCTGACATAGAGACTGATGCAGATGTTGAAATAATTAATAAAGATAAAGTTATTGCTAACTTAGCTAAAGGTGGCAAACTTGACATGGAAATGACTGTTTCATCAGGAAGAGGCTATATGAGAGCCGAAGAAAATAAAAAATTGCTAGGTGATAAAAAAGTTGGCGTAATTGCTATCGACTCTTTATATTCACCAATTGAAAGAGTAGCATACGAAGTAGAAAGTGCCCGTGTTGGCCAAGATGAAAACTACGATAAATTAATAATTGAAGTTACCACTGATAGTTCAATGAAACCACAGGAAGCTATCGCTTTAGCTAGCCGTATTTTGATTGAGCATCTAGAAATAGTAGCAAATCTAAATAATATTGCTGATGTGACAGGTCTTATGATCGAAAGAAAAGAAGATCCAAAACAAAAAGCTTTAGAGACTGCTATTGAGGACTTAGATTTTTCAGTAAGAGCATATAACTGTTTAAAAAGAGCAGGTATTCATACCCTACAAGATTTAGTTAGCAAATCTGATTCTGATATTATGAAAATACGTAATTTAGGTAAAAAATCTTTAAAAGAAGTATTAGATAAAGTAAAAGAGTTAGATTTAACTTTGAAAGACGAAGATTAAAGATAAGGAGTGAGAAATATGGCATATAAGAAATTAGGTGTCGATAGCAAGCATCGTAGAAGTATGCGCGCTAATTTGGCAAGCAGTTTGATTATGAATGAACGAATCACAACAACCCAAGCAAGAGCTGTTACAGCAAGACGTGATGTTGAAAAGTTAATTACGTTAGCAAAAAGAGGTAGCTTAGTTTCTCGAAGAAATGTATTAGCTTTCTTGATGAATGATACAGTAGCTACTAAAAAATTATTTGATGAATTAGCACCTTTATATCAAGATCGTAATGGTGGTTATACAAGAGTTTTAAAACTTGATGAAAGACGTGGCGACGATGCTCATATGGCAATCGTTGAACTTGTTAAATAATTAAGGCTAAAAAGAGTCTGTTAAAATTGTTTTACAGACTCTTCTTTTAATATAAAAGTAAATATCAAGAAAAATTTAAAGAGGTGAGAGAATGGAATACGAGATTAGATTTTATTATCCTAGCGAATCTTACGAAGAAAAACTAGCTTTATTAAATGCCATCAAAGAGTTAAACTATGAAGGAAAAAGTCATGAAATAACTTCGCAGTTTGATCATCCCTGTAAGGAGTTTAGTTTTTATTCTCAAGCAGTTGATGGTCGCTTTCGAGTAAGAAAAACTGAGAATGAAAATAGTAGTAAATGTTTAGTGAGTTTTAAACGCCGCTTAAAAGATACTACCGCATCTAAAGTAAATAAAGAAGAAGAGATCGAACTTAATATAGATCCTAAAGAGTATGATAATCTTTTACTTTTAATTAAAAATGTACTACACATGAAAGAAATTGAAACTTATGAAAGATATCGAACCAAGTTTTCTAATGAAGAAGTTGAAATTGTTCTTGACGAGTATCCTTTTGGCCTAGCTTTAGAAATTGAAGCTGCCAAGACTTTAACAAATCAAGAAGAAGTTATAGATAAATATATAAAACTTTTAGGGTTGGACTACCAAGATGCTTATCGCCTATCTTGGGATGATAAGTATGAGGGGTTATGTAAAAGTCAGGGTAAAAAAATATACACTGAAGTCTTATTTGGAAAAGATATGCCTAAAATAGACAAATAGATGAATAAGTGTAAATATTTCCATCTTTCCTTATACTTCTTCTATTGTTCTATGTTATAATTAGGTTAGAATTGGAGTGATATGATGAAAGTACTAATAACGGGAGCCTCAAGTGGCATTGGTAAAGAGATGGCGATTTATTTAAGTGAATTAGGTCATGAGTTAATTTTAGTTGCTAATGATAAGGAAGCTTTAGAAGAGATGCGTTATAATTTAAAGACTAAATCAAAACTGATCGTTATAGACTTAGCTAGTGAAAGTAAAATTAAAGATCTATATATGCTAGCTAAGAATGAAAATATTGATATGCTTATTAATAACGCTGGTTTTGGTGCTTGTGGTGACTATGACGAAGTTGACTTACAAAAAGAACTTGATATGATCGATGTTAATTTAAAAGCAGTCCATATTTTAACTAAAATGTTTTTAAAAGATATGGAAAAAAGAGGAAATGGCTATATTTTAAATGTTTCTTCCTTAGCAGGTCTTTTAAAAGGTGGGCCAAAAATGAGTTGTTATTATGCTACTAAAAGTTATGTTACAAGCTATACCTTAGGAATTTATCAAGAACTAAAAAGAAGAGGTTCTAATATTCAAATATCCTTATTGTGTCCAGGACCTATTAAAACTAATTTTCTTTCTTTAGCAAAAGTAAAGTTTAAACAAAAAGGATTGTCTCCTCGTTATGTAGCAATTTATGCAATTGATAATCTTTTGAAAGGAAAAACAATTATTATTCCAGGTTTTAAAAATAAAATGATGGCCTTCTTTCAAAGATTTTTTCCTACTAAATTTGTTTTAAAAGTAACTGATAATTTTCAGGATAAGGATAAGTAAAATGCGTTATTTAATGAGTTTTGCTTATGATGGCAGCTGTTTTTATGGCTATCAGAGGCAACCTAATAAAAAAACAGTAGAAGGAGAAATTGAAAAAGTTCTTAAAGAGGTAAATAATGGTAAACATGTAGATATAGTAAGTTCCGGTAGAACTGATAAAGGTGTTCATGCTTATAAGCAAATGGCGCATTTTGACCTTGATGTTAAGATTAAAGAGTATAGTCTTAAGAAACTTCTTAATAAAAGATTACAGCAAGAAGTTTACGTTAATTTTATAATGCCAATTAATGACAATTTTCATGCTAGATATGATTGCCTTGACAAAACTTATAAATATCTTATAAACACTCAAGATTTTGACCTTTTCAAAAGAAATTACTGCTGGCAGTATTGTCAAGAATTAGATCTTGAGAAAATGCAGAAAGCAAGTCAAGTTTTAATTGGTACTCATGATTTTACACTTTTATGTAAAAATGATCCTTTAAAAGAAAATACTATTAGAACAATTAAAGAACTTACTATCACTAATAATTCAGGTCTTATTGAAATCACTATCAAAGCTGACGGTTTTTTAAGAAAGATGGTCAGAAATATTGTTGGTCTACTAGTGGAAGTGGGAAGTGGAAGGATGGACGCTTCCTTTGTAGCTAATTACTTAGATAAGAGTTTTAATAAACATAATCGAAAGGTTGCTCCATCCTGTGGCCTATATCTTGCAAGTGTCAATTATAAAATGCCTTTAATAACTAAAAAAGTATAATTATTTATTGACTTTAGCATAGTATTTTAGTATAATTTTAATCGGTACATTTTCTAGTGTTCTTTCGGTATAAGTCCTGGGAAAACTTATATTAGGAAGACTAATTGAAAGGAAGAAAAAATATGAAGAGTTATATGCAAAAAAAAGAAACAGTTGAACGTAATTGGTATGTTATTGATGCAACTGATATGCCACTTGGTCGTTTAGCTACTAAAGTTGCTCATATTCTAAGAGGAAAACATAAAGCAACTTATACTCCACATATTGACTGTGGAGACTATGTTATCGTTGTTAATGCTGGTAAAGTAGCTTTAACAGGCAACAAAATGGATAAAAAATTATATTATAATCATTCAGGATATCAAGGTGGCTTAAGAGTTCGTAAAGCTAGCGAAATGGTCGAAAAATATCCAGTTGAGATGATTGAACGAGCAGTTAAAGGAATGCTACCACATGGACGTTTAGGAAGAGCTATGGCAAAGAAATTATTTGTTTATGCTGATGAAAAGCATCCACATATGGCTCAAAAGCCAGTAGCATTAGAGATTAAGTAGGGAGGTTAAACAATGGCAAAGAATGAAATGTATTATGGAACTGGTAAGAGAAAGACAAGTGTCGCAAAAGTAAAATTAACTTTCGGTTCTGGAAAAATAACTGTTAATGGAAAAGATGTTTATGAATATTTTCCATTTGAAACATTAGTAATGGATTTAACTCAACCACTTGATTATACTGGCACAAGAGAAAAATTTGATGTTAATGTATCTGTTTATGGTGGTGGATTCTCAGGTCAAGCTGGAGCAATTCGTCTAGGAATTGTAAAAGCATTACTTGATTATGATAAAGCCTCAGATCCTACAAGTGATGAAAGCTTTAGAAAAATCTTAAAAAGCAACGACTTAGTTACAAGAGACTCTAGAAAGAAAGAACGTAAAAAACCAGGTCTTAAAAAAGCTCGTCGTGCGCCACAGTTCTCAAAGAGATAGAACTATTTATTGCCTTGGAAGCATTTGCTTCCGAGGTTTTTTTATTTTTTATAAAAAAAATTCATTTATTAAATGATTTCATTATCTGTAAAATTAAAACTTCAATATCATATATTGTATGCAAAATTAGGAAAATAGTTCCATTAATTAGGAACAGATTCCTTAAAATTAGCGTACAAAACTGGTTTTTATTTAAAGGCGCCAGGTATTCTTTTCGTGATAGAAAGGAAGAAAAAACAATGAATTTTACAGATATGAAAGTAGAAGGCACTAATGTTATTAATATAAATGATGCCTTTAATTCTTTAGTATTACAATTAAAAATTAAACCAAATGAAAATACAACTATACCAACAAATAATGAATTAATTATTTACGTAGATAAAAGTGAGGTGACTAGCCAAGATCGTAAGCAGATCGTTTTTGAATTGTCAGATAGTTTAAAATACCTTAATAATTCAGATCTTTCTTCTACCGATAATGAGCCTCAAGCTGATGAGTTTATAATTGAGCCTAAAATGGTAGGAAATACTGTTAAGATGATTGCCTATGTAAAAAGAGTAGTTAATGGTGATGAAATACTAACACCTGCTTCAACAGAAGAATTAGATTACCAAGAAATTACTCTATTTGAAGGTGTTAATTATATCTATACTAACTATAATAATGCGACTATTGAAATGTTATATCCAAAAAATAGTGATGCAGTTAAATACTTTTTAAATACTGCTGTGTTTGATTATTATGCTAGAAATAGCCAAACTGCTATAGAAGATACCGATTTTAAGGACGCATTTACCGCAACTGATGATGGATTTGATATCGAAGCAAACAATGTCAACATTAATTGTTTAACATCTAGGAATAATAAATTTAGTTTAGATAGTGACGGCAACTTATTTGTTAATAGTCTTACTACAGTAGTCAGCACTCCTACTACAACTAACTTTGACGCTATTTACCCAGTTGGCAGTATTTATCTTAATACTACCAATGTCAACCCAACCACTCTTTTTGGAGGAACTTGGGAGCAGATAAAAGACCGCTTTTTATTAGCCTGTGGTTCTACCTATACTAATGGAGCTACAGGAGGTGAGGCAACTCATAAACTTACAATTAACGAAATGCCTTCCCATAAACATAACACGCAAGGTCAATGGCAAACTGCCGGTAGTGGCAATCGCTGTTTATCCTATAACAAAATTAGTGGGGACCCTGTTAGAACAGACAATCCAATCTTGGCAACAGGAGGCAACCAAGCTCATAATAATATGCCACCATATTTAGCAGTTTATATTTGGAAAAGGACAGCCTAATTAGGGGTGATATAATGATAGAATTAAAAAAATTACGTAAACCCCGTGAGAAACACTTTTTAAAAAGTGATAAGACAATGATTGCTTATGTTTATGATTATGATATCCATTATTTAAAAGATGGAAAATATGAAGAAATAGATAATACTTTGCTAGATCGTAATAATAAATTAATTAATAAAAATAATTTCTTTAAAACCACCTTTTTGAAAGATAAAGAAACCAGAGAATTAGTTGATGTCACCAAAGATGATCATTATTTTAAGATGTTCCTAAACACAGATAAAAATAAAAATGCAGTCAAATATATTGAAGTTTTAAGTGACATTGATATAGAGTACGATGTGATTGGAACAAAACTAAAAGAAGCTATTATTTTAAAAAATAAGGAAACTGTTCCTCAAGAATTAAGTTTTACTATTAAAACAGATTTAGATCTAGATATTTTGCCTACCAAAGAGGTTTTGGTAAAAAAAGGCAATGATATTATTTATACAATCACGCCACCATTTATGACTGATGCTATTGGTAACTATAATTCTAATATTTATTATGAACTA
>ENA-ORSI01001364-ORSI01001364.1-human-gut-metagenome-genome-assembly--contig:-NODE-1364-length-21381-cov-3.466989_pt1 | contig 21381 bp, 25 predicted proteins | sample MGYA00242187_ERZ509154 | MGnify/ENA primary metagenome ERZ509154 (study PRJEB26280, sample SAMEA2338627) | human gut metagenome | biome: human gut; feature: human-associated habitat; material: faeces...
GGAGATTGGACATTATGTCCATATTTCAATGGGGGGGCGAAGAAATGATTAACCTACGAGAAGACACCAGTTTAATAGTCTGCGCCGTCCGGTATGCACTGGAACGGGAGTCGTACATATCGCACACGGTTCCGGCAGAGGTGAAGCTGATACTGCCGCAGGTTACAGACGGGATATTGGCCGCGCTGAGAAACGATGTATCCGACTGGCTGGTACGCCATCAGGATAACTGGACGGCGGGAGATTGGGAGAAGCTGTATCAGGCGGTAGTGAAGGAACAGGAGAAGAGGAAAAGTAGTAATGGCAGGAACAACACCAAAGGTAATAACAGCCCGGCACTGTGATGAACCTATGGCCCGGGCAATGGGAATCATCGGACCGAGGCAGACGAACCTGCCGCGGTGCAAAAAGGCCTGTAAAGACTGCTTTGCCTGCATAGAGGTAGACTCGGAGGGGAATAGGGAGCATACGAGAATTAAGCGGGAGAGAAGATGAAGAAATCGAGACTGAAAAAGCTGAGAGCATTAATCAAAGAGGCGGAGCACCTGCAGAGCCAATACATGGACGCAATATGTTTCCCGAAAGAGTTTGTCCAGGATTCTGTAAATGACTACCGGACCGGTCAGCCGCACCCCATATCCATTTCAGGGTATGGGGATTCGTCGTATGTTGATATCCGGCAACGGCTATATGAAAAACAACGGCAGATACAACAGGAGATCGCTTTCCTGGAAGACTGGCTTGACTCGGTAGAGGATCCGGAGCTGCGGGACATCCTTCGGCTGCAGTACATAAACGGACTGACACAGGAGCAGATTGCGGCGGAGCTGGGGTATAGCGAACGGACTATCCGGAGACGGCTGCGCGAGTTTTGGAAAGATGTCCTTTAATGTCCGGTTTTGTCCATGCTATACTTGTATCAGGTAAAAGAGGCAACGATGGTAATGTATTTCATACTTTTTCCTCCTTTGTTAGATAACGTTCCAGAAGGCTCCCGTCAAGGGAGTTTTTTGGTTGAGAAAAGAGGTGAGCCAAGTGGCGATGACAGAAAAACAGAAAATGTTCGCAGATGAGTATTTGATCGACCTGAATGCCACCAGGGCTTACAAGGTGGCGTATCCGACCGTAAAAAAGGATGGAGCGGCGCGGAGCAATGCGAGCAGATTGCTGACAAATGCTGACATTAAATCTTATATCGACGAGCGTCTTGCAGAGATCCACGACGAAAAAACCGCTGATGCAAAAGAAGTCATGGAGTATCTGACCGCTGTCATGCGGGGCGAGAGTACATCTGAGGAGATAGTCGTGGAAGGCATAGGGGATGGAATGAGTGAAGCTCGTACCATGGAGAAAAGACCGTCCGAACGTGATCGTTTGAAAGCTGCGGAGCTTCTTGGTAAGCGATATGCGCTGTTTACGGATAAGATCGATATGGATGCAGATATGGACATAAACATAACTGTCGATTACGGGGATGATGCCGATTGAATATCAAAATAGCGGCAAATGCCTGCTTTAAGGAGCCGGACAGGAGTCGGAAAAGGTATGTGGTCCTTAAGGGAAGCGCCGGATCAGGGAAGAGCATGGATACGGCACAGAACTACATCCTGCGTCTCATGCAGGACCCCGGGCGGAATCTGGTATGCGTAAGAAAGGCAGATGTAACGAACAGAGATAGCACTTTTGCAGAATTGCAGGGTGCTATTTTTCGTATGTTCGGAGATGTCTACGATCGATACTGGAAAATAAATGCAAGCAACATGGTTATGGAGTGCCGACTAAACCGTAATCAGATCATATTCAGGGGCACAAATGACGATCGGCAGCGCGAGAAGTTGAAGTCTATAACGTTCAAGCGCGGCAAGTTGACCGATGTCTGGATCGAGGAAGCAACGGAGCTGACTCAGGCAGATTTTGAGATTATAGATGACCGTCTCAGGGGCGAGCTTCCACCGGGGCAGTTTTATCAGATCCGGATGACGTTCAATCCGGTATCTGCGCACCACTGGATCAAGAAGCAGTTCTTCGACCGGCAGGATCCGGATGTGTTTACTCATCATTCGACCTACAGAGATAACAGGTTCATCGATGAGGCTTATTACCGCCGTATGGAGCGCCGTAAAGAGGTTGATCCGGAAGGGTACCAGATATACGGACTCGGAGAGTGGGGCGAGATCGGCGGTCTGATATTGAAAAACTATGTCGTTGAGGAATTTGACAGGAGCCCTGAACGATTCGACTACATGGTAAACGCACAGGACTTCGGGTTCAACCACGCGAATTGCATCGGAGAGGTCGGATTTAAAGACGGAGACTTGTATCTGTGCAGAGAACTGTACGTATATGAGATGGACACAGAGGAGATTATAGCACTTGCGGCGGGCAAATTTAACAAGGGCCTGCGCATGTGGTGTGACTCCGCTGAGCCTGATCGCATAAAGATGTGGCAGAAGGCAGGATACAGGGCTAAAGGTGTAAAGAAAGAGCCGAACAGCGTACATGCACAGATTGACTATCTCAAACAGCACCGGATCCACATTCATCCGAGCTGTGTGAATACGATAAAAGAGATCCAGCAATGGAAATGGAAAAAGGACGACAAAACAAATACATATCTCGACGAGCCGGTTCCGTTTATGGATGATGCCATGGCTATGCTGCGTTATTCGATAGAGCAGGAAAGGAAAGCTCCGCCGAGGTTGAATAAGAACATAAAGGGGGGTCTGTAATGTTCAGACTTGATGCCGAAAAAGATCTAACAGATGATAGACTGAATAATTTTATTACAGAGCACGCCAAAATCGTGACCGCGAGATACGACAGGCTCCAGCGGGCATACAGGACAGATTATGACATCCTGCATCAGGAAAAGAAACCCACGTGGAAGCCGGACAATAGGATCGTGGTCAATTTTGCCAAGTATATCGTTGATACGATGAACGGATATTTTATAGGGCAACCTATAAAAGTTACGGTTGATGATGGCAATGAAGCGGTCGCAAAGTATGTCGAGCTGCTCGACCAGTATAACGACCAGGATGACAACAATGCTGAGCTCGCTAAAACCTGCAGCATATACGGCCGGGGATACGAGATGTATTTTGTCGATGAAAAGGGCAATATTGGAATCACGTACCTGACTCCGCTCGAAGGATTCATGATTTATGACGATTCCATTATAGAAAATCCGCGAGCATTCGTGAGACTCTATAGGGACGCAGATAATGTGCTTCATGGCAGCGTTGCAGAAAAAACGATGGTGAGATATTTCACCCAGAAGGGCAAACTGGTCTGGGAAGACGAAAAACCCCATGGTTTTGACGGTGTGCCGGCGGTGGAGTATCGGGAGAACGAGGAAGCCATGGGCATATTCGAGCCCGTAATGACCATGATAGACGCATATAACAAGGCTGTGTCGGAGAAAGCAAACGATGTGGACTATTTTGCGGACGCATACCTGAAAATCCTCGGAACGCTGCTCGATGGGGATGAGCTGAAACATGTTAGGGACGACAGGATCATAAATTTTGACGGCGATACAGAAAAACTTATTGTGGATTTTCTGGAAAAGCCGAACGGAGACACTACACAGGAGAACCTGATAGACAGGCTGGAAAGGCTCATATTCCAGATCAGTATGGTGGCGAATATCAGCGATGAAAACTTCGGGACGTCTTCCGGAATCGCCCTGAAATATAAACTTCAGGCCATGAGCAATCTGGCCAAAACCAAAGAGAGAAAGTTCGCGAGCGGCATGAACCGTCGTTATAGACTTATCTTCTCGAATCCCGTTTCCAGCATGAAGAAAGACGACTGGATGAAGCTGCGCTACCATTTCACGCAGAACGTGCCGGCAAATATACTGGAGGAAGCGCAGATTGCAAATCAGCTGGAAAATGTAGTGAGTCAGGAAACACAGCTCAAGGCACTGTCCATAGTCGACAATGTTCAGGACGAAATCAGGAAAATCGAGGATGAGCAGGACAGTCAGGCCAGCAGAAATATGACGCAGATATTTAACGGTGGATACAATGGCGATGAGCAGTAAAGACTACTGGATACAGCGGGAACGGGAGAATCTGGAGAAGAACCTGAAGACCGAGGCTGAGTATTACAAAGAAATCGAGGATATTTACAGATATACGATGGGTCAGATCCAGAAGGAGATCGACAGTTTTTACGCCAAGTATGCCAGCAAAGAAGGCATAACCATAGCGGAAGCAAAGAAGCGGGCGTCTAAGCTGGATATGGAAGAGTTTTCGAGAAAAGCTAAGAAGTATGTCGAGGAGAAGAATTTCTCCAAGCAGGCCAATGAGGAAATGCGGCTCTACAACCTGACCATGAAAGTGAACCGGCTGGAGCTACTGAAAGCACAGATCGGACTGGAGCTGGTGGCGGGTTTTGACGAACTGCAGCAGTTCTACGAAGAGAAACTGACTGAGCGCACTATGGAAGAGTTCCAAAGGCAGGCGGGAATCCTCGGGCCGACATTGCTGGATAACGCCAAGATGGCGGAAGCGATTGTGAATGCGTCGTTTAAAAATGCTACGTTTTCAGAGCGGATATGGACACATCAGGACTTGCTTCGGGCTGAGCTGGAGAAGGCACTGAGGACAGGGCTGATTCAAGGCCGGAATCCTCGCGAGCTGGCAAGACAGATCCGTAAGGTGTTCAACACGTCGATATTCAACTCGGAGCGACTTTTGCGGACGGAACTGGCGCGGGTGCAGACAGAGGCACAGAGGCAGTCGTATGTCCGGAATGGATTTGACCAGTATACATACATCTCCAGCGGTGATTTTAAAGTATGCGCCCTGTGCAAGCCTTTAAATGGCAGGCATTTTGATGTCGAGAAGATGATGCCCGGGGATAATGCCCCGCCGATGCATCCGCTGTGCAGGTGCAGTACGGCAGCCTACATAGATGACAAGTCGTATGAAGATTGGCTTAGCGGTTATAAAGACCACGGGCTAAGTTATGCGGATTGGAAGAAACGGTATAAAGGAAAATCGGTTGAATTACCAAGGGAATTGATACAGTCAGGGAAGGTTCCAGCCGATATAAAACAGATGATTTCAGAAACCATCGATGAAATTTCTAAGGTGTACGGGGTTGATATGAGCGATATAGAGTTTACTCCATATTACGATAGTCCCAAAGCTCCTTTTACATTTATACCATATAGCAAGAGTGGAGAATATCATGCGAAGCTTAACATAAATGAACTCTTTGACTGGAACGAAAGCGTTGAAGCGTTTAACGACAGGGTGTATAATAAAAACTATAAGCGGGGGATTCTTGCCTCACAAAGAGCAGAAGATTTATTGTACCATGAAGCTGCGCATTTCATAACGTTTAGCGATTGCAAAACGTATGATGATTACGTCCGCAAAGAAGCGGAGGTCAGAAGAAAGTTTATTGGTGGCGTATCTGGATACGCAGATGCAACGATGGATGGAGCAGAAACCATTGCTGAAGCATTTGTGCGTAGGAAAAACGGTGAAACGCTGATAGATGATATTATGGATTTGCTTAAGGAATACATTGGAGGGTGATTGTAATGAGTTGTATTTTTTCGAATTGTGCGGAATGCAAATTCTTCAAATACACAGATAAAAAGAAATATGTTTGCAAGGCTTTTCCGGATGGAATCCCCCAAGAATATATGTTTCGCTTGGAGCAGAACGCAAATGATGAATGCAATAACGGGATAAAGTTTGAAAGAGAAGAAAGTAAAAAATAAAAAACGACAGAACGCACTCGGGTGACCTTCGGGCGCCGGGTCTTTTTATGTTCATTTTAGGAGGATGCGTTGATGATTAATATTTTAGGTGTAAATTACAAAATAGAAAAGCACGACAGTAACGAAGATCAGAAATTGGAAAGCGCAAATGGATATTGCGAAACATACAGTAAAAAAATTGTAAATGAGGAGATCGTTGACTGGTTCGCGATTCAAGCTCCTAAAATAGTTGCAGCATTTAAGGCGGCGGGGTGTTTATGATAACGATCGTGATGTCCGCAGACGGGGTAAAAATACGAGGGCACGCAAATTATGCGCCGCACGGACAGGACATCGTGTGCGCCGGCGTGACAGCCCTCACACAGACGCTGGTCGAGTCTTTAGAGACCCTGACCGGCAATGAAATTAAATACGATATGTCTCCCGGAAGGGTTGATATAGAAATTGAGAATCCAGACGAAGATGCGCAGCTTCTTATGGATTCTTTTTTAGTTGGCATTTATGTGATTGCCGATGAGTTTCCGGAACACGTCCGGGTGGAAGAGAGCAATGGTCTGGGCTGACAAAAGGAACGGACCGGGGCAAAATGTATGGCAATGGTCTGGGCTCGCGATTGCGAGAATGGACTGGGGCAGAAAGGAAAGATGATGTTTACAAAGACGTTTGAGGAGGATCGCAAGAAGATCCTGAGGAAGTTACAGCTGTTTGCAGATGGTGGCGGAGAACCCGGTGGCGGTTCTGATCCAAGCGACCCTGCAGAACCACCGGGTGGTGGAGATGATTCGAAACCGTTGAGCTTTGATGATTTCCTGAAGCAGAAGGGAAATCAGGCAGAATTTGATAAGAGAGTCAATAAGGCAATAGAGACTGCAGTCGGTAAAGCCAAGGAACAGTGGGAACTGGAGACCAATGACAAGCTGACAGAGGCCGAGAAGCTGGCCAGAATGACCAAGGAGCAGAAGGCTGAGTACAGGCAGAAGCAGCTGGAGAATGAAATCGCAACGCTGAAACAGGAGAAGGTCGCTGCGGAAATGGCTAAGATCGCAAGGAAGATGCTGGGCGAGGAGGGTATCAACATACCTGATGAGCTGCTTGCGAACATGATCGGCACAAGCGCCGAGGAGACCAAGGAGTCTGTTGAAAGTTTCTGCAAGCTCTTTAAAGATTCTGTGCAGGCGCAGGTCAAAGAGTCCCTGAAGGGCGGCGCTCCGAAGGCGGGCTCTGAAAACAAGCTGACGAAAGAACAGATTTTGGAAATCAAGGATCCTATCGAACGTCAGAAGAAAATAGCAGACAATATTGAGTTGTTTAGTTGAGAAAGGAATGTATAACATGAAAAAGACAGGACTTCAGATGTTTGCGGCACCTGACAATCTTACGGGTACCGCACAGATTCAGGTTAGGGCGAGAGAGATAGATTTTGTAACCTCTTTCGGAAAAGACTTGCAGGCACTCCTTGATATCATGGGCATATCAAGGATGATCAGAAAAGAAAACGGCACTGTGCTCAAGACGAAAAAAGTTGTTGGGACTCTTCAGTCGGGAGCGGTAGCTGAAGGTGAGGAGATACCTTATAGCCAGTACACGGTGGAGGAGACACCATTTGATTCTATAACGATTGAAAAGTATAGAAAGGGTGTTTCCATAGAAGCTATTGCCGAGAAAGGGTACGATGTTGCTGTGCAGGACACCGACAATGAGTTTAGAAGCGATCTGCAGAATGAAATAATAGATAAGTTCTACACAGGTCTCAAGATGGGTACGCTTTCCGGTTACGAGTCTACATGGCAGATGGCGTTTGCCATGGCTATAGGCAAAGTAGTGGATAAGTTTAAGAAGATGAGGAAGTCTTCGACAGGCGTAGCTGTGTGGGTGAACACAATTGACGTGTACAAGTACGTTGGTGCGGCCAACATCTCTGTACAGACAGCCTTCGGAATGACTTACATTAAAGACTTCCTCGGAGCCAATGTTGCGTTCATCTCTTCGGAGATACCAGAAGGCGTGGTTATAGCCACACCGCTCAACAATCTTGTTGCATACTACGTAGATCCGGCGGATTCTGAGTTCGTAAAGGCAGGTCTGGCATACACTACTGATCCGGAGACTGGATTTATCGGGTTCCATGCACAGGGAACCTACGAAAGAGCAATTTCGGACATGTTTGCAATAATGGGTGTGAGACTGTTTGCTGAGTATCTTGACGCGATAGCATACATTTCCGTTGGCAGCTCCGACACCCAGACACTCAAGACCCTGACGGTTCAGTCTATAGAGGGCGAAGAAGTCGGAAAGACGAAGATAACTGTAGAACCGCAGCTGTCGTCCATAAACAACTGCTATAAGTACAAGACCAATGCGTCTGCGGCAACGGAAGTGACCTATGGCATGGATGTAAAGACGTGGGCAAGATGGGACGGTAAGTCCGAGATTGCCGCAACGAACGGTCATCACGTAACGGTGGTTGAGTGTGACCAGAATTACAAGGCCGTGGCATCCGGAGACGTGGTCGCTGACGTGAACGCGGGGGAATAATAGGGTCGGATCTGATAACGATTCCGTCGCAAGGTTCGATCCTATACGGTAAGCGGATAAGTTCGCTTATCGGCGACGATGTGAAGGTGTATGCGAATGACGTGGTAACGGGTACATTCAAACATGTAACAGGATACACCGGATTCAATTCGGAAGTGTCGGAGGAACAGGAAGGGTATTTCTTCCCGTTCAAGTTGGTGAAGGCGGGCACGACGATGACGTTCAAGAAAAACGGAGCGGAGACCAAGAAAGACATTTCGTGGGAAGCAGACAACGTGTTCCGTGTATCCAAGACGGACACGTTTGAGGTTCTGGTGGACGGCGTGTCTGTGGTAACGTTCAGTTTTGCACAGGCTACGTTCCAAGAGTAGGAGGCAGGCTATGTACAGAGTTATAAAGTTTTTCACGGATCTGCATGACGGGAATCATCCATATAATGTGGGTGATCCCTTTCCGCGTGACGGGATAGAGGTTGCGGACGAAAGAATTGTGGAACTTGCAAGTTCTGATAACAAGCAGGGGGTACCGCTGATTGAAGCAGTTGAGGATGAAGGTTCTGAGGACACAGAAGAGAACTCCAAAGATGACGAGGAGTGATGGCAATGCTTAAAGACTTGAAGATCCTTCTGGGGATAGCGGAGGACGATACGTCGCAGGACCCGAAGTTGAATTTGATATTATCCGGAACGCGAAGCCGTCTCAAGGCGCTTTTGGGCGGGCAGGAACCGCCGGAGGAGCTGGAGTATATCATTACGGATGTGGCGGTTGTCCGGTTTAACAAAATCGGCTCTGAGGGCATGACGTCCCATTCGGTTGAAGGTGAGAGCCTTTCTTTTGCCGATAATGACTTTGCGGCATATATGGATGACATACAGGCGTTTTTGGATAAGCAGAAAGATGTCGGGAAAGGCAGGCTGAGGTTTCTATGAGGTATGATACACCGATATATTTCCGCCAGATCACTTCCGGCGACTACGATCCGGATACCGGAAACTATGGCGATGATACCATCGCTGAGGTTACAAGATATGCATCCGTCATGGATACCAGCCGCGAGACCATGAGGCTGATTTACGGAGAGATAAGGCAGGGGAGCCTGACTATCCATTTGCAAAATCATTATGATGATCTGTTTGATCGGATCAGGGTGGGAGACAGGCTGTATGCGGTTGATTATGCCCGAAGGCTCAGAGTCAAGCAGGTTTTTGTAGTATCGGAGGTGCAGTGATGGCAAGCCATGTGATTACTTTCGTGGGGCTCAACGAGCTCCAGCGCGGTCTGATAGAGCGCAGCCATCTTGAAGCGGCAAAGGCTGTGGTTGCGAAGAATGGGTCGCGGTTACAGACTAGGGCGCAGGAGAACGCCCCTGTTGATACCGGTACGCTAAGGCGGAGCATAGGTTTGTCCATAGAGGATGATGGTCTTACGGCAAAGAGCGAAGCAACCGTCCATTATGCCGGATATGTCGAGCTGGGTACCAGATTCATGGCAGCGCAGCCGTATATGAAGCCAGCGTTTAACCAGGTAAAGGGAAAGTTTAATTCGGATTTGAAAAGGCTGGTGAAGTAAGATGGACCCACAACAGGAGCTATTCGCAGAGTTGCTGCAGAAAATAAAGGAATGGGGATATGACGTATATGATGGGGCTTTGCCGCCGAAAGATACGCCATATCCCTTTGTCTATCTGGCAGATAGCCAGCAGATAGACGATGCCAATAAAACGGCGGTGTTCGGGAGTGTATACCAGACAATCCATGTCTGGCACAATAACCCGAAGCAGCGGGGGACGGTGTCGGCCATGCTTTTGGCCGTAAAAGACGTTTGCCGTAAGGTGGAGCACACCAAGAATTTTGCCTGGTATGTGGTAAACGTGGACCAGAGGATACTTGCGGACACCACAACGAAAACGCCGCTTTTACACGGGATACTGGACATAGAGTTTGGATTTAGTTAGGAGGTATTTTTATGATAAAGAGCAGATTGCAGCTGTTCGCCGAAGCTGTGCAGGGAAAGAAAATAATCTACCTGTATAGGATTCTGGAGGATGCGGCAACAGCCAACGGAACAGCTATAGCATTTACGACAGAAAACGGAAGGACAAAGAGTAAGGATGCGGATTCCACCGCAACCAAGGACGGGTCCATAAGGACGCCGGGTGTGGCAGAGGTGGAAATTACAGCAACCAGCCTGCTGGCCAAGGGCGATACCATGCTGACGGACCTTGAAGACGCCCTTGATAACGACAAAATTGTAGAGATATGGGAAGTGAACCTCGAAGAGGAAGGGACTTCCGATAATGTCGGAAAGTACAAGGCGAAATATTTTCAGGGGTATCTTACAGAGATGGAAATTACGTCGAACGCAGAGGACTACACGGAGGTTTCTCTTACCTTCGGCATAAATGGAAATGGCGCAACTGGATACGCAACGATTTCCGAAGAGCAGCAGGAGATAGCAACCTACGTCTTTGCTGATACGAAGAAGACAGGTGCGTAAAAACAGACTTTTGAACCCCGTGGCCGGGAAAGCAAGCTCGGCTGCGGGGCGTTTTTTATTTTTTTGATTTTTGAAAGGAAGAACGTATGTTTGAGTTGACGATAGACGGCCAGGTGTACCAGTTTAAGTTCGGAATCGGATTCGTGAGAGAGATAAACAAAACGGCGCAGATGCCGGTCGATGGTGTGCCGGGAGCCAGCCAGGACGTGGGGCTGGAAATGGAAATTTTAAAGGTCCTGAATGGGGATGTAATCGCCCTGTGCAGCATGCTGGATTTGGCGAACAAAGGATTTTCCCCAAGGGTAACTAAGAAGCTGATTGACGACTACATCGACGATGAGGACACGGATATCGACGCGCTGTTCGATGCGGTGATAGATTTTTTAGGGCAAGCAAATGCTACCAGGAAGGCCACAAAGAAGATGATGGAAGCCCTGGAGATGACAACGGAGAAAGAGCAGTAAGTTTTGAAGAGGCATACCAGGAAGCGGCCTTGAACTGCTTTCGATTTTTGGGATTTAAGAGTTTCGATGAGGTGGACAGGCTTACTATAGCCGAATATGAGCTGCTTATGAAGGCAGCAGAGCTCCGGGAAGCCGACCTTGATTACCGTCTGCATATGCAGGCGTTCTTGAATGTCCAGGCCGGGGCGAAGAAAAAGGCCGGAAAAAACAAGGAGAGGCTGGTGTATTCGCGATTCAGCAAATTCTACGACCGAAAGAAGGAAATTGACAGAATTATGAATCGGGGAACAGAGGAAAAAAGCCGGTTCGCCGGCATAGGAAAGCTGCTGAAAAAGAGGAAAGGGGGTGACCGGAGTGGATAGTTATAGCGTACAAGCGATATTGACCCTTAAAGACAATTTATCGGCGGGGCTGAAAAACGCTGCCGGGGCAACAGAGTCTCTGGGGAGTAAATTCAAAAAAGCCGTGGGGCTGGGCGCTGCCATGCAGGTAGGTATGAGCGCAGTCAGCAAAGCTATGAGCACAATGACAAGTCATATCGGGGATGCTGTAAGTAGATATGACCAGTTGAACAACTTCCCCAGAGTAATGAACAATCTGGGAATAGGTTCTAAGGCTGCCAGTTCTGCGCTAAAGCAGCTGGATAAGGGCATCACGGGTCTCCCGACGACCCTCAACGCAGCAACGCAAGGCGTCACCCGTTTTGTAAGCAAAAACGGAGATATCAAGAAGTCTACAGAATACTTCCTGGCCATGAATAATGCGGTACTCGCGGGCGGCGCATCCGTTGAAAGCCAGGGGTATGCGGTTGAGCAGCTGTCTCAGGCCTACAGTAAGGGCAAAATGGATATGGAAGAATGGCGTTCCATACAGACCGCTATGCCAGCGCAATTAAACCAAGTAGCAAAAGCCATGGGCATGACAGCTGACGAGCTTGGCGAAGGCTTGCGGACCGGCACCATATCTATGGATGAATTTATGGATACCATGGTGCGGCTGAACAAGGAAGGCGTTGACGGATTTGCAAGTTTTGAGAAGCAGGCACTTACCGCTACTGGTGGTATAAGAACGGCATTTACCAACATGGGGACAGCCATAACGCGAGGAATTGCCAATTGCATAGGGGCCATAGATAAAATGCTGGTCAAGAACGATTTGCCGACCATCGCAGAGATGGTCAATAAGGTTGGCGACGCTATAACCAAAGCATTCAAGAAGGCCGAGGGAGCCATAAAGAAGATAAACCTGCGAGGGATTATCGATGGTTTGACACCGGCGTTCAATGTCTTGAAAACAGTCGCGCTGACTGCCGGAAAGGCAATTAAGAAGTTTGCAGGTTTTTTGAATGACCATGCGGAAACCGTAGCAAAAGCAGTCCCTGTAATTATGGGATTGCTTTTGGCGTTCAAGGGCTACAACAAAATAGCAGGATATATCAAGCCCCTCAAAACTGTGTCGCAAATTTTTAAAGGGCTTGGCGGAAAAGCAATAAAAAAAGTATTTCCGAATCTCTTCAAGACCGCCAGCGGTATGGAGAAAATAGGCACAAGCGGGAAAATATCCAGCAAAGGAATGGATAAACTAAAAAACGCTCTCGGTTCACTTGCTAAGATGGCAGGAGTCGCCGCAATAATTGCGTCGCTCGCCTTATTGGCGAAATCCCTGGAGGGGATAGCATCGCGCGGCGGAAAGGCAGTTGCTCCTTTACTGGGATTTGCGGCAGCGGTAAGCAGCATAGCGGTAGTTTTGTCTAAGGTCGGCAAAAAGCTGAATAAAAACATGAAGGGTATAATCGTCTTTTCAGCCGGCGTTTCCGGCATGGCTCTTGCTATGGCTCCCCTGGCCAAAACCGGTCTTGAAGGTGCGGCAGCAATGGGAGCCTTTGGCATTGTAGTGGCCGGGCTTGCTGCGGTTCTTGCCGGCGTAGGGCCTAAGCTGCAGACCAGCATAGGCGGAATAATCGCCTTCGGGGCGGCAGTAGCCGCCATGGCACTGGCGATGGCGCCAATAGCAAACGCCGGGGAGCTGGCATCGCAAAACATGATCACGTTTGGCATTGTAGTAGCCGGTCTCGTGGCCGTGTTCGGGCTGTTCGGCGGGGCGCTGCAGGGGGTAATGGTACCAATGCTGGCCTTCGGGGCAACGATTCTAATGATCGGAATAGCCCTCAATCAGGCCACTCCATTCATAACGGCATTTTCTGGTCTGATAAAACAGCTGGGGAATACTGTAACGCAGGTCGTAGGCGCTATCGCATCAGCGGTATCGCAGATCGTAACGGTAATTGGCGGGACGTTGTGCAGCGTAATGCAGACGGCGGGCGAAGTAATCAGCAGTGTTGCGGACTCCATCAGCAGCGGGTTTCAAAAAATCTGCGACGGAATAGCTAATGTCATAAACGCCGTGAGTGGTGGATTCCAGGCTATCCTAGAGGGCATCGCAGAGGTTATAGACTCCATCGGCAGATCCGCAAAGAACGCGGGAAAAGGATTTGAGTCGGTTGCAGACGGCATAAAGACTATATCCGGTCTGTCCCTGTGGGATATTGGAAAATCTCTCGGGGCTGTGGCCGGAGGTATGGGCGAGATATCCACCAGCGGAAAAAATCTGCCGCAGGTAGCGGAGGGCATGCAGGGGATTGTCTCTGCTGTCACTCTGGGCGCCGGGAGCCTGACGATTTTCAATACTGCATTAACCACTATGTCCAGCATGATAACGGGCGTTGTTACGAACGTGAATAACCTGAAAACTGCATTCAGCAATTTCGTTATAACGCCGCCGAATGTAGGTCCATATATCGCAGCATTTGCCACGATAACGGCAGCGGCCAGACAGCTTGTGCCAGCCCTCACGTCGGCAGGTATTCAGGCTGGAACCGGCCTTGCTTCTGGGCTCTCATCGGGAGCAGTCAGGGCAAGGGCTGCGGTAAGCGCTGTGGCAGCCAGCATAATTGCCGTGCTTTCCACGCTCCCCGCGAGGGTTGGAGCCATAGGCAGGAACACAGGAAACACGTTCGCAAGCGGTCTGCAAAGCGGGCTGTCCAAGGCTGTCAAGCACACCCAGACGGCAGTTAGTCAGATAAATTCTACTCTCAGATCTGCCTCAAACGGGGCATATTCGGCCGGCAGAAACATTGGTATGGGATTAGCTAATGGCATGCGATCGACCCTGGGTGAGGTAAGGAGTGTGGCATCGCAGCTCGCGGCGGCAGCCCAGAAGGCCATAGAGGCGAAAGCCAAGATCGCTTCGCCGTCCAAGGTGACAACGAAGCTGGGAAGATTTTTCGGTGAGGGCTGGGTAAATGGTATTGCTGATATGTTCGGCAATGCGAAGCGGACGGCTTCCCGCCTGGTCAGCATGCCGCAGATAAAGCAGCCAGAGTTTGCAATGTCGTATTCGGGATATTCCGGGGCAGCAAACGATGATTACATTTACGGCGGCGGAGGAACCTACATTATCGAGGTTCCTGTAAACCTGGAAGGCAGAGAGGTTTCCAGAGTGGTGGCGCCGTACATGCAGTCGGATTTGAACCGGTTAGAGACCCGGGAGAGCAGGAAAAGGGGTATTAGATAATGGCGACATATCAATTTAGAGACGTAGACGAAAACATAACGGCGACCCCGATTCCGGCGGAAGCCATGCAGATAAACGGGGCGTACCTGGAGACAGAGATTACAGGATATCACACCCTCTACGTTAAAGGCAGGGAGGCGTTGTCCCCCGAACTAGAGACCCTGGAAATCGGCACCAGGGACGGGTCTATAAGGAAAAGCAAGAGGTATCCGGCGAGGATAATAACCGTCGGGTACCAGATTACGGCTGCAGACGATGCGGCGTTCCGGGAGGCGTATAACAGGCTGGGAAATATCCTGAACGTCGATGATGCCGAGATTATTTTCAACGACGAACAAGACAAGTTTTTTATCGGCACCCCGACGCTGGTCGATGAAGTTGACCCGGGGTCCAATTCTATAACCGGGGAGATAGAGATAACCTGCCTGGATCCACTTAAGTATTCCGTAGTCGAGTATGAAGCGGAAACGTCTATAGACGACCCGGGTACCCTGCTGGTGGATTATGGTGGCACGTACAAAGCATATCCGATCCTGGAGGCTGATTTTTACGACGAGGTTGAAACGGATGACGAGACCACCACTGAGCTGACCGGAAACGGTGACTGCGGGTATGTAGCGTTTTTTACAGAAAATGAGAAAATAATCCAGCTGGGTGATCCGGACGAAGAAGACGGACAGACTATCGAAGGAAAATCCGAGACATTGGTTTCCCAGACATTTTCCAAGACCACAGATTGGGGAACTGCGGCAAAAGCCCTGTGGAGTCAAAACGCCGGAGTGGTGGTTCCGTCCGATGTTGAAAAAACAGGAACTATCGGGATGAAAGTCGCCACGTATACGGTTCCTGCAAAAGCGGGCAATACATCTGCCCGGATACTGAACAGCGCAAGGAGCAACGTGGGCGGACCGTATATATTCTATAGTGTTTCGCTACAGACATCTGGCAGAACGACGAACGCCGTTACTGTACGAGCCACCATAACGGCGTCCCTGCAGTATGACCAGTCCTGGTTTGGTACAGGTTACGGCCTGCGGGGATCTTTGTACATAGGCGGGGCGTGGCGCAATGTAACGATAAAATCGCCGTCTGCTGTATGGCGAGGAAGGACTGCTCATACTGTCAATATGTCATTCACAGTCACCGGGCTTAGCGGCTCTACAGCATCCCTTACAGGGATTAAATTCAAGGTATCCCGTACGGATTCTTACGGGACAACAGGAACGCTGAACGAGCGCGCATGCAGCAATATGCCCGTAAGCACGTATACCGAGAGCGTCCCGGCGACATGCTACCTGGGAGCGTCGGCTTACGGGACTGCGGCCGGAAAATGGCACGGTCCCACGATAAAACGAACGATAGCATCGGCGCAGGATTTTACAACAAGTTGGCAGCAGCGTATGAGCATAGGGAACGGCAACGGCGACACAAACCAGATGGGGGCATTCCAGGTAACGCTGGCAGATTCATCAAACAAGGTTATTGCCGGGATACGGATTCTAAAGAGCAAGGCGGGCAAGAATGCAAGCCTTGTTTTTTATGTAAACGGAAAAAGCGTATACACCGGGGAAATTGACCTGTCTTATGGGAATAAATATTTCGGAAATACTGGTTCATCCAGCATTACAAAGACCGGTGTAAAGGTTTCCTTTAATATCGGCGGATATACCAAGGTGTTTACGGATTCTGCAATAGAGGACTTGGCCGTAACGCAGCTGACAATTTGCTTTGAGCAGTACTCATCTATAAACGCCTTGACTCATAATGGCCTTTCGCAGGTGAAATTCATAAAGCATAACCGCGACACCTGGGAGGATATCCCGAACAAATTCAGCGCCGGCGATGTGCTAGAGGCTGACTGCGGAGCCGGAGAAATTTACTTGAATGGCAATCGGGCTCCGGAACTGGGGGCTTTGGGCAACGACTGGGAAACGTTCTGCCTTGTGCCGGGACTAAACCAGATCGGTGTGGCCTATTCCTCTTGGGTGGCTGCCGGATATGAACCGACATTTAAGGTTCGTTATAGGGAGGCGTTCCTATGATTATATATTTTGCAGACAGACATATGAAAGTACTGGGGCAGGCGTCAACGTGCCTGCCTTCCGGTTTTTCTATAAGGAAGGACGAGAAAATCGAAGAAACGGATACAGGGGTGGCCTCCTTTAGCTGCTACATTACCTTCGAGGACAAAGATAGGCTGACGGTGGAGGCAATGACCGATGCCGGAAACTATCTGCTTCGGAAAAATGACGACGAGAACGAGTTTTACACCATTATAGATTCCGAAGTAGACCCTGAATCCCATGAGGTTTACATCTACGCCGAGGACGCTGGCCTGGACCTGTTAAATGAAATTGCAGACCCATATGAGGCAACTGAGGCCCATCCTATAGCCTGGTACATAGAAAAGTGGACAGAGGACAGCGGGTTTGAGATTGGGATAAATGAGGTTTCGGACCTGTCCAGGAAACTAAAATGGGACGGTGAGTCTACCGTAACCGAGCGCCTGGCCAGTGTGGCGACGCAATTCGACAACGCCGAAATCAGCTACAGCTTTGACATCGACGGACTAATTATTACCAATAAATATGTGAACATCCATAAAAAACGTGGCAAGGATATCGGCGATGAGCTGCGGATAAATAAACACCTGAACAACATTATCGTAAAGAAGTCCGTAGCGAATCTGGCAACGGCCCTGCGGGTTACCGGCGGTACGCCAGAGGGGCAGGAGGACCCGATAACGCTTAAAGGCTACAGCTACGATGATGGGGATTTCTATGTTGATTCAAATGGAATTTTGAAATCCCGGAAGGCTGTTGAGAGATGGTCCCGGTACTGCTGGGAAAAGAAAATTCCGGGATACGAGGGGCACATTGAAAAGACATATTCCTACGATACCACCAGCCAGCAGACTCTTTGCGCCCGCGCTGTGACGGAGCTGAAGTCCATCTGTGAGATGGAGGTAAACTACGAGGCGGACATCGCCATCCTGCCTGATATGGTAAAAATCGGCGACCGGGTAAATATCGTGGACGATAACGGCGAGTTATATGTCTCGGCTCGGCTGCTGCAGCTAAAGACATCTATTGTTGAGGGCACCAGAAAAGCGACGTTTGGCGAATATCTAATAAAAGACAGCGGAATAAGCGACAAAGTTGAAGCCCTGGCGGCGCAGTTTGCAGAAATTGCGAAGACCAGGGTTTTTTATACCTGGGTTGCCTATGCAGACGATTCTGTAGGCACAGGCATAAGCCTGGACCCTACCGGCAAGGCATATATGGGAATATCGGCAAACCGCACGAGTGAAACGCCGGATATATCGAACCCGTCTGTATACAAATGGTCGAAGGTGCAAGGTGATAAGGGCGATATCGGCCTGAGCCTGGTAAGCGTTACAGAATATTACCTATTAAGTAATTTAACAGAAGGAGTGACGGTAGACACAGCAGGCTGGAGCACGGACATACCAACCATGAGTCCGGATAATAAATATCTGTGGAACTATGAGGTGTTTACCTATAGCGACGAGAGCACCGAGACCATGGATCCGAAGATAATCGGCGCTTACGGTGAGACCGGTGCAGCAGGGGACCCGGCACCGGCCATCGTGACCATGACTGAAGAATATTACCTATCAACATCGGTGACGGAACTGGCTGGTGGCGAATGGGTGCGCACCATGCCGGAATGGACATCCGGAAAATATCTGTGGACACGCTGGTGTATTGAGTGGTCCGAGCCGAATCCAACGACGTTGACGTATTCGGACCCTGTAGTCGCTACATCGTTTAATGAGATCCACGAGACAGCGGACAGCGCAAAGACAGCCGCAGAAGAAGCAAAGACGGAAGCCGAGAATGCAACAAGCCAGGTGAGTCAGGTAAACACCGAGCTCGCCCAGGCGCAACAGGAATTGGAGGCCCTGGCAGGGGGCCTGGAAACGCTGGAAAGCGACATGTCTACCAACTATGCCACCAAAGGCGAATTGACCCAGGTAAACACATCCCTCGGCACCCAGATACAGCAGAATGCTGCCCAGATATCGTCTACGGCGTCGGCAGTCCAGCAGATAGATATAGACGCATCGCAGGCACTACAGGACGCAGCGGACGCAGCAGCAGCGGCAGCCCAGGCTCAGCAGAACGCGACAGACGCCCAAAACAAATATACACAGTTAAAACAGCAGGCAGACGTGACCGATGAACAGCTTGCGGCGGCAAAAGAAGCCGTTGAGGAAGCTCAGAAGGCAGCCACGGAGGCAGGGGACGCAGCGGCAGCGGCGCAGAGCGCGGCGGATAGTCTTTCGGACAGGGTTACGACAGCAGAGTCGAATATCACGCAGCTTGCGGACCGGATAAGCCAGACTGTCAGCAAGGTGGAAAAGGCCGTCAGTTCCGTAAAAATCGAATATGCCCTATCAGATTCCGCCACGACTGCCCCGACATCTGGCTGGAGCACGACCGCCCCAGAATGGGTGGATGGCAAATACATGTGGCAAAAGACGACTACCACCAAGGGGGATGGAACGTCGTCGGCAACCACTACATGTATCAGTGGGGCAACAGGAGCGACTGGAGCGCAGGGACCAAAAGGGGATAAAGGCGACACAGGAGCACAAGGACCAGCAGGAGCTAAGGGAGGCAAGGGTGACACCGGAGAAACGGGAGCGCAAGGGCCACAGGGCGAAAAAGGTGATACCGGCGATGTAGGCCCACAGGGTGCTACGGGTGCTACTGGTCCTCAGGGGCCAGCTGGTGCGGACGGAGTAGACGTAGTATCCATAGTTAAATACTACACCATGCAGGACAGCACACTGGCTGCGCCCGCAAAACCTACAGCGTATCCAGCTCCGGCGCCATGGGTAACCACAGAGCCGGAATATAGCGAGGAAACGCCGAGCAGCCTGTATATCGTCGAATGCACGATGTTTTCTGACGGTACATGGATCTATTCAGATGTATCGTTATCCAGCGCCTACGAAGTCGCCAAGGAGGCTATGGATAAAATCGACCACATATCCGAGGAAGAGCTGGTCGATATAAGGGAGTCCATAACCAACATAAACCAGACGGCAGAAGATATCCAGCTGTCTGTTTCGGACATCGAGACCAAGCAGACCGCAATGGACGAGCTGCGGTCGCAGATAGAGCAGATAACCAGCGTCCTGATAGAAAACGGCAAGGTCATATTCGATTTTGACACCATAAAGCAACAGGTAGAAGGGGCTGTTGAAGAACTGGAACGTCGAAACAGATATGTGGCCATTACAGAGGACGCAACCCTTGGAGCCACCATCACCATCGGAGATTCGGAATCTGGCATGGTGGGCAGATTTACGAAGGAGTCGCTGGATTTCCTGAATGGTGACACCGTCATCGCATCGTACGCCAATGACGGTCTGACGACAGAGAACATCACTACGAATAACCAATTGAAATTTGGTGGTAACTGGGCGATACGCCCGGGAGCAGGGGGTAATTTGAATGATGTGTGGATTGGGGGTTAATATATGGCAGCAAGATTATCGCTAGTTATATCGGAATCGAGTGTTTCTATACCTAATAACACATCCGTCGTAACAGCAAAGCTATACTATTACGGAAACGGGGTATCGTACAACTACAATAGCAAGCCTGGCACGATCGTTATCGATGGGACGTCGTATTCATTTAGCGCGTCGTTTACAAAGTCTACGTCTGCGCAGCTTCTGGCAACGAAGTCTAAGACGGTTACTCATAACAGCAATGGCGCAAAGACAGTAAGCTGTTCGGCTAGTTACACCACGGGAGTATCTATCGGCACGCTGTCCACATCGGCATCTAAGACGTTGACAACGATACCGAGAGTATCAGATTTATCGCTGAATAAAACCAGCGTACCGGCGGACGGAACTACGACGGTCATAGCCACGGCGACGAAGAAATCCAGTAGCTTCACAGACACCATAACGGCAAAACTGGGCAGCTATAGCAAAACCGTAACATCGGGAACGGCATTCACCATCCCGGTAACCTGGATAAATGCTATCGCCGGGACATCGGCAACGGCGACAGTCACAGTAACGACGAAATCCGGGAGCACGACTATCGGTACAAAATCCGTGAACCTGACCGTAACAGTGCCGTCGACTGTAGTGCCGCCCATATCCAGCGTTACGGTGGCAGAGGCTGTTACAGCAGTGCAGGCGGCCTTCGGAAGCGGGGTATATGTATCATCGCTGTCGAAATTGAATGTAAAGATCACAGCGGCCGGCATATACGGAAGCACGATATCGTCCGTCAAGACGACCTTCGACGGCATTACATATGACGGGGCAAGTTTCCAGACGGCGGCTATTTCCAAGGCGGGCACGTTGACTATGTCCGTTACAGTTACAGACAGCAGGGGCAGGACTAAGACCACGACGAAGAATATAACGGTTTACGGGTATTCCAGTCCGATGATAACGAACATTTCCTGTGTATCGTCCGGGACGTCCACGATAGTGACTGTAGACGGCGTTGTATCTCCTGTGGCCGTCGGGAGCGCCAACCAAAATACGAAGACGCTTACCATTGGCTAAAAGAA
>ENA-ORSI01001376-ORSI01001376.1-human-gut-metagenome-genome-assembly--contig:-NODE-1376-length-21188-cov-10.194672_pt1 | contig 21188 bp, 15 predicted proteins | sample MGYA00242187_ERZ509154 | MGnify/ENA primary metagenome ERZ509154 (study PRJEB26280, sample SAMEA2338627) | human gut metagenome | biome: human gut; feature: human-associated habitat; material: faeces...
CATAGCCGCCGCGATCGACACTACAGCGTTCTGACGAACAGCATATATCCGCCCGCACAATATGCCATAACACCGCACCGCGTCATCCTACAAAGCCTTGCATCCTCCCTCCATTTCAGGTACAATAGGGAAAAACACAGCCACAGGGAGGAAACGATGTATGGAGAAGATCGCGCTTGTTACCGGCTCCAGCCGGGGCATTGGCCGGGCGGTGGCCCGTGAGCTGGCCCGTCAGGGCTGGCGGGTCTGCGTCAACTACCGGGTGCGGCAGGACTGCGCCATGTCGCTGGTGTCGGAGATCACCGCGCCGAGTCACTGGCCGCCGAGCTGGCGGCGGAGGGTCATGCCATCATGACGTATCAGGCGGACGTGTCCCAGCGGCAGCAGGTGCAGGCCATGGTGCGGGCCATTCAGGAGAAATGGGGCCCGGTATCGCTGCTGGTGAACAACGCCGGCGTGGCGGGACAGGCGCTGTTTCAGGACGTGACCGACGAGATGTGGCAGCGGTATTTCTCCACCAACGTGGACGGCGCGTACCACGCCATTCAGGCGGTGCTGCCCGCCATGCTCCACGCCCACGAGGGCTGTATTCTCAACATTTCCTCCATCTGGGGCCAGCGGGGCGCCAGCTGCGAGGTGACGTATTCCTGCACCAAGGCGGCGCTGATCGGCCTGACCCGTTCGCTGGCATCGGAGCTGGCGCCCACCCATATCCGGGTCAACTGCATCGCGCCCGGCGTCATCAAAACCGACATGCTGGACGCGCTGCCGCCGGAGGTGCTGCCTCAGCTGGCGGAGGAAACGCCCCTGCGCCGTCTGGGCACGCCGGAGGACATCGCCCACGCGGCGGCGTTTCTGGCGTCGGAGAAGGCGGACTTCATCACCGGCCAGGTGCTGACGGTGGACGGCGGGTTTATACTGTGATCACTGGCGCAAAAACTTGCGATTATGCTGCCAAAAGAGACGAAACAAGAGGGACGCACGGCTGTGCGTCCCTCTTATGCTATATCGCCGCGTAGTACATGGCGCCGATGGCCTGGCCGAATTGCGCCACCGTCACGCCGTGGGAGGGCAGCTGGCGCATCAGCGCCGTGCAGGTGAGCTCCTCGTCCGCCGCCTCCAGCCGGAGATCGGGTACGATCTCCCGGCAGCCCTCCTGCAGCAGCCGGAAGCAGGCCGGGTGCTTCACAAACCGCCCAAACAGATACCGCACGTCTGTCCGGGGCCGCATCAGGAAACGCATCTCCCGGCTGATCTGGCCCACGTTCCGGCCGATCTGGCGGAACACGGATTGAGCCGCGCCATTTCCCGCCGCCGCCTGCTCCATCAGGTGGGCAAGACAGGGCTTGCGCATGTCCTCCGGAGTCTGGCGGATGGCGAGGATGCCGTTCCGCTCCTCGATAAAGCCCTCCAGCAGCGCCGGATCGGCGTCATAGGCCAGCCGGAAGGCCGCCGCCTGTCCCAGATACCGCCGCGCGCCGGGCAGCCCGGAGTTTTCGTTGCGGGTGGAGCGCAGATCCTCCGGCGGCAGCTGCCGCTGGGGAAAGCTGCCCAGATCCAGCAGAAAGTCATACAGCTCCACCGGCATCTCCGGGATGCTGCCGTCGCTGTCCAGATAGCCCACGCCGAAGTCGGTGCCCAGCGCGTGGGCGATGACGCCGCCGCTGAAATCCGGCGCTCCGCCGCTGAAGGCCAGTTCCGCCGCCGCCGTAAAGGCGGCGATGTGGCCGTCGTTGGTCATGTGGAGGGCGGCGCCCTCCCGACACAGCGGCCGCAGCTGATCCACGAGACCGCCCAGACCGGCGAAGGCAGTTTCATAGTCGATGGCGGGATTCTCCCGCATGCCTTTGGTCTTGGGGCTCTCGCCGCCCACGATCCGGTCGCGGATCACCACGTCCGGAAAGCTGACGCCCAGTACGTCCAGCGGCACGCTGGCGCTTTGGGCCACGGCGCGGGTCATCTCCTCGTCGCTGGCGTCCTTGTCCAGCGCCGCCTGAAGCGCCGGTGTCATTCCGGCGGCGCAGCAGGCCATCAGCTGCACCAGCAGCACGATGGGGCCGGTGATCCCCTCGGCCACGAGGCTGGCGGCGGGGTTCCAGTCGTATTCCTTCACGCACACCAGCCGTCCGTCCACCGCCACCGCCGCCTTGATGTCGGTGCCGCCGATATCGATGCCGCAGCATACGCCGTTGCCGCATCGCTCCACCGACCTCCGCAGCCGGGGCAGCAGGTCGCCGCCGCGAGATACCTCCGGCGGGGCGGGAACGTAGGCGCTCCGGTCACGGACGGCGAAGGAGAACGTGCCGCCGCCGAAGGCGCGGCACAGGCGGTTGGCGATATTGACCACCTTGCCGTAACCGCTGCGGGCGGTCTTGTGCACCTGAAAAATATCGTTCAGTTCGCCCAGCAGCGCGACGACTTCTGTTTCCCGCAAGTCCAGATAGAAGGCCATTTCCCGGCCGCTGAGAGCGGACAGGGCGTTGAATACGAAGGCGGTGACGTACTGCTGCACGAACTGCCGCTGTTCTCCGTTCGCCCAACGGGGGATGGGCAGGGAGAAGTCCCGCCGCGCGCCGTCGCACAGCGTCAGCTGCACGGTGACGGCCACGTGCTCCGGCAGCACTTCGCAGCCCCGGCGCACATCGCTGAGCCAGACGCTCCGTCCGTTCCGGGCCTGCTGTAACCATTGAGAAAGCATAGTAGTTCCTCCTGAAAGAAAGGAGCGCCGCCATTTCGGCGGCGCTCCGAGCTTTAAAAAGCCAAAAAGCCTCGCAGAGTTCGTGCCGCGCACGGCACGAAAAATTCAAATCATTTTTCTGCCGTCGACACGTTAAGAAAATATGCCGGTGGCATATTTTTAGTGTCGATCTCGGCGGCTATGCCGCCGTAGCATCCATCTGGATTTGCGCCGCACTGTCATTAGGTGCGCGCAGCCGACCGCAATCCCTCTCGAGGAAAATCGCAGATTTTCCTCGAATTTACAAGACATGTACCTCTTCCGGGTCGAACACCAGCTGGCACGCCTCGCCCACCTGATAGATGCGCTTGTTCTTGGGGTTGTGCTCCGCCAGCTTCACCAGCGTGTCGCCCACCATCACGTGATAGTTCTGGTAGCTGCCCATGAAGCAGGACACGATCACCTTGCAGGGCAGGCCGCCCTGATCCGCCAGATGGCCGGACTCAGGCCGCAGCACCACGGTGTAGGTCTCGCCCTCCTTCAGATCGTCCCGGCCGGCGATGGGCATTTCGTGCCCCTCGATGGTCAGTAGGGCGTGGGTGCCGTTGTGGCCGCTCATGACGCCCTTCAGGAAGTTGGCCTCGCCGATGAAGTCCGCCACGAATTCGTTGACCGGGTGGTAGTAAATTTCCTGGGGGCTGCCCATCTGCTCCACCACGCCGTTTTTCATGATGATGATGTTGTCGGAAAGGGCCATGGCCTCGGACTGGTCGTGGGTCACGTAGATGGCGGTGATGCCCACCTCCTGCTGGATACGGCGGATCTCGGTACGCATGGAGACGCGCAGCTTGGCGTCCAGGTTGCTGAGGGGCTCGTCGAACAGCAGGACGGACGGCTCGATCACCAGTGCGCGGGCCAGCGCCACACGCTGCTGCTGGCCGCCGGACAGCTGGTTGGTCATGCGGCCCTCCATGCCGGTCAGCTCCACCAGATCCAGGATTTTCATGACCCGTTCCTTGATCTCGTCCTTGGGAACCTTCCGCAGCTTCAGGCCGTAGGCCACGTTGTCGAATACGTTATAGTGGGGCAGCAGAGCGTAGCTCTGGAACACCATGGCGGTGTCCCGCTTGTTGGGGGTCAGGGCGTTGATGGCCTCGTCGCCCAGATAGATTTCGCCCTCGTCGGGGCTTTCAAAGCCGGCGATCATACGCAGCGTGGTGGTCTTGCCGCAGCCGGAGGGACCCAGCAGCGTCACAAAGCTGCCCGGCTCGATGGTCAGGGAGGTGTCCTTCACCGCGTAGAAGTCCTTGCCGGTTTTGGGATCCTGATAAATCTTGGAGATATGCTCCAGACGGACGCCTTTTTTCACTTTATCCATTTATTTGCCCTCCTTGAGCTTTCTGCTGGTGCCGAAGTACTTCATGAACAGGTTCATCAGCAGCACCGCGCCGTAGGTAATGACGATCAGGATGGTGGCGAAGGCGCAGGCCAGACTGTAGGAGCCCTTTTCGGCGAATTCGTTGATCTGCACGGTAATCAGCAGGAACTGCGGCGTCACCAGCAGAATGATGGCGGAGATAGCGGTGATGCTGCGGACGAAGGCCGTCACCAGACCGCTGAGGAAGGAATCCTTGATCAGCGGCAGCGTCACGGTCATGAACACCTTGAAGCTGTCCGCGCCCATGTCATAGGCGGATTCCTCGATGGATTTGTCGATCTGCCGCAGGGCGGAGATACCGCTTCGCGTACCGGTGGGCAGCGAGCGCACCACGAACACGATAATAAGGATCAGTCCCGTGCCGTACAGGCCCTGCAAAAAGCCGCTGCCGAACACGCCGCTGGAGAAGCCGCGGATATAGCCCACGCCCAGCACCGTGCCGGGCACGGCCATGGCCAGCATGGACACCGCCTCGATAAAGCCCTTGGACTTGAACTTCCGCTTCACCACCAGATAGGAGATGATCATGCTCAGCAGCGCCGTGATGGGCGCGGAGATCAGGCTCAGCACGAAGGAATCCCGGAAGGCCTGAAAGCCGTGATACCGGGAGAATACCAGACCGAACCACTTGCCCGTCAGCGGGAAGAACTTGAAGCCCCATGTGGGGAAGAACGCGCCGATGGGCACGCACAGGTACATGAGGATGACGAAGCTGGCGGCCAGTGCGCACAGCACAGTCAGGGGGATCTTGACGCTCTTGTCCTCGATCAGCATACGGGCGCGGGACGCCTTACCGGTGAGGGTGGCGGCGGTCTTGCGCTCCAGATAGTACTTCTGCACGATGAACATGGCCAGCGTGATGCACAGCAGCACCACGGCCATGGCCGCCGCGCCGGGCTTGTCGTAAGAGCCGGTGATCTGCAAATAGATGGTGGTGGCCAGCGTGTCGTAGGAGCCGCCGATGATCATGGGGTTGGCGAAGTCGGCAATGGATTCGATGAATGTCACCAGAAACGCATTGCCAAGACCCGGCAGCATCAGGGGCAGCGTCACGCTGGTGAACACCTTCCAGCGGGAGGCTCCCATGTCGCGGGCGGCCTCCTCCAACGAGGGATCAATGTTCTTCAGCAGGCCCTTCAGCATCATGTAGCACACGGGGAAGAAGGTCAGCGTCTGCACGATGACGATGCCCCAGAAACCGTACACGCTGTTGTCATAGATGCCCAGCAGAAAGCGGGTGATGATGCCCGCCTTGCCGAACAGCATGATCATGGACAGCGACAGCACGAAGGGCGGGGAAACCACGGGCAGCATGGACACCACCTTGAACAGCCCGCCCACGAATTTGCCCATACGGACATAGACCTCCACATAGGCGAACAGCAAGCCGATCAGGGCAGACAGAATGCCCACCAGAAAGCCCACCTTCAGCGTGTTGGTGATGGCTCTGGTAAAGGTCGGCATGGCGAAAATGCGCTGGAAGATGGACACGCCGAAGGTGCCGTCTCCCACAAAACTATCCACCAGCAGAATGGCCAGCGGGTAGAGGATAAACAAAGTCAGAAACGCGATCAGCACGACGATGGTGGTCACCATGATAGGATCGGCCATCAGCTTTTTCCGGTCCAGCGCCGCGCTTTGGGTCCTTGCCATAGATAGCTCCTTTCTCATCCCGAAAGGAATGGTAGGTGAAATAGTCGAAGCAGTAAAAAAACAAGCGGGGCGGCGGCACATGCCGCCGCCCCGTAGAGGTTGCTGGGTAAGAAAACCGTTATGTACCGTCAGTCAGATCACTCGGTCTGGAAACGGCCGGTATCCTCGGTGTTGGCGCCGTTATCGGCCAGAGCCTTCATGACTTCCTCCACATAGGTGGTGGTGTTGGCCTTGGCGTCCTCAAAGTCATAAGCCATGACGTTGTTGGGATCCAGACCGAACTCGGAAGCCTGAGAGGGCTGCTCGGCGTTGTCGATGACCAGGAACTGATAGGAACCGTTCTGGGCAGCCAGCTCAACACACTCGGGGGACAGAGCGTACTCAATCCACAGCTTGGCGGCGTTGGAGTGGGCAGCGCCCTTGAAGATAGCGGTAGCGCCCACCTCGAAGGAGGTGCCGCTGGAGGGGATGATCAGGCTCACGTTGGTGTAGCCGTTGTCCACGATCTGGGTGATGCCATCATGCAGGAAGCCGATGCCGATCACGCACTCGCCGGTGCCCACATTCTTGCTGGGGCCGGAGCCGGACTTGGTGTAGACCTCGATGTTCTTGTCCAGGTCGACCAGATACTTGATGCCCTCGTCGTGGCCGTACTTCTGGATCATGGTGTTGACCACCAGCTTAGCGGTGCCGGCGGTGTTGTAGTTGGACAGCCAGATCAGGCCCTTGTACTCGTCCTTCAGCAGGTCAGTCCAGTCAGCGGGAGCTTCCAGACCCATACGGGTCAGCTCGTCGGTGTTGACCATGAAGCCCAGAATGCCCTTGTAAATGCCGTACCAGTTGCCGTCAGCATCCTTGTACATGTCGTCGATCAGGTGGGAGGCGTTGGTGGCCGCATAGGGCTCCAGCAGACCTTCGGCAGCGCAGACGTTGTACGGATCGGTGGTGCCGCCGAACCAGACGTCAGCGGAGGGATTGCCGTTCTCCTCCTCGATCTTGGCCTGCACCTCACCGGTGGACAGACGCTGTGCGTTGACCTTGATGCCGAACAGCTCCTCAAAGTGCTGGCAGGCAGCGGTCAGATACTCTTCCTCGCAGGAACCGTAGACGGTCAGCTCGCCTTCGGCCTGAGCGTCAGCAATCAGCTGATCCATGCCGGCGAAGTACTCAGGATACTGAGAATCGCCGTTGTTGTCGCCCTGCTGATTGTCAGCAGGAGTCTTGTCGCCGCCGCAGGCGACAAGACTAAAAGCCATCACCAGGGCAAGCAGAAGTGCAAGAAACTTCTTCATACTAAAATCCTCCATGTAAAATTTCCACGTCCGATAGGAATACCGGATGGAATAGCCATTATTATAGTCACGTCACTTTTGTTTGTCAACAATACTGACAGTAAAATCGGAAACGTTTTCGGCAATTTTTACATATCCTCCAAAAAAGCCGCGCAAAATATGGCAGAATGACCAGCGGCTTACGAAAAATTGGTATTGCAATCCGCCGCCAGCGTGGTAAAATAGCATAACACTTCACACCTTATCCGTAAGGAGGAATGGCTATGCTGACGGGCCTGAGCGGCTATCTGCCGGAGAACACCCTGACCTTATATGACAATCTGGAATTTCTGATCCGTCTGCTGCTGTCGGCGGGACTGGGCGCGCTGGTGGGACTGGAGCGCAGCAAGCGGCAGAAGGAGGCGGGCGTCCGCACCCACTGCATCATCGCCTGCACCTCGGCGCTGTTTATGATCCTGTCCAAGTACTCCTTTATCGATGTGACCACCATTGACGGCCTGCGGGGCGCCGACCCGGCCCGTATCGCGGCGCAGGTGGTCAGCGGCATTTCCTTTCTGGGCGCCGGCGTTATCTTCAAAAACGGCAACTCCATCCGGGGCCTGACCACCGCCGCCGGTATGTGGGGCACCTCCGCCATCGGCATGGCGGTGGGCGCGGGCATGTACTGGCTGGGTCTCATCGAAGCGGCGGTGCTGGTGACCATCCAGATCATTCTGCACCGCTTCCCCGTGGGCGCCGACGCCCTGACCACCCAGGAGCTTGTGGTGGAGATGGAGGACACCGAGGAGCTGCAGCAGCAGTTCGACGCGCTGCTGGCCACCCACCACGGTCAGGTGATCGACAGCAGCCTCAGCCGGGACGAGGGCTATCTCCGCATGGAGATCACCGTCCGGCTGGAGCCGCCCATCACCCATGACGAGGCGCTGGCCTTCATAAAGGCCAACAGCGGCGTCCGGCGGGTGTCGGTGTAAAAGGTCGAAATTTTCTTGTCACGATACTATATAATAATGTAGAGGGAGGAAATCAAGATGAAGCGTTCTGAGATCAACCGCGCCCTGCGTGAGCTGGAGGCCATGGTGGCGGAATACCGGTTCTCCCTGCCGCCCTTCTGCCGCTTTACGCCGGAGGAATGGGCGGACAAGGGCCACGAGTATGACGAGATCCGCCACAACATGTTGGGCTGGGATATCACCGATTACGGTCTGGGGAGGTTCGATCAGGTGGGCTTTTCCCTGATCACCCTGCGCAACGGCAACCTGGCCATGGCGGACAAATACCCCAAGACCTACGCCGAAAAGCTGCTGTTTCTCAAGGAGGGGCAGTATTCCCCCAACCACTTCCACTGGCACAAGATGGAGGACATCATCAACCGGGGCGGCGGCACGCTGCTGATCCGGGTGTATAACTCTCTGCCGGACGAGGAGATCGACCGGGAAAGCGACGTGAACGTCCACATGGACGGCGTTACCCGCACGGTGCCCGCCGGAACCCAGCTGCGGCTGGAGCCGGGCATGAGTATTTCCATCCAGCCCCGGCTGTACCACGATTTTGAGGTGGAGCCGGGCACCGGCAATATCCTCATCGGTGAGGTCAGCCAGTGCAACGACGACAACACCGACAACCGCTTTAACCCGCCGGTGGGCCGCTTCCCCGCCGTCGAGGAGGATGAGCCGCCCTACCGCCTGCTGTGCAACGAGTATCCGGAGGCCAAAGCATGAGCGCCCGGTACGATATCGCGGCGCTGGGGGAGCTGCTGATCGACTTTACCGACAGCGGCGTGTCCCCTGGCGGCATGCGGCTTTTCGAGCGTAATCCCGGCGGAGCGCCCGCCAATGTGCTGACCGCCGCCGCCCGCTTCGGCCAGCGGACGGCCTTTCTGGGCAAGGTGGGCGACGATATGCACGGCCAGTTCCTGCGGCAGATGCTGCTTGACGCAGGCATCGACGTGTCGGGACTGGTGCTGGCGGAGGATGTGTTTACCACGCTGGCCTTCGTAGTGCTGAACGACAGGGGAGAGCGGAGCTTTTCCTTTGCCCGGAAGCCCGGTGCGGACACCTGCCTGCGGCCGGAGGAGCTGAACGCCGCCGTGCTGGACAGCACCCGTGTGCTGCACGTGGGCTCCCTGTCCCTGACGGACGAACCGGCCCGCAGCGCCACCTTCGCCGCGGTGGAGCGGGCGAAAGCCGCCGGCGCGGTGATCTCCTACGATCCCAACTACCGCGCCGCTCTGTGGCCGGACGCGGAAACGGCGGCGCGGCATATGCGCGGCATGGTGCCCTACGTGGACGTGATGAAGCTGTCGGACGAGGAGACGGCTCTCCTGACCGACGAGCCCGACCCTGCCGCAGCGGCAGCGGCGCTGCTGTCCTGCGGCGTAAAGTGCGCGGCGGTGACGCTGGGCGCGGAGGGTGCGCTGGTGGCCGCGGCAGACGGTATGCGCCGTGTGCCGGGCTTTGCTGTAAACGCGGTGGACACCACCGGCGCGGGAGACGCCTTCTGGGGCGGCTTCCTCCACCGGATGCTGGCGCTGGACAAGACGCCTGACCAGCTGACCGTCGACGACGCGGCAGACTGCGCCCGGTGGGGCAGCGCCACGGCGGCGGTATGCGTCACCCGGCGGGGCGCGATCCCGGCCATGCCGTCGCTGGCAGAGGCGGAAGCCCTGCTGGCGGAGTAGGGTGCATTGGGCATATCGCCCAAGCAAAGCGGGAAGCTTTTGGCGGAAAGGCCGAAAATTTTCCTCCCGCGCAAAAGAGCGATTGACACGAAACATACCCTGTGCTAAATTGAAAGCACAACAACTGAAAAGGGAACTCATCGGACGATGGGATCGGGAGAGACCGCCTTGCGCGGCGCCGAAGGGGAACGCAGAAGCTCTCAGGCAAAAGGACCGGTTCCGGACGATACTCCGAAAAGGCCGGGCGGCGACACCCGACCACCGAAGGTGCAACTCTTTCCATGGGGAAAGGGGAATCTCTCAGGTAACTCAACGGGGGCACAAAGCTGGCTTAACAGCAGCTTTGTGCCCTTTTTTGCTGCTTAAAACCGGAACATTTTAAGGAGGACAAAACGTATGAGCGAACTAAAGCGTACCCAACTGTATGACATTCACGTAGCCGCCGGTGCGGAGCTGGTGGACTTCGGCGGATGGGAAATGCCCATCCAGTACCCCAGCGGCATCATTGCCGAGCATCTGTACACCCGTCAGGTGTGCAGCCTGTTCGACGTGTCCCACATGGGCCGCCTGCGCATCACCGGCCCGGAGCGCAAGGCGTTTTTGCAGCACGTGCTGTCCAGCAACGTCAGCGCGCTGGATCTGAACATGGCACAATACTGCATCATCCCCAACGAAAACGGCGGCGCGGTGGACGACGCGTACCTGTATCTCTTTGAGGAGGACAGCTATCTGCTGGTGGTCAACGCCGCCAACACCGATAAGGATCTGGTCCATCTGTACGAAGCGCTGAAGGGCTTCGACTGCCAGATCGAGAACATCACCGACAAGTGGGCCGCCATCGCGGTGCAGGGCCCCAAGTGCAAGGAGATGCTGACCCAGATGGCCGGCGGCGCACAGTTGACCGAGCCCATGAAGAACGCGCTGGGCACCGTCTCACTGGAGGGCCACACCGCCCGCGTGGCCAAGACCGGCTACACCGGCGAGCCGCTGGGCTATGAGGTCTATGTCCGCAGCGAGGACGCCGCGTGGCTGTGGAACCGCCTGATTGAGCTGGGCGCACGTCCCGCCGGTCTGGGCGCCCGCGACACCCTGCGTCTGGAGGCCGCCCTGCCCCTGTACGGCCACGAGATGGGCAGCGCCCCCGACGGCAGCGAGATCCCCATTTTTGCCGTGCCCCTGTCCAAGTTCGCCGTCAGCTTTGCCGCCGAAAAGGGCGACTTCATTGGCCGCAAGGCGCTGGAAAAGCAGCACGAGTCCTTTGTCAAGCACATGGATCGTGACTTCAGCGACCTGAGCGTCCTGCCCCGGAAGATCGCGCCCATCGCGCTGCTGGATCGCGGCGTCATGCGTGCCGGTATGGAGGTCTATCAGGGCGACAAGCTGGTGGGCTGGGTCACCAGCGGCACCATGGTGCCCTACTTCAAGAGCGAGGGCGAGGGCCTTGAGACCGTCATTCTGGAGGCCAGCGGCAAGCGTGCTATCGGCCTGTGCTACATCAACAGCGACATTCTGGAGGACGACACCGTGGAGGTGGACGTGCGCGGCAAGCGGCTGAAGGCCGTCATTCCCGCCCGCCACATGAGCGTGGCCGCGCCTCCCTACGCCCGTCCCCTCATCTACGGCATGCAGGAGGAGGAACACAAGGTGGGCAGCGGCGACCGCGCGCCCAAGGCGCTGGAGCTGCTGACCAAGGCGCTGGAGAACCACCAGTGGCGGCAGGAGCAGTGCATCAACCTGATCCCCTCCGAGAATACCCCCAGCCGCGCCGTCCGTATCCTGTCCGGCAGCGACCCCTGCTGCCGCTACGCCGAGCACAAGAAGGTGCTGGCCTTCTACGATAAGGATATCTTCTACTATCAGGGCACGGAGTTCATCGACAAGGTGGAGCAGCTGCTGGTGGAGGAGATGCGCGCCTACTTCGGCTGCACCGAGGTAGAGACCCGTACTCTCAGCGGCCAGATGTCCAACATGGCGGTGTTCTCCTCCCTGATGGACTGGAAGAACCGCTTCGACCGCAAGGTGGAGGCCAAGCGCCTTGGCTACGTGATGAACAACCACATCATCAAGGGCGGCCACCTGTCCGCTCAGCCCATGGGTGCGCTGCATGACTACATCGCCATCGACCCCGTCACCGAAAAGCCCGCCGTGGTGAACTTCCCCGTCTGCGCCGACAACCCCTATAAGATGGACGTGGAGGAGACCAAGAAGCTCATCGAGCGCTACCGCCCGGAGTTGATCATCTTCGGCAAGAGCATGGTGCTGCACAAGGAGCCGGTGGCCGCCATCCGCCAGTTCGTGGATGAGCAGAAGATCCCCACCACCATCATGTACGATATGGCCCACGTGCTGGGCCTCATCGGCGACCACTTCCAGAACCCCTTTGCCGAGGGCGCGGAGATCGTCACCGGCTCCACCCACAAGACCTTCTTCGGTCCGCAGCGCGGCGTCATCGGCGTCAACTACAAGGAGGAGGATCTGAAGTACGGTCTGTGGAAAACCATCGAGACCCGTACCTTCCCCGGCAGCGTGTCCAACCACCATCTGGGCACCCAGGTGGGCATGCTGATGGCCGCCTATGAGATGAACCAGTTCAAGGACGAGTACCAGAAGGCCGTCATCCAGAACGCCAAGTCCTTCGCCCGGAGCCTGAAGGCAGAGGGCCTGGACGTGATGGGCGACCCCGCCATCGACTATACCGAGACCCATCAGGTCATCGTCTCCGTGGGCTACGGCGAGGGCGCGGAGATCGCCAACCGTCTGGAGCGCAACAACGTCATCGTCAACTATCAGGCCACCCCGGACGAGGAGGGCTTCACCGCCTCCGGCGCACTGCGTATGGGCGTCAGCGAAATGACCCGCTTCGGCTTCGGCGAGAAGGAGTTCGCCCAGCTGGCGTCCCTGATGGCGGAATGCATCCTGCGCGGCAAGGAGATCGGCCCCGACGTGGCCAAGCTCCGCGCCCGGCATCTGGAGATGGGCTACTGCTTCAACGATGAGCAGTTCGAGACCGCGCTGGAGAAGCTGGCTGCCAAGGCTGGCCTTTAAGAAAAGCTGCTATAGGCCCCCGCTGAGAGGGGGCTGTCAGCGAAGCTGACTGGGGGGAGAGAATAAAAGGCTTAAGTTCTCTCCCTCCGGCGCTTCGCGCCGCCCTATTGTGGTATACCCCGAAAAAGTAAACATTCAACTTAACATAAAATTTGGAGGTAAAGTATCATGTTGTTTCCCGCTGAAATGAAGTATTCCAAGGATCACGAGTGGATGAAGGAAGAAGACGGCGTTGTGGTGATCGGCATTTCCGACTTCGCCCAGGACGCGCTGGGCGACGTGGTGTTCGTGAACCTGCCCGGCGAGGGTGACGAGGTCACTGCCGGTGAGGCTTTCGGCGACGTGGAGTCCGTCAAGGCCGTGTCCGATCTGGTGTCCCCGGTGTCCGGCACCGTCTGCGCCGTCAACGAGGATCTGCTGGACGAGCCGGAGCAGCTGAACAAGGCGCCCTATGACGCGTGGCTCATCAAGGTGGAGAACGTGTCCGACACCGAGGAGCTGCTGGACGCCGTCGCTTACGAGGCCTTCTGCGCGCAGGAGGGCTGATATGGGCAGCTACATTCCCTCCACGCCACAGCAGCGGCAGGAAATGCTGAAGGCCATCGGCCTCTCCTCCTTCCGTGAGCTGTACGGCGATGTTCCGGCGGAGATGTATCTGGATCGACCGCTGAACATCCCCTCCGGCATGAGCGAGCTGGAGGTGGGCCGGGCCGTCCGCGCCATGGCGGACAGGAACCGCGTGTACGACGTGATCCTGCGCGGCGCAGGCGCTTACGACCACTACATCCCCAGCATCGTCAAGTATATCCCCGCCAAGGAAGAATTCCTGACGGCCTACACCCCCTATCAGGCGGAGATGAGTCAGGGCCTTTTGCAGTCCATCTTCGAGTATCAGACCATGATCTGCATGCTGACGGGCATGGACGTGTCCAACGCCTCCGTCTATGACGGCGCTACCGCCGCCGCCGAGGCCGCCGCCATGTGCCGCGACCGCAAGCGCCGGGTGACGCTGGTGTCCGCCGCCGCCCACCCCGATACCATCAACACCATCCGCACCTACTGCTACGGCACCGGCGACGAGATGCGCATCGTCCCCGAAAAGGACGGCAAGACCGACCTTGACGCCCTGCGGGAGATGCTGACAACCGACGTGGCCAGCTTCTATGTGCAGCAGCCCAACTTCCACGGTCTCTTTGAGGACGCGGAGACGCTGGGTGCGGCCGTTCACAAGGCGGGCGCGCTGTACGTCATGGGCTGCAACCCCATGGCGCTGGCCATCATGAAAACGCCCCGTGACTGCGGCGCGGATATCGCCGTGGGCGAGGGTCAGCCGCTTGGCCTGCCGCTGGCGGCGGGCGGCCCCTATCTGGGCTATATGGCCACCACCGAAAAGCATATGCGCAAGCTGCCCGGCCGCATCGTGGGCGAGACCACAGATGCTCAGGGCCGCCGCGCCTACGTGCTGAGCCTTCAGGCCCGTGAGCAGCACATCCGCCGGGAGAAGGCCAGCAGCAATATCTGCTCCAACGAAGCCCTGTGCGCCCTGACGGCGGGTCTGTACATGTCCACCATGGGCCCTGAGGGCATGGCGCAGGCAGCGGAGCAGTCCATGGCCAAGGCGCACTATCTGGCGGACGCCCTGTGCGCCGTGGACGGCGTGAAGCTGCGCTATTCGGGCGATTTCTTCCACGAGTTCGTCACCGATATGCCCAAAACGGAGGAAGTCCTCTCCGCCCTGTCCGAAGCCGGTATTTTGGGCGGCCTGCCGGTGGACGGCGGCATCCTGTGGTGCGCCACCGAAAAGGTGACGAAGGACGCCATGGACAAGACCGTGGCCATCGTGAAGGAGGTGCTGGCAAAATGAAGCTGATTTTTGAAAAGAGCGTTCCTGGCCGTCATTGCAGCCTTTTGCCCGCCTGCGACGTGCCTGAGGTGAAGCTGCCCGCTTCCCTGCAGCGTGAGGTCAAGCCCGCCCTGCCGGAGATGAGCGAGACCGATATCTCCCGCCACTATACCGAGCTTTGCCAGCAGGTGCACGGCGTCAACTGCGGCTTTTATCCCTTGGGCTCCTGCACCATGAAGTATAACCCCCGCATCGACGAGGAGGTGGCTGCGCTGGAGGGCTTTACCGCCGTCCATCCGCTCTCTCCCGCCGCCGACCAACAGGGCGTGCAGCAGGTGCTGGACACCGCCAAGTCCTACCTGTGCGAGATCACCGGCATGGACGACATGACCTTCCAGCCTGCTGCCGGTGCTCACGGCGAGTTTACCGGTGTGCTGCTGATCAAGCAGTACCACGATGCCCGGGGCGACCACAAGCGCACCAAGATCATCGTGCCCGACAGCGCCCACGGCACCAACCCCGCCACCGCCGCCATGTGCGGCTATCAGGTGGTGAACATCGCCTCCGGCCCTGACGGCTGCGTGGATCTGGACGCGCTCCGTGCCGTGCTGGGCGAGGATACCGCCGGTCTGATGCTGACCAACCCCAACACCGTGGGCATTTTTGACCACAACATTCTGGAGATCACCCGCCTTGTCCACGAGGCCGGCGGCCTGTGCTACTACGACGGCGCCAACCTGAACGCCGTCATGGGCGTCGTCCGCCCCGGCGACATGGGCTTTGACTGCATCCACATGAACCTGCACAAGACCTTCGCTACGCCTCACGGCGGCGGCGGTCCCGGCGCAGGTGCGGTGGGCTGCAAGAGCTTCCTGTCCCCCTATCTGCCCCACAGCGCCACGGCGGAGGAGCCGGGCCACATTCAGGTGCGGGGCTTCCGGGGCAACTTCCTTGTGGTGGTTCGGGCGCTGGCCTATCTGCTGACGCTGGGCCGCGAGGGCATTCCCGAGGCCGCCCGGAACGCGGTGCTGAACGCCAACTATCTCATGCATCTGCTGAAGGACACCTACACCCCCGCCTATGACCGCATCTGCATGCACGAGTTCGTGCTGGATCTCAGCGACCTGAAAAAAGCCACCGGCGTCACGGCGCTGGACGTGTCCAAGTCCCTCATTGATGAGGGCATCCATCCCCCCACCATGTACTTCCCGCTGATCGTCCACGAGGCGCTGATGCTGGAACCCACCGAGACGGAGGGCCCCGAAACGCTGGAGCACGCCGCTGAGGTGCTGCGGGCGCTGTATCAGAAGGCCCATGACGACGCGGAGACCATGCATACCGCGCCCCACCACATGCCCATCGGCCGTCCCGACGAGGTGAAGGCCGCCCGTCATCCCGTGGTGCGCTGGCAGCCGGAGGAATAACAATGGATTATCAACTGATCGTCATCGGCGCAGGCCCCGGCGGTTATACTGCCGCGCTGCGTGCCGCCGCGCTGGGCCTGCACACCGCTGTGGTGGAATGCCGCGAGGTAGGCGGCACCTGCCTGAACCGGGGCTGCATCCCCACCAAGACGCTGCTCCACGCCTCGCAGGTCTACCGCGACGCGGTGGACGGCGCGTCCATGGGCGTCCACGCGGCGAACGCCACCTTCGATATGGGCGAGATCTTCGCCTATAAGCGCGGCGTGTCGGAAAAGCTGCGCAATGGCATCCACGGGCTTCTCAAGTCTGCCAAGGTGGATTTGATCGAGGGCGTGGGCCGCATCGCCGCGCCCGGTCAGGTGGACGTCACCGCCGCTGACGGCGCGGTGAGCCGCTATACCGCGGAGCGTATCCTCATCGCCACCGGCTCCGTCAACGTCCGGCCGCCCATCCCCGGGTTGGATCTCCCCGGCGTCATGACCTCCGACGAGCTGCTGGAGGGCTGCGACCGGCTCTATGACTCGCTGGTCATTATCGGCGGCGGCGTCATCGGCGTGGAGTTCGCTACCTTCTACCGCAATCTGGGCTGCGCCGTCACGCTGGTGGAGGGCATGGATCGCCTGCTGCCCAACATGGATCGTGAGCTGGGCCAGAACCTCCAGCAGATCATGAAGAAGCAGGGCGTCGAGGTGCTGACCAACGCCGTGGTGCAGTCGCTGGAGCAGACGGAGAGCGGCCTTGCCGTCCATGTGCTGCAAAAGGGCGCGGAAAAGACCGTCACCGGCGAAAAGGTGCTGTGCGCCATTGGCCGCCGCGCCTATTGGGACGGCGTGTTTGCCGAGGGTATGAATCCGGAGACGCGCGGCAAGAGCCTGAAAGTGGACGAAAATTTCCAGACCAGCATCCCCGGCGTGTACGCCATCGGCGACGCGTCCTCCGTGGTGCAGCTGGCTCACGTGGCCGCCGCACAGGGCACCGCCTGCGTGGAGCGCATGTACGGCGTGGCCGACCACGTTGACCTGAACGTGATCCCCAGCTGCATTTACAGCACGCCGGAGATCGCCGTGGTGGGCATCACCGAGGCCGAGGCCAAGGAGCGGGGCATTCCCGCTGTGGTGGGCAAGTGCACCATGTTCGGCAATGCCCGCACCGTCATCGAGGATCCGGGCCGCTGCTTCATGAAGATCGTGGCTCACGCCGAGACCCATGAGATTCTGGGCGCGTCCCTCATGTGCCAGCACGCCAGCGACATGATCTCTCAGATCAGCGCCGCCATGGTGAACCACCAGACGGCGGAGGAGCTGCGCCGCGTCATGCGGCCCCATCCCTCCTTCGAGGAGGCCATGACCGAGGCGCTGGACGCCCTGGCGTCCAAGCTGGCCTGACGTAGAAAGACATAAAAAGAGACGGGGCGAAAGCCTCGTCTCTCTTTGCATGTCAAGGAATCTGCTTCGCCATGCGACAGTTCCCCTCGCAATGTCATTGCGAACCGGTGCTCACACCAGTGAAGTCGGTCACTGCACACGTTTACCGATGCTCCTATGCGTAATCTCATGCGGGGCGCTCCATGCGATCCGCAACAACGGCTTTGCGGTCAGAACCACTTTTTCCGCTTGAAGTACCAGACCAGACCCGCCACCACCAGCGCCGACACAGCCACCACCGCCGGATAGCCGTACCGCCACTCCAGCAGCGGCATGCCGGTGAAGTTCATGCCGTACCACCCGGCGATCAGCGTCAGCGGCAGGAAAATGGCGGTGACGATGGTCAGCACCTTCATCACCCGGTTCTGGGCAATGTCCACCTGCGCCTGATACTCGCTGCTGATCTGGGTGGCGTATTCGTGCAGCAGCCGCGTCTCGCCCTGCAGGCTCTCCACCTTCCGCAGGAAATGCCCCAGCCGCTTCTTGCTGTGGCTGCCGAACAGATCCTCCGCCTCCTCCAGCAGAGACGAGGCGAAGTCGCTGAGCTGGGCGTAAAACCGGTTGGCCCGGTTCAGCTCCTTGCGTATCACGCTCATCTGGTGCAGGAAGCGTCCCGTCTCGTTGTCCAGCACCGCCTGCTCCAGATTGGTCAGCCGCGTCTCCAGCTGCTGGATATAGGGCAGGTCGTCCCGGATCAGGGCGATCAGCAGCGCCACCACAAAGGCATCGGGACTGCCGGGCGGCTGCGTCCGCTGGGTGGTCAGATGGGCAATGCAGTCCGCCGCCGCGTGATCCGGATCGGACAGCAGCAGGCAGTCCCGCGTCCATGTGAAGCCCATGTGGCGGGCGCTCTGGCTGGCGCGCACAGGCGTGCGCAGATGGCCGGTCACGCCGTCCCGGTCGATCCGCAGCCAGCAGAACTGGGATTCGTGGGGATCGGCAGGCGCCGCCGGCGGCGTCAGCCATGAGGGCAGGGGAGCGCTGTGCAGTTCGCTTGGCTCCAGCACCGCCAGAACGCCCTGCCAGTCCTCCGGCGGGGCGCTCAGCGGCTGCAGGCCGTTGTCAAAACGATAGTAGGGCATGGGGATCGTCTCCTTTATATCAGCTGTCCCGGCGGGCCAGAATACGTCCGGCGGCGGAACGTTCCTCCTCCGTCAGCTGGGGATCGGCGGCCATGCGCCGCAGCTTTTCGGCGGGGTACTGGTTCATCCGCAGCTCCAGCTGGCGGGCTTGGCGCTTCTCCGGCGGCTCCGGCACCGCGGCGGATCCGTACCAGATCGAAAGCGGCGAAGAGCTGGCGTATCTGAGCAAGCTCGCTGCGGACAAAAAGGCAGTCAATGACGCCTATTATGTGCTGACCGCAGATATTGACCTGAACAACAAGCCGTTTACGCCCATCGGCGTGGATTCGAGCCATTCGTTCCGCGGTACGTTCGACGGCGCGGGACATGTGATCTCCAACCTCAAGGTAGAGGTAACGGAGAGTGCGAAATTTGCAGGCCTGTTTGGCCATGCCAACGTTATCGCCAAGGACCTGACGATCGATACCGCTTCGGTCACCAGTGTATCCATCAACACCGGTGTGCTGGTCGGCGGTCTGTACAGTAGCGGCAGCGCGACCAACTGCGTGGTGAAGAATGCTGCAGTCACCGGCACAGGTACGGTCGGCGGTCTGATCGGCAACTGCGCGGCAGCGGTCAATCGCTGCGCGGTAATGGATACCACGGTCAGCGGCACGAGCAAGATCGGCGGTCTAATCGGTATGACCGGCAAGACCGTGAATGAGAGCTATGCGCTGCATGTCACCGTAACAGCGGCCGGCGACTATGCCGGCGGCCTGGTTGGCGGCTACTGCGCGAGCACGATCACGAGCTGCTTTGCACGCGGCACAGTCACGGGCGACGGCTATGTCGGCGGTCTGATCGGTGACGGCGTGTCCAGCAGCTCCAGAGCAAAGATCCAGAACTCCTATATGGTCGTGGATGTGACGGCTGATACCGGCACCTTCGGCCCAATCGCAGGCGGCAGCTATGCTTCGGTCACGAAAGCCTTCTATTGCGAGGACAGCGCCCTGACCGGCAAGGACAGCGGCAAGAACACCACCGGCACGCCCAAGACCACGGCGGAGCTGAAGGATGCGGCCATCCTCACGAGGCTCGGCAGCGCCTTCGGCATCTACGCCGGGGCCGACGGCCTGAAAAACGCGGGCTTCCCGTATCTTCTGAACGCGCCCGCCCTCCCGGTCATCCAGCCGCAGAAGCTCGCGTCCCCGGTCATCACGTGGACGGACAAGACTGCCAGCTGGACGGCGGTCCCGAACGCGCGCGGCTATCTCGTTTCGCTTGCGAAGGGCAGTGAGACGCTCTTGACCGAGACGCTCATCGAAACGACCCGGAACTACACCACGGAAATTGAGCTCGCCGGGACCGGCAGCTATACCATCACCGTCACCGCCATCGGCGACGGCGAGACCTACGGAAATTCCGACCCCGCGGAAAATACCGTTACCATCACGGTCAACACCGCGAGCGTCACCTTCGCCGTCACGGCGGAGGAGGGCAGAGCGTTTGCCGAAGACGAGCCCGTCATCACCCTCACCATGGCGGACGGCAAGACGACGCTCCCCCTGACCAACAACACGGCAAAAACCATCCCGCAGGGGACCTATACCTACGAGGTCAAGGCGAAGACCTTTGCCACCCTGACCGATACCCTGAACGTGACTGCGAACCAGACCGTCACGCTCACGATGCACTACACCACCGACTGGGACGGCTCGACCACGGTCGAACCGCAGAAGGACGGCGAGACCTATCTGATCTCCAACAGCTACGAGCTCGCCTGGTTCCGCGACGAGGTGAACAAGGGCAAGTACACCCTGAACGCGAGGCTGACCGAGAACATCAACCTCGGCGGCCACCCCTGGACGGCGATCAGCAAGCTGACCGATACCAGCGCCAAGACCGGTTATAAGGGCACCTTTGACGGCAACGGCAAGACCATCTCCGGCCTGAATCCGGTCGGCGAGCTCATCAGCGGAAAATACAGAGGCGCAGGCCTGTTCGGCTATGTGTACACTGGCGGCACTGTCAAAAATGTGACTGTGGAAGGTGCAATGAAGGCCGAATGGAACTGCGGCGGCGTTGTGGCATACCTGGCTGGCGGCAGAGTGGAAAACTGCGTCAACCGCATGAACATCACGCCGCGCAGCGAAAGTATTTACCTCTATTATGTCGGCGGCGTTGTCGGTTACATGACGAACTACACGGACAACAGCGCTGTGATCATCGGCTGCCGGAATGAAGGCTCGATCGATGGCGGGACGACCGGTGAAAACGTTGGCGGTGTCGTCGGCGGCGCTTCCAACAGCCCTGGTATCTCGAACTGCGCCAATACCGGCAATATCAGCGGCAAAGCTTCGATCGGCGGTATTGCGGCAACAGCATCGATTCCCATCACTGCTTGCTATAACACCGGCAAGATTACTGGTGCTTCCTCGAAGATCGGCGGCATCGTCGGATATTCGAGCAGCAAGGTCACGAATTGCTATAATACAGGTGCAGTTGCGGGCGCAGGAAAGGCTGGTTACAAGGGTGTCCCGGAGGGAGTCGGCGGCATCGCTGGACAACTGTATAATAGCTCCAACGGCGCTGTTGCGGCCTGCCTGAACAGCGGCACGGTAACAAGCGAGATCTACGGCGGCGCGCTTGTGGGC
>ENA-ORSI01001380-ORSI01001380.1-human-gut-metagenome-genome-assembly--contig:-NODE-1380-length-21152-cov-8.671328_pt1 | contig 21152 bp, 3 predicted proteins | sample MGYA00242187_ERZ509154 | MGnify/ENA primary metagenome ERZ509154 (study PRJEB26280, sample SAMEA2338627) | human gut metagenome | biome: human gut; feature: human-associated habitat; material: faeces...
TATCGTGTGGCTCTCAGTCGCGTATTAGGTGGCTCTCATGGCGCGTAATACTCATCATCGAGGAACTAAGTCGGAGTGCCATGCTTTTTCGTAACTATCACATCATGATGGTGTTCAAAGATCTGCGAGGTATGGGTCGGATAGAGTGATATTTCTTTTGTGATGCTCAAAATCCGGTCTATACTTGGCAGCTTTTTTATTTAATCAGTATATCTGAGAGAGGAGTGCATGATTTATGAAAAAGGAAATGAAAAATTGGCTTCGCAGTAGCATTGTTTTGGCTTTGGCGGCGGGTGCCTTGGTCGGAGGTTCGTCTGTGCAGGCGGCTAATACGTATGATATGACCCAGGGGGAGTTTCTGACCAATGGACTCAATTATACGACTACGAACACGTACCAAGATAGGGATACATTGATTTATAAATGGGATGCAAAAAACAAGAAAATCATTGGGGGAAATGTTAGCGTTGGTCAAGATGTCTTGAATTCATCTTATGATGGTGTCAATGTGAATCTGGTGATTGATGCATCAGATTTGTCGAGTATGAGCAACGATGATGTCAAAGAAGCTATGACGCAGTTGGCCTCTAAAATTAAAAATTATGCAGAGACTAACCGATATCGGCTGACTGCCTATGTACAAGTACGAGAAGGATTGACCGCTTCTTCCAAGGTTCTTCGTTCTTATCAGTTGGAATACAAAACTCCTGGTTGGGGTGATCCAGATCAAGAAATCAAACCAGATGCAAATGTCGGAGATCTAGCGGAGGGTGTCTTTGCCACTCCTATTATCAATGGCGCAGCAGGCAGTGAATATGAATTTGATGAAAATGGGGTTTGGCGATATAAAGGCTTTAGAGGAGCAGTGGATGTTAATTTTACTACTCCCGCTACAGATAATGTGTATGCGGCTATTCGTACAGATGGGAAAGATACAGGAATTTCAAATCTGACGGAAAATAGTTCGTTCTATTCTACTTTACAGATGAATGCAGATGCGTCTTCTTTAGCTGATTCCAAAGCTTACTTGGCGTATAGTGGGACAGGAAATCAGGTCAGCGTGATTGCTAATGAATTGAATGCTACGGTCAAAGGGACGGAAGCAACTGGGATTTATGCAGGGCATGAAAATGGTGATACCACGAGTAAGGTAGTGGTTAATGGTGGCATTAATCTGACATTGGATGGTAAGAAAACTACTGGTGTTGAAGCAGGAAAGAATGGGGAAGTCTCCTTATTAACTGGTCAGAAGATTTATAATAGAACCAATACTGTTAGTATTGAATCACCCAATGGTCATGCCGTATATGCACATGACGGAGGCAAGGTTACTTTAGATGCTGTGAAAGTCAAGAAAGCAGATAAATCTGCCATTTGCGCAGAAAAAGGTGGCAACATCACATTGGGCATTGTAAGTGGATTAACAGATGAATCGATTAGTACAGATGACGATGCAGGTAGTCAGGTCTCTTTATCTGTGGATGGAAATTACACAGGGCAAGTGAAGGGGAATGTCAATGTAGCCTTTACTAAGGGTTCTACTTATAAGGCAGATAATGATAGCATTGGCACTGTGACTTTGAATGGTTCCACATGGGATGGTTCCTTGTTGCGTGATAATGGATCAGTATCGATCAACTCTAACGGTCAGTGGAATATGGGAGAAACTGGTCGAGGTATCAAATTATCTGCTTTGACCGGCGGTAAAACGACAGCCAGTCGTGGCTATGTGAAGATGGGCAGTGATAATCTTCACATCGGTACTTACAGTGGAAATGGCACATTTATTTATGATCATGATGCTTCTGATCCGACGAAGATTCTTGGTGGGAACATTACTATTGAAGAATCTAAACCACTAAGTCTTTCTAGCACTGATTTGGGGGATAAGGGTGATTCTACAGCAGAGGGGACTTCCGCATCTACAATTGCTATTGCGACCGATAGTGCCGGTATCGATACCACGGATAATGCTTTAGTTGAAAAAGTGCTGGATAATTTGGCAAGTAAATTGGCTTATCTGAACTATACTAAAGGAGAACGCAACTTGAGTGGTACCGTAGAATTATTGGAAGGACTGACCAGTAGTTCTGTGACCAAGCATTTTGCCAATCTGACTTTTGATGAAAAGACTGGCCAGGCAAAACGGGATTCGGAAGTCTATCATCCCTATGTCACCTATATCACTGGGGACGCTTCTATCGATACGGCCTATGCAGACGCTTACAATGCAGATACCAATACCTATGATTTCAATCAAGATGTATTTATTCGAGAAGCAAAGTCTACAGATTCCGTTTATACAGGTAGTTTGTATTATGGATTGATTACCAATTATGGGACGGAATATGAAAAGCCAAGCAAAGGTTTTGGCATGTGGAAGAGTGCTAAACCAGATGATGGTCCTTCTTATACCATTGATCTTCACGGAAATAATTTGACTGTTGATTTGGAAGCATTCCCTGAAGCGAAGACGACAGGGAGCCAGCCGATGTGGACTACAGCCGCTATCATGGCAGCTCGTGAAGGAACCATTAAGATTACTAATCCAGGGGAAGTTCATTTGACTTGCAATGCTAATTACTATTATGGTAGTGCCATCCGTGCTTCTACTAGTGCTGGCACTACCAATGGTGCTCATGTGGTCATTGAAAATGATCAAGGAAACTTGAAAGACCATATCGTATACCTTCGTGGTGGCATTGATACACCAGGGTATCAGCTTGATTATCGTACTATTGAGACTTACGGGAATGCTAAAGCTAAGGATATAACACAAGAAAACTCGGTATACATCAAAGGCCTCGTAGACATTGAAGCAGATAAGCATGCGGCTGTTTTTGCACGAGGCGGTTGGATTCGTCTGGGTGGTGGTCGTATTTCTGTGGATAATTACGATGCGCTTTGGACGGCAGGTAAGGGTCGCATTGATATCAATATGCTGGTCGATGATGATGGCACTGTGAAAGGTGCTGGCAGTAATGATTTTGTACTGAAGGGTAATGCAGTGACCGTTACTCCTTACTATGGGAAGAATGGGACATTGAATTTGGCCTTTACCACAGCAAACTCCAGGTTTGATGGGGAAACTGGAGGTACCGGTGAACAGAATCTCTATGTACAAAATGGAGCGGTTTGGAACAATACACCAGAATCGTATAACATCTGGAATTCCGGTGAAGTTGTAAAATCAGATCTAGCAAGTATTGCTACCCATTTATACGGGGGACAAGATGCAGCGCATACAGGTTACCTGATTCAGGACAGTGCGAAAGATTTAACAATTAAGAATTATAGTGGCTTTATGAAAGCCTATATAGCACGGGATGAATCCAAATCTGCAGGTGAAGATGGAACTGATGCAACTAGCCAGTTTAGTCAAAAAGGAAATATTATTATCGAAAAAGCGGATCAGACAGATGGACAGAATGCAGATTTCACTTTATTGACAAGTCAGGAAGGCATTGACACTTCCAATAAAGAAGAAGTACTTTCAGTAATGAAGGACTTGGCTGGCAAGCTGATCTATAAGGAAGCCACTGACAGTGAAAATCCGGCAGTTCATCTCAATGGACATGTAGGCTTGGCAGAAGGACTGATTGCTGGTTCAGTAGAAACGAGATTGGCTGATTTGACGTTTGATGGGACGTCCGATGGAACGGGGAGTGTCGTGGATAGTACCTATCAGATTCCGAAGAATTATCCGGCTATCCTGTATGGACCTAAAGAAACTGCTATGATGCGTGGTGCTAAATCTGCCATGGCTTCTACAGCTATGATTTGGCGGGCTATCAATAATGACGTGGAACGCCGGCTGGGCGATTTACGTGTAGGCAATGCTGAAAAGGAAAATGGTATGTGGGCTAAAGTGGGCGCTGGGCGTATGTCTTACGACGAAGGAACCACAGATTTCCGTACCCGCTTTAATGAATATCATATCGGTTATGATCATGCCGTAGGCAATGCAGGATGGAGAGCTGGTGCTTCTGTCAGCTACATCGACGGGAAGAGTACCTATGAAAAGGGGACTGGTGATAATGATGTAACCAATTTCCATGTATATGCTACAAAGACCATGCAAAATGGGGCTTACTTGGATATCATTGGCAGAGTTAGCCATGCCAAGAATAAGTATCATATTATGAACGATGCAGGGAATAAACTGGACGGCGATTATGGAACCAATGGATATGGTCTATCTGCAGAATATGGGAAACGGTTTGTCAAAGATAGTGGATTCTATGTAGAACCACAAGCAGAACTGACTTGGGGTAGATTATCTGGCAAATCTTATGATGCTGCTAGTGATTATGGCGGAGGCCGTGCATTGCATGTCGATCAGGATGATTTTAATAGTTTGATTGGACGTATCGGTGTTGGATTTGGTTTAGTGAAAGAACGAAGCAGCATCTATGCAAAACTTTCGCTTTTCCATGAATTCCAAGGTGGTTTTGATACACAGTATACGGCAAAAGGTGAACCTTCTAATGCGACACATATGGACTTTGATGGTACTTGGGTATCTGCTATGTTTGGCGGTACATACCAGCTGGGAGACAGAGCCAATTTCTATGGGTATCTGGAAAAGACTTATGGTGGCGATTTAAAGACCGATTGGCGCTATAATGTAGGACTTCGTTTTACCTTTTAATAGGAGCTAGAAGCCAAGACTAGGGAAACACTGGTAATGATTAAATCAATGTTTCTCTGGTATGTGTGACTGCTATTTTAGGAGAAAAAAGAGCTGTGAATTTGAAAGGAAATTCATGGCTCTTTTTTCTTTATGAGGAAGGGGAGAGTCCTTCACATAGAAGCAGGTGTGATTAGGCAAAATCCTGCACACAATTATTGCCTGTTCGTTGTTGGAGCCTTGATAACCATAAATAGGGGGCTTGACTATATGATGGTCATACGGTTGATACTAAATAAGAATATAAAGTATAAAAGGATAGGCGGCACATTTTATTTCATGCCCCATATTCATTGAGCAAGAGGGCAAAATGAAAGGACTAGAGAAAATGAAGAAATGGAATTCATCTTGGCGTAGGGAGTTCAAGAAATCTTACCTAACAATTGGCTTACTGCTAGGAATGATCTCTATGGGACAAATGTCTGTGTCCGCTAACGAACCAGAACAGGCGGAAGGACCCATATATACATTGCAAGGGATTACTGTAGAGGCTAAAAGGCCAGATTGGGAAGCAAAGCTTTCTCCGGGGACTGTCACCGTGATTCGCCCTCAGGATTTCAAAGGGGAGCAGAAGACGCTGCCGGATATGCTGAAAACGGTGCCTGGTGTCCATGTGCGTGAAGTGAATGGGCATGGACAGTATACGACGGTCACGGTGCGAGGCTCTACCGCGGCGCAGGTCGGTGTCTTTATGGATGGGATACTGACAAACCTCGGGGGCGATGCTGCCGTCGATATTTCCACCATTCCGGTCAAGAATGTAGAGCGCATTGAAGTGTATCGCGGCTATGTGCCGGCACGTTTCGGAGGGACTTTTATCGGTGGTGTCATCAATATCGTGACAAAGAAACCGGACAAGGCTGGCATTTCTGCAGAGGTCGGCAAGAGCTCCTATGGCGGGAAGAGTCTCTCCATGGAATATACTGCACCTGCGGGCAGCGGTACTTTGCTGGTGGCAGGAAATTATGAGTCAAGTGACAACGATTTTTCCTATACCAATTATGCGGCGGAAAGAAATATACCGGAAGTGCAGAAGGCATTGTCTGGTTTTCAGAATCAGGTAACGAATTTCAATCGCGACCGTATTGATTACTTGACTTCCACCCAAAATCAGCAGGGACAGTCGAAGGTGCCGATTATTTCTTTGTCGCCAGAGGAAGTCGATCACTTCAAAAATAATACGGATGACTGGCTGAGCTTCGTCAGAGGGACAGGCGAAGACAGCTTGGCAGGGAAGATAAAAGAAAATGCATTCGCTAATGCGATGCAAGAGGATGCACTGACCTTCAAAGATGAAATCGCCTCTACCGTTGTAAATGGTAAGACTTTACAGGAATTATTCACAAACGAATACGGAGAAGAATGGTGGTGGGGGGAAGCCAGCCGGGAGTGGAAAGAAGGTCATGGTGATTTTATAACGCCTGAAATCAAGCAGGAGATTGTACGAAATTATGTCGATCAAACGGTAGGAGACACTATCGCCAATGAAAAGTTGAATACGGACCCGGAAACCAGCAAGAGTTTAGAAGGATATAAGAAGAAGGTCGAAGAATATAAGAAGAAATTGAAAGAAGCGAAAGATGGGAAACGTTGGCGTAAGTACAATGATTATAAAAATAGCAGCGCGTTGGTGAAGTGGCAAAACCAGAACTGGATGGTCAAAGGTTCGTGGAATCAGATCGATCGGCATTTGCCAGACGGATTGTGGGGAGGATCGGCTGCAGATGCCATTATCCATAACGGGGTTGATTTGAGAGATGTTTATTTCTATGACAGTCGGAGGCAAAAATTAACCAATACAGAGCTGATGCTACAGAATCGGAACCAGAATGGTCGGTTAGAATGGGGCTGGACGGCGGACTATCTTCACCAGAAGAAGAGCTATAAAGCGGAAAATATCATGAAAAATGATGTGACGGACGTGGAAGCTGTGACAGTTCCCCTAAGAGAATGGAGCAAGTATACTTCGAATAAGTACAATATCCAGCTGGATGGGACGTACAAAGTGTCTGAGCGTAATATGCTTGATTTCCAGATGAATATGTCGCATGAACGGTTACATATCGATGGATCGCTGATGGATAAGGTGCTGGGAGATTCTGATATAGCCAATACCCTTGGGCAGACAAGAAATCGATATGATCAGGACATTTTGAATGTGCAGCTGCAGGATACGATTACCTTAGATAGGAAGTCCACCTGGTTCTTGACGCCGAGCCTTCGCTATAACCGTTCCAAGATTACTGGCTACAGCGATGGGAAACGATTTGCAGTGAATCAGGAGAATCGTTTCCATTGGCTGCATCCGAAAGACAGCCAGGTGGATGACAAGGTGACCTGGCAGCTCGCTTTAAAAAAAGAGGTCAATGACCAGCTGACGCTTCGCATGACTGGTGGGACATACTACCGCTTGCTGAATATGTATGAAATCGCAGGGGATGGGGCTGGTATCCTGCCATCTTCTCGTGGCAACGGCCAGAATTCTGTATTCCCTGTTCCGGAAGAAGGAAAGCAGTTTGATATAGGTGCCATCTGGAAAGGGAAACTGCTGCATGCGGATAACAGTACGCAGCTCACATATTTCTGGAGAGACTCGACCAATATGCTGCAGCTGGTCCGGGCAGGGAAAGACCATTGGTCTTATTTCAATGATAACCGCGGCAAGGTACATGGCGTGGAATTCCAGTCCAATTTCAGCTGGAAGAAGGTGGATCTGGACTTGCGGGCCACTTACATGCAGACACATATGCAAAGGAAAAATAGTGTTGTGGGCTATGGTTATTCTGATATCTGGGCTACCTATCAGCCGGAGTGGGAAGGGAATGCGAGACTGACCTATCGCCCGAATCGGCATGTGGATCTATTTGGCGAAGTCCATTATACCGGCGGTTATTATACCGATTACAGTAAGGACTCCAGAGGCGGAGAGTATGCGCATTTGTCAGGGCGGCCGGTTAATGCACTGACGACCATCAATGGCGGTGTGAAATGGAAACCGGCTGACAGCTGGCAGCTTACTTTTGGCTGTAATGATATATTCAACAGGGGACCGAAGATGAAGATCCGAAGCAATACGGCTTTCACGGTGCCGGGATACATCAATCCGGAATTCCCTATCCAGGGGCGGACGTATTATGCGTCGATCCGTTATCAATTCTAAGGAGGAATAGATGATGTGGAAAATGAGTAACAAAAAACGCAAGATGGCTTTCCTGACTGCTCTGATAGGGAGCCTTATGGCGGGATCCAGTGTAGGGGCGGCGAATCTGATGGCAACGATCCCATCGGATTATGCCAATAGCCAGATGGGAGGAGTGACAGGTTCCCGCGTGACCACGAAGGTCGATGCGGCTCCAGTGGTAGGAGCGGTGAAGAATTTGAACAGGGATCCGGCTACGTTCTCTGTGTTTATCAACGGAGAAAGCCAGATTTTTCTTCGTCAGTATACCTATAGTACCGTCGCATTAAAGGGCAGTGTATTGATGGATGCAGATGGAGATTGGGCATCTGTCAATAATCCAACGGGAGAAATTACGGCGGTACCAAATGCACATGCAGCAGTTGGCTATGGGAATACCCTTTATACGACAGGTTATGATAATGGGCAAATTGGCCTTGCGAAGGTTAATGGTAAGCAGCTGGTCGAGAATAAACTGAAGACGGTCAATCTAAAAACAGATATCAAAGAAAAAACGGGGGATGTAGATGCTGCCTCCTATGATACCTATACAGATACGGATGGCAGTATACAGACTACGACGGTTCATGGGGAAGGGCTTTTGATCAAAGATGGCTATTTATATGTGGCAGCCAGTGTCAATCTCAAGAGCGGATACGATAATTATGATAATGGGTATCTGATGCAGTATAAGATCAATAGCGATGGTGGTTTATCTTATAATGGGTATGCCCGCATTGGGAAAAATACGGATCAGGTGAAACTGAATAATTATAACCATTTAATCTTGAACACTTCTATTGGGGGCTCTCAAAATTATGGTTTCGGAAATAAAGAAACTTCTTTGGATTATGTAAATATTAACGGGAATAAAATTGGAAATCTTCATGATAAAAAGTCGATCATTTTACCGGAGCAGGTTAAAAACGATGGCTATGATTTCCGTGATATGAAGGTACTGCCGGATGGTACTGTTTATGTGATGAAGTATATTTTGAGTGATGCGGGAGGGGACAATAAGAGTGGATTTACCGGCCGTGTGTACCAGACGACCATGGCCAATCTGATGTCGAAAAATCCGGATGATTGGAATATAGTGCTGGCGGGTACGGTCGGAGAAGGTGGAGGTTGGTTTGGTCGGCTGAATGCGGAGTATTATACCAAACGGTTATGGGTAGAATGGGGTAACAATCTCTATGTGTACGAAGATGGGGATACGAAACCTACGCACCAATGGGAGACGAGGGACTTTTCTACTAACAAGCAGTTCTATCAGTTCAATTCTGTCACGATGCTGCCGACCGATCAAGTCTGGGGAAGTCTTGCCAAGTTGACGACGTATCGTCCTGAAGGCTTTACTGCATCTTCAGAAACAAAAATCACCCTGGAGAATGCAGATGCCAAGATAGGAACTGTAACTAGAAAAGCGGGCATTACTGGGACATCGGCGGACCAGACAGCTTTTAGTGATGTCATTTCAGATGATGGAACGTATTCTTTTACCAAAGATGAAGTGTTAAGTATCAATCTTGGAAAAGAAGGGGATCATGCCACCAATGCGGCAGCGGTCATTCAGGCGAAAAATGGGAAAGACATCACGATCGATGCTTCTGGTCATACCTTACAGCTAGCCTCTAAAAACTATATAGCATCTCCTGTAGGTATTTATGCCGGAAATGGTAAGAATGTAACGATCACGGCAGACAAAGTGGATGTCGTCACTTCCGGATATTCTAGCGGGAATTCCTTGACCAATGCGATCTGGAATGATGGCGGGAAAAATACAGCCAGCCAAATCACCGTCAATGGAGATGTCAATATTTCCATGTCTGGCGGTTATGGTGGCAATGGTGTCGCTATCCAGAAGTCGTTCCGCTGGGGAGAAAACAGTCAGGAATCGAAGGTGTCTTCTGCTGTTACGATTGATGGCAATCTGAAAATCGCAGGAGAGGACAGTGCAACGTGGGGCATTCCTGTCAATCAGGAGAATGTTCTGTCTCGTTTCAATAATGCAGGCATCCTGACGAATATTGAAAACAGCAAAGTCACTGTCACTGGTGATGTAGATATGGCGGTGTATGGCAATGGAATCACCACCAATGCAGTTGGTAGCGAGGTATCCATTGGAGGCGGGCATATTACTGTGCCGCAGGGAACGAAATACGGCTATTATACACTGGGTGCCTATGCAGGTACGATCAATGTCAATATGAATGCGGCAGGCTCCGTAGCCGGTACACATGATGTACGGCTGGATGGAGATGTATTTGCTTTAAAATCGACGGGCGCCATCAACTTGGGGCTGGCAACGAAGAATTCCTACTTGAATGGTATCATTGACAATGGCGGCAAGGTCAATATGTGGCTGCAGAATGGAGCCGTCTGGACCAATGAAGCGAAAAATACCCGCTATAAACAGGACGATGAGGATGTAGGAAACAATGAGGTAAGCCGTGTGACATTCCTGCATGGTGGTACGAAGTCGGGGACTGGTGATACAGCGGGTGTCATCATTCAAACAGCAAACAGCAAGTCGCTGACGATCGACAAATTCTCTGGAGCGGTCAAGGTACTGTACTCACATGATAGCAATACCCCCACGAAGATATTGGGCGGGGATGTGAACATCGGCAGTGCTATTCGTAGGTCAGAAATCGTTCTCCGGACGGATTATGATGACAACATGCAGTCTGATGCAGTAAAGAATCAGGTTTTGAATGCATTGGCAGAAAAGCTGTACTATAAAAATGCTGTCATTGGTGAGAAATTCCTTTCCGGGAAAGTGGAAATCGCGGAAGGCTTGACAGCTTCCTCTGTGGCAAAATATACCGGAAATATTGCATTTAATCAGACGAATGGGCAGGGCAGCTTTGCAGGCAGTGGAGAAACGCCGGAACCTCCGGCTGAACAGACGAAGACGCTTTTCACGTCTTCGATGACTGGCGGAGATGACAAAGAGTACAAGGATGATCATGTATGGCAGGATCAGGTGTATACCTTTACCAAGGATAAAACGACTGTCCAGGTAGAGGGTGGCGCAGCTGTCGATGCAGCGAAAGACGTGACCATCACAGCTGACGGGAATGAACTGGATCTGAACGGCGGCGAAGCTGGGATCCGTGCAGCGGCTGGAAAGACTGTAGACATCACGGCAGGTATACTGAAAGTCAATGGCAAGACGGGGATTGATGCGGCTGGCACCGTGACACTCAAGGGCAAGAGCGAAATCACCGGGACTGAAAAGGCTGTCAACGTACAGAAGGGCGGAAGCGTAACGCTTGGCACATCGACCATCTCTGGAGATGTAACGAACGGCGGTCATCTGACACTTGACGCAGCGACGACCGTGAACGGCAACATCACCAATGCGGGCGTCCTTGCTGTAAACGGTGAGACCCATGCCAAAGATCTGACCACAACAGGAACGATGACTGTAGGAACTGATGGTGTGCTTGCGGCAGAGAACATCAATGTCAATGGAGGTACCTTCACGGCCAATGGCAGTGTGAGCAGCACAGTCAAAGCTGACAAAGGCGGCAAGGCCATCCTGAAAGGAAAGAAGACCGTACTGAAAGGTCTGGTGAGTGGCGATCAGTCCAGTATCGAAGCGACCCTTTCCGGAAAAGACTCCGCATTAAACGGCAGCCTTGACGGAGCAGGGAGTGTGACTCTGTCATTGGCAGATCAAGCAAACTGGACAGGGAATGCCGTTGGAAACGGGGCTTACGCCGTTACCATCGGGAAAGACAGCACCTGGACGGGAAGCAGTGCAGGAAACAATACCAGCCTCACCCTTGGAGGCACTTGGAACAACCGTGGAACAAGCAGCCTGAAGCAGATGGCAGGAAACGGTGGCGTCATCGATATGACAGATGCAAAGGCTGGCACCGTCACCATCCAGAACTATGGCGGAAGCAGCACCTATATCTACAAACACGACACAACAAAACCGGCTGACGCCAACAGTGGTTACGCTATCCTTGGCGGAGATGTGAAGATTTCTCACGCAGACAAAGGCAGTGAGATCACCCTTCTTACCGATCGCACTGGTTTAGATTTCGCTTCAACCAAAGCAGACGAGAAGAACCTCATCAGCGGCACGCTGAACGCATTGGCCGGAAAACTCTACTATACGGGCTACGCAGATGGAAATCTTAGCGGAACGGTCAAGATCGCAGAAGGCTTGACGGCATCTTCTGCCAGCTTGAGATCTGAAACCATCACTTTCTCCACCGCTGATACAGGTACTAAGAAGGCAGGTCAGGGATTCTATGATTATACGCCGGAAGAGGATACGAAGACTTACGAAACGGGAGCTATCAAGAAATCCGAAAATATTGGGGAAACACGCGAAAGTGATGTCAATGGGCTCGTGTCTGTCAACGTAACGGATGCACAGACGGGAGTAGCCAATAGCGCTCCCAGCGCGCTGTATGCTTCGAGTGATTTGTCAGCGCCGTTGGTGGTTGATTTACAGGGGCATGCCCTGCAATTAAGCACTGGTGGTGATGCCAATAAATATCTGTCTACTGTATATGTAGCTGATGGGAAAACCATTCAGATCAAAGATTCGGCAGGAAGTGGTTCTGTAAAAATCTCTGCGGGTGTCGGGAACGATGGAAATGCAGATAATAAAACGAACTACACCTATGGGATCCAAGTTTCAAGTGAAGGCAGTTTGATTTCTGATGCCAATGTAGAGGTAGATGGGGTTAAGTCTAACGGTTCTTCTAAGGCATATGGTATTTATGTGAATAGCAGTGGACAGGTTGCATTCAATAAGGATCTTACGATTAAAGGTGTACAAAACGCGAATAAAGTAGGACCCAATACAGCAGGCATTTATCTCGATAGCAGTGCGAATATGACGATTCACGGAAATATGGATATCGAGAATGTGGCTGGATATGCTATCCGTGCGATGACAGGTGCTACCCTTACCACGTCCGGCGGGGTCATCAAAGCTATGGATATGGCGAATGGAACCGCAAATAGCAATTATTATGCTCTGTTTGCCAATAAGGGCACCATCAATCTCAATACCGGTGATGGGATCACGGCAGGCGTGCTGGATATGACTGGGGATATGAAAGTCACCGATAATGCGGCTTCTTTGATCAACGTCAATCTGACCAAGGGCTCCCAGTGGACAGGGGCTGCCAGCAATATACCAAGCAGCACATACAACGCTCCATCTGGACAAATCAATATGACTATGGCAGAAGGTTCCAGCTGGACGCACCAGACCGGTATGTCGGCAGATACACTGAAATCTACGTTTGCAGGTAGTAATATTTCCAAATTGAACAGCAATGGCGGCTTGGTTTATCAGAATTCCGACAAAGCTATCACCGTCTACAACTATAGCGGTGACACAACTGTTGTTTACCAGCATGATGCCAATGATCCGCTGACCATCCATGGCGGTGATTTTACGATCAAGGCTGCCGCTGCTGATTCCAAGATCACTTTGGTTACCGATAGCCAGGGGATTACCGGTGGCTTTGAAGCTAGTGATACGGCAGCAGAAAAGAATCATGTCAAGGAAGTACTGAACAAGCTGGCTAATAAGCTGTTCTATACAGGCTACAAGGATGCAAATCTGTCTGGCGTTGTTAAGATTGCAGACGGACTGACAGCATCTAGTGCAAGCGCTATTGTCAAAGCTTCCGGCGATGTGACCTTCTCTGACGGAACTAATGGGACGAAAAAGGCAGGACAGGGATTCTATGCCTATACCCCGGAACAGGACAAGCCTACTTATAAAACGGGCGCTATTACTAAGTCCGAAGACATCAGCTTGAGCCGTGAGATAGATGAAAGCGGCGTAGCCCATGTTTCTGTCACAGAATCGAATGCAGGGAATAATAAATTTGCCAGCGCTATTTACGCAGGTGAATCAACTTCTCCGTCTAGCCCGATGACTGTCAAAATGTCCGGCAAGGGACTGGCTTTGAGTGCTGCGCAATCCAGCGGCCAGGCAGCAGCGATTTACGTAGATGCTAACTCTTACATCAAGGTTGTTAATCCGTCTGCGGATCAAAAGCTGGCAATTACAGCCAATAATACGGATACCAAAGGCGCTCATGGTATTTATGCTGACGCAAACGCGCATCTGAATATTTCCGGAGCGGTAGAAATTTCTGGCGTTACTACGAAGGGTGATGCTGCAACAGGTATCAATATTCAAGGGCAAAAGAGTGAGATTCATATTGACGGTCCGCTGACAATCAGCAATGTCAAAGGTCTTAGAGAACGCGGCGCAGGCATGAATGCTTCCGGTATTCAGGTCACCGGTGACAGCTCCACTGTGACTGTCAGTGGTCCGGTCGATATCTCCGGTGTACGCGGCAGCGGTATCAAGCTCGCTGGCAAGGATACCAAGGTATCTGTTGGCGGTGGCACCATCACGGCAGCTGAAGACAGTGATAAATCGCATAATTTCTATGCAGTCCGCGTAGATAAAGGCACGCTGGACATCAACATGAAGGACGGCGCTGCAGGCGATACGACCACCAAGATTACCGGGGATATGTATGCCACCGGCCAATATGGCAAGAAGGTCATGGAATATACCGGCGGCGAGCTGATTGACTGGAATGACGCAGGCATCCTCAATGTGGCTTTGACTAATGACCAATCCTTCTGGAAGGGCGTGGCTGCTTATGATATGTATAACGACAACTATGGCACAGGCGGCAATACTGCGCACGATATCGGCCAGTTCAATCTGTATCTGCAAAACGGTGCCACTTGGACCAATGAGCAGCAGTCGCATGTGACAACAACGACCATAGCGTCCAAAAATCCTGTATGGGCAGGCAGCACGCTGGCAACACTGCATGGCGGTAAGGATGCGGATAGCGCAGGCTTGATTTACCAGAAGGATACCAATCCTATTTCTGTTGTCAATTACAGCGGTCATACCACTGTATTCTATGAGCATGATGCTAATGATCCGACCAAGATGATTGGCGGCAGCTTCCATATTACCAATGCGGCAGAAGGCTCTGCTATCACCTTTATTACGGATAACAAAGGCATTACTTCCGGCTTTGCAGATGGCGATTCCGCTGATGCTAAGGATAAAGTAGCTAACGTACTGAATAACCTGGCAGGCAAGCTGTTCTACAAGAACTATACGGATGGTCATCTCTCTGGCGTAGTGAAGATTGCTGAAGGCCTGACAGCTTCTTCCGCAGCACTGAAGACCGGCAATATTTCCTTCTCCACGGATCAGACGGGTACCGGTGTAGCTGGCCAGGGCTACTATGATTATAAGACCAGCAAGCCTGGCAGCCAGATAACTAAAGAATTTACTACGGCAATTACCGGTGATGCAGCTGTTGATACGGTTTACATAGAAAAAGGCGTACTGAAGGACGATGGCACCTATGTATTCACGGCAGACAGCACGACCATCACACCTGAAAAGCATCTGATTGCCGGTATCAGCGTAGCGATTTCCGGCTCTGATGAAAAGCACAATGTGACCATGGATATGAATGGGAATAAGCTGACGGTAGATACAACAACCGATACCGATACAACCGGTATCGCAGCCATCGGCAAGGGTGTAGTCAACATCAAAAATGCCGGCGCCATGTCTGTCAGTGCAACAAGCACCAAGGGTGGTCAGACAGGCGCACTGTTCGTAAATGGCGGCGGTACGATCCAGATTCATAATACCGGTGCTGATAATGTACTTACCTTGCGTGCGAAGAGCACGGCTCCGACAAATGCTGCCGTGATCAAGAGCATGAACGGCGTAAGTGGCGTGATGTCCAGTATCACCGTGGACGGTCTTGTCGATGTTGTGGCTGATAAGAGTAATGCTTCCGGTGCCAACGAAGCCATCAGTGCAGTGGCCTCCAAGGTTGAGGTTGGCGGCGGCGTCATCAAGGCGATCAACGGAGCAGAATATGCGATCCGTGCTTATGGTGAATATGTTTCCAAGAACCGCGGACAGGTGAATGTGAATGTCAAGAAGGATGCCAAAGGCGCTATCATCGGTGCAGGTAATAAAAATGTAGAGCTGGAAGGCAATGTCTACCTCGGCGGCGGCATGGATAATGCCGGTGCCAATGCAGATGTCAGCCTCGGTCTGAATACGAAGGATTCCTTCTGGAAGGGCGATGTAAGTAATACTGGTGGCAGCAGTGCAGGCATCGTGAACCTTTATATGGGGAATGGTGCATCCTGGACCGGTAATAACCTTTCCGGTAACACGGTAAACGCCAATCTGGATCAGGCCACCTGGACCGGCTACAGCAATGGCAATGCGATGAATCTCACGCTGGATCACTCTATCTGGAATGTCAATGGCGCCAGCAAGCTGGCTTCCTTCTCCGGTGATAAGGGCAGCATCTTTGTGGCAAGCAATTCAGGCAACATCAGCGTAGGTGATTACAGCGGCAATACCACTGTGATTTACAACCACGATGCAGCTCATCCGACCAATATTCTCGGCGGCAGCTTCATCATCGGTCAGGCTGATGCCGGCTCCAATATCACGCTCATCACGGATAACCAGGGCATCACAAAAGGCTTTACCGCACAGGATAAGGCTGAAGACCAGAATATGGTCAATGAAGTTTTGAACAAGCTGGCACAGAAGCTCTTCTACACCGCGAATGACGGCAAGCTGGCTGGTACGGTCAAGATTGCTGAAGGACTGACCGCTTCCTCCAAAGCGCTCAAGACTGGCGATATCAGCTTCTCCACCGATGCAACCGGCACGAAGACACCTGGTCAGGGCTTCTATGAGTATACGGCCAAGGATGATTCCGTTATTACTGATCCGATCACAGGCAATCTGGATAAGAAGTATGAAAATCTGGGCATCGAAACCGAAAAAGGCATTTACAACTTCACGCAGGATGCAGTGATCGATGTCACAAAGGGTGATTACAGCTCGAACCTGAGCGCTATTGAATCCAGCGGCGGACCGATTACGATTCATGCCGACGGAAAGAATTTGGACGTATCCTACCATGTTTTGAAGGGCAGCAATGTGGCACGTGCGGTCGCTACCGGTCTCAGCTATGGGAAATCGAAGGATGTGACCATTACAGCTAAGAGCCTGAAGCTCAGTACGGATACCACAGGCTTAAGGGCGCAGGGTGTTTATGCAACAGGCGGTAAGATCACCATTGATGCAGACACCACCATTTCTACCTCTGCGCAGACAGAAAGCAATGGTATTTACAGTGGTAGCGACGGTACTGTTACCATGAGCGGCAACCTGACTATCCAAAAGGATAGTAAGGCAGCGAATTACATTGCGCTGAAGTCTGATGATAATGGCGTGATCAACGTCAATATGAAAGACGGCAAGGCAGGCGCAGGCATTGTCAAGATCGATGGCGATATCTTTACTAAGTATGCAGAAAGCCACGATTATTGGGAGGACGAAACAACTTCCACATCTTCCACCGTTAATCTGGCATTGCAGGGCAAAGACAGCAGCTGGAACGGCCGCAGCCTCTACAAAGTTACTTCCGGTGATGATTCCACCAGTTATGGCACATTTAACCTGTGGCTGACAGATGGTGCAACCTGGACAAACGAGAAGAACGGCAAGGAGGTTCCGAGCGGCTTTGCAGGCAGCCATGTAACCAACTTCGTAGGTGGTGCAGATGCAGCTCATGCAGGCCATATCTTCCAGAACGACAGCAAGAATCTGACCATTGATAAATACAGCGGATATACGAATATTTACTACGCACATGAAGGAAATGGTGAAGCGGCAGAGAACTACAAAGCAGGCGACACTATCATCCAGAAGGCCGCCGAAGGCTCTGTCGTATCCCTGATCACCGACAACAGCGGCGTATCTATGGATAACGAATACAGTGTAGCCAACGTGTTGAATGCACTAGCTGGCAAGCTGACCTACCGTGCGTATGTAAACGGTGAGAAGAATCTAACCGGCTATGTGAAGATCGCTGGTGGCCTGACTGCAAGCAGCCAGACTCTGCAGACCGGAAGCATCGCATTCAGCAAGAAGGACGGCAAAGGCAGCTACAAAGACGGCACGATGACACCGGGCATCACCTATCCAGATGAACAGCAGGCAGATACCTATACGCAGGCCATCACCGGCAACACGAAGGATGACTACCTCTACAAGCAGAATGGCGTCTTGAAGGAAGAAGGCAAGTACACCTTCACGAAGGATCCGACAAAGATCGCTGTAGCGGAAGGAGCCGCTGTGAATGCCAAGGCAGATATCACCATCGATACCACCAAGGCTAAGCTGGAGCTGAAGGGGGCAGACGCAGGCATCAATGCAGAAGGTGCAAGCGTTACTGTTAATGGCAATACCAGCATCAGCGGTGCAACTGGTATCAATGCGGCAAACGGTAACGTAACCTTGACCGGCAGCACTGTTATCAACGGCACCGATGCGGCAATCAACGCAGGTGCAGATGCTAACGTAGTTGTTAACGGCAACAACAGCGCACTGACCATCAACGGCGGCATCCATGCCGATGGCGGCAGCATTACCGTAAACAGCGGCAAAGCAACCGGCATCATCAACGGTGATGTCAGCGCAAGCAACGGCGGCAGCGTGGAAATCAGCCTGAATGATGCTCAGTCTAAGTTGACCGGTAGCTATAAGGTTGATGCTAACAGTGGCATTGTAATGAATATTAAGAACGGTGCAACATGGGTACTGACTGATGACAAGGATGAAACTGCAGGTATGTCCCTGCTGAGAATGGCCAAAGCTCCGGCAGCAGCCTCGGCAGCCGGCCTGACCGTTAACGGCGGTGCTACTAAGGCGGATACCGGCTACATCGATATGACCAAGAGAACACAGGAACTCAATATCTCGAATTATAGTGGATATGAAACCTTTATCCTTGTGCACAAAGATGATGGCACATTCACCAGCGGCGATGTGAAGATCGCCAAAGCAGCAGCCGGCTCCGGCATGACCCTCTTCACCGCGAACAATGGTATCAACATGGCGGATAAGGATGCCGTGACTGGTATGCTGAAAGCATTGGCCAAGAAAGCATTCTATGCAGAGGGCAATGATGCGGACAATGGCAAGAATTTGACGGGTGAAGTAAAGATCGGCGAAGGCCTCACCTCCTCCAGCGCCAAGACCGGACTGATGAACTTCGCTGAGCAGCAGGGACAGCTGGTCGACGGCAGCATCCAGTGGGAACCGACCATCGAAGAAGGCGACTACGAGACCTTCGTCATGAAGGGAGTCAGAAGCGCAGCGACCACCACCTTCCACAGCTGGCGTGACAACATGCAGGACACCTACACCGGAGCAGACCTCGCCGATGAAGACGGCATCTTTGCCAAAGCCCTTGGCGGCAAGACCTCCTCGGATGTGAGCGGACTCAAAGACAGCAACAGCTACTGGGGCGCACAGATCGGCTACGACAAAGCCCTTGCAGGCGGTTGGCACACCGGGTTCGCCTTCGACTACCGTGATGGCGACAGCGACTACCTCCTGGGCGGCAAAGGCGACAACAAGCTCTACAGCTTCGGCGTCTACGGCGTGAAGAAGATGGAAGACGGCAGCTACTTCCGTGTATCAGCGAAAGCCGGCCGTGTAGAAAACGAATACGACGTCTATACCGAACTTCGAAACAAGCTCCATGCAGACTACAAAGCGAATGCCTATGGTCTCACCGCAGAATACGGCAAGACCTTTGGCAGCGAGATGAGCTACATCACCCCGAAGGTACAGCTCACCTGGTCGCGCGTAGGAAGCAAGAACTACACCGGCAGCGCAAACAATGGCGCGACCATGGACATCTATCAGGACAGCTACGACAGCCTGATCGGCCGCCTCGGCTTCGAAGCGGGCATGAAGAAAGCCCATGGCAGCCTCCATGCAGGCCTCTACCTGGCGCATGAATTCAATGGAGACATCAACACCCGCTACTTTGCCAAAGACGGCGGATGGAAATCCACCTCCTTTGATGGAGATGACACCTGGGCAGAACTGGTGCTCGGCGGAGAATACCGCGTAGGCAGAAACACCCAGCTCTATGCAGACTTTGCAAGAGATCTTGGCGGCGACTTCCAGAGAAAGTGGAAGCTGAATGCCGGCATCCGCCTCCGCTTCTGATCACTGGAGAGATGGTCAGCGGATGACTGATGGATGAACACAAAAAACGCATGACTCGATGGATTTCGAGTCATGCGTTTTGTATTGGATCCGATCGGATGATGATGTGATCAGCGCTGTCCTGCATGATCAGAGGAGGAGCTGGACCGATGGACATCTTTGCCGTTTTCTTGATAGCATGAGATCCTAAAGGTGGGGAATGAAAAACGCTGTTCCTTCCCGTAGAAGCTGCTAGAGCTATGTGCTCACACTATTTCACCGGATTTCTCAGTGTCCCGATGGGGTCGATGTTGATCTCTACCACATCGCCTTTTTTGAGGAATTTCGGCGGAGTGAAGCCCATGCCTACGCCCTGCGGGGGGCCGGTCGCGATGACGTCGCCCGGGAGGAGGGTCATGCCGTCGGAGAGGGTCGCGATAAGCTTCGGGATGGAGAAGATGAGGTCGGTGGTGATGCCTTCCTGACGCAGGCTGCCATTGACTTTCGTGTAGATGGTGAAGGGGAGCGGCCAGTCACCGACCATGACGGTCGGACCCATCGGGCAGAAGATGTCGAGGCTCTTGCCGCGGAACTACTGGAGGTGCTTCTTCTGGAGGTCTCTGGCGGTGACGTCATTGATGATGGTGTAGCCATAGACGTACTTCATCGCATCTTCTTCCGCGATGTTCGCGCCTCGTTTGCCGATGATGACACCGAGCTCGCCTTCGTAGTCGACTTCTTGGGTGACTGCGGGATGGCTGTCGATCTCCTCGTCCGGCCCGATGATGGAGGTGGTGGCTTTGGTGAAGAAGATCGGATTTTCCGGGTTCTTGGCATTCACGTTCTGGTCAAATTCCTTGACGTGTGTCTGATAGTTCTTGCCCACGCAGAGGACATTTCTTCTGGGATAGAAGGGGGCTTCGAGACGGACGCCCGCGAGAGGGATCGGAGTGACGGCTTTGTCCTTTCCATTCATTTCGAGCGCGTGAGCCAGGTTCAGGAGGCCTTCTTCGCCGCTTTCGATGAAATCGCCCAGCGTCTCAGCGAGGGGGATGAAGTAGGTTTCTTCCAGATCGATGGCGGGGTAGATGGAGGCGGCGTCTGCGGAGAGGACGCCCCACTGGCGTTCGCCTTTGTAGTTGTCCCACCACTTAGTGTAAAATTTTACTCGGTGGGGGAAATTTTTCCAAAAACAATAAAAGAGG
>ENA-ORSI01001384-ORSI01001384.1-human-gut-metagenome-genome-assembly--contig:-NODE-1384-length-21115-cov-8.401614_pt1 | contig 21115 bp, 20 predicted proteins | sample MGYA00242187_ERZ509154 | MGnify/ENA primary metagenome ERZ509154 (study PRJEB26280, sample SAMEA2338627) | human gut metagenome | biome: human gut; feature: human-associated habitat; material: faeces...
AAAAACTCCCGGGCTACCTCAATCGTTAGTGATCTAGTAGGCCGGGAGTTTGGGTTGCGGGAGTTAGACCTTTCTGTTGCAGTAAACGGCGCGTTATTAAGCTCTTCGAGTTTCGCTTTTACCTGTTCGTTGAGGTGATCGAGATTGCGCGCCATCGGGGTGCGCTCCAGCTCCCTTGTGGCAATGATCCGTCGCTGTACTTCGCCCTCGTACCAGCTCGAGTGCTTGACGAGTACCTTTGCATAGTCCATGACGAAGACCTGCGGCGTTCCGCCGAAGTATTCGAGTGCGTGAACGATGCCGGAGATCCAACTCTGTTGCTTCTCATTGGGAAAAGCCTCAGCGTAAGTCAAGTTGCTGTACGGTAACACCGCGATAAACAACCGCGCACGCTGTACGTCACAGTTAAGATCAATCCACTTGAGGTTATCGCCGGCGAAGTCAATCTCCATGCGCTCGCCGGGGATGACCTGGACGTTGCCGTTGGGTACGCCAAGGCCGTTGGCTTGCCGCCACTCTGCGTAACGGCGACAAAAGGAAGTGTAGGTGTATGCGCGTCTGACGACTTGTGACTTATAGGCGTCATACAGCAATTTGAGCGTGACATTCCGACGGGCCAGTTTTTTGTGAACTTCTACCCTGTCTGGTTCTTGGTACGCCTTCGTTGTCGGCGGGTAAAAAGTCTCCAATAGCTGCGTGTCTGGCAATTGGAGTAGCTCAGCTACTTTGGCGCTGCCGCCATGAGATAGCGCCGTTTGAGAAAGGAAACTCACCGAGGATTTGGAAATCCCCAACTTCTGAGCTGTTACGCGGATTGATAGACCGTCCTGTATGCCGCAAAGCAGCTGCCGCAGGAGGGAAACTGGAAACTTGTTCATAAGTCCTCCGTTGGTTAAACAGTGGACTTGGTCTATCACCTCCAGGTGTCCGAATGTTTAGGATTGACACTTAGCAGGCTGTCCAAGTGTGTGAGATTTTGGGTGCACGAATGTTTGAACTGTCCCCACTTTGCCATATTTTGGACATAGCGGTAAACGTCAGAACGTGAAATGTTGCAGACGCGTGCGGCCTGGGCGTAATTGCGGCAAATCTCGTACTCTCGGACAGCACGTAAGGCAAGCTCAGGAGTCACTAACGAGCGATACGTGGGATCAAGCCAAGTCAGATCGCCAAGGTCAAAGCGATATTGGCATTGCTGCACCCAACTTTTAGTGAGACGGAGCTGCGTGGCGATGCTTTGAGCACGCGCGCCCTGCCGAAGCAACAACAAAACTTGGTAGCGAATTTCCGCAGAAATTTTCTGGCTCATAAAAATGTCCCCAGAAAGTGTCTCGCTTTCTGGGGACAGTTCACGCCCCAAGGTGGTCCTGTGAGACCGGTATTAGCAAACATCTTGCTCAACGAACTTGATCAAGAGCTCGAACGCCGCGGGCACCGCTTCACGCGGTACGCGTACGACATGATGATCTCGGTATCTGACAAGGTACTTCAAAAAAATTTATAAGGAGCTTTTCGCTCCGTTGAAAGTCTCGGCAGGGGCTTTGCCCCTACGCTTCGCTACCCCAGGATATTTTTCAAACGTAAATAGGTTGATCTCTGTCTGACTTCGTGTACTATGCCGCTGCGGTACAGGGAGGGATCCCGATGACCGCAAACGTAGATAGGGGTGGCTCTGCGTGATTTGCAGGGCCATTTCTTTAGGCCGCGGTTTTTATTGTGGGCTCCTGCCTGTCAGGATTCAACCACTGGCTACCGGCGACTTCGCACTTCTTCACTCGACTGCTAATCCATCGTTGCGGATGCTGTTGTCTGGCCTTCTCGAGCACCACGCGTCGTGCCTCGCAAATCGCCGCATCCGCACCACTAAAACGCGCCCACGGGGTTACGTTGTTAATGCCGCTATGCACCCATTGCTCGTTGTACATCTGCGCAAATGCGGCCAACCCCTCTCCTTGCATTCCTCAAGGCTGTGATAGTTACGTTTACCCATGTGACCGGTGTACTTCATGGTTTTAAACAGTGACTCGCTGTAGGGGTTGTCGTTGCTTACCCGAGGCCGACTGTGAGAGAACTCCACGCCGCGCACCGCCAGCAAGCCCAGAGTTTCAGCGGCTTTCATAGCCGCCCCATTGTCCGAGTGCAAAACCAAACAACGCGGACGTATGTAGTGCTTATCCATCTCCTCGCTCAGAAAGCGCACGGCGTTTTGGGCCGTCTCGGCCTCGAAGACATCGTAGTGCACCATGTAGCGGCTATAGATATCGATTACCGCAAAAGCGTAGTAAAAGCGCGTTGAGTGCCCTGCGTCTCGCAAATACGTGATATCCCACGTCCAGACTTGATTGGGCCCTGTCGCTTCGTAGCTTGTCGGCTTGTGCCGCTTGATAGCAGGGCGAACTCCGTCACGGCGCGCATTGGCCTTGAAACGACGCAAAACACGGTACACCGTTGACTCGGAGGCCAGATACTCGCCCTTGTCCAGCAAGGCGTAGAAGGCCTGTCGAACACTCAGATCGCAGACATCGGGCTGGCAATAACGCTCGTACACGGCCTGGCGTTCCTCTGATGACAGCGCCCGCGGGTTGGCTGCAAATTCGCGCTTCGGACGCTGGTCCTCGTTTTCCGGGCAATCACGCCACTTGAGGTAACTGCTGAAGGCAATGCCCAAGCATTTGCATGCCTCGATAGCACGTGCACCGGCCGCAACAGATTCCGTGACCAGCTCCACAGCTTTACGGCGATCCCGGGCGCTGATCATTTTTCCTTGTCCCCCCAGATCGCCTGCGCTTTTTTTGTCAACACCAACAAAGCCGCGGCTTCAGCCAGTGCCTTTTCTTTGCGTTGCAGCTCTCGGTTTTGCTGTTTGTGCTTTTCGTTAAGCTCCGAGACCTTGTTGATCAGCTCTTGCTCGCGTGCTCGTGCGCTTGCATAAAGCACGACGTCGCCATCGTTCTGCGCAAGCCAGGCGCTAAAGCGCTTGATCTCTTCCAGGGTAACGCCTTTGGTTCGACAGTATTTACCGGCCGCCGGGGAATCAAAGCCAACCTCTTGGCAATACCCTTCGGCAACGATTGCCGCTCGAAGATTCATACCGCGCGGCAAAGGAGCGGACTGAGTGCGTTGTGCGGGTTGCGCTCCTGAAGTTTTGACTGCCTTCAACCAGTGGTATAGGCAGCTTTCTGCAATCCCATACTCGCGGTGCGCCTGTGCAACTGTGATTTCTTTTGAAAGGATTCTTCCGAGGATCTGATTTTTCTTTTCGATAGGATATGGGCTTCCCATTTGTCTGTCTCCATGCCCTCCTGATTAACAATTAGGAAGTATTTTGACAGAGAGGGATTCTGGCGACCCTTGGGGACTCGTGGATATACAAGCACCTGAACGATCGGCAGGAAAAGGGCCCGGCCCTCCGAGAAGGTTTCTCCCGCTACTCCTCCCAATGCCCCTTTGATGCTCAAACCTGTCCGGTGAGCGTCATGAAGATGACGCCGTTCTCGTGGAGGCGCCGGCGAACGCGCGGCGGGATCGCCGCGGGCGACAGTGAAACGAAATCCTTTCGTCTTTACTATCATTACTACCTCAACCGAGGCAAGGCAACACTTGAAATTACCGCCTTCAATCAAAAGCTTCGGCGTTGCGAAGAGAACATCGTGTCCGGCGTGGAAATGAGCGAGAGCGAACTGAAATTCGCGGAGACGTATTTTTCCGGGAAGAAGGTCCGGGGAGGAAAGATCAAGGTCACTCCGAACGATGAGGCCATTGCCGAAACTCAGAAGGATTTTGGCGTCTTCGTCTTGGTCAGCAATGTTTACTCCGATCCTTGGGAGGCGCTGCAACGCTACCGCCGCCGCAACGAAATCGAACAGTCATACAGGACGGTGAAGACCGAGTTGGACGGCCGGAGGATTCGTGTCTGGACGATGAGGAAGGTTCGAGGAAAGGAATTGTGCCGACACGTGGCTCTCGGCTACCGCTTTGCCTTGCAGAAGCTCGTCGAGAAAGTGATTAACGAGGCCAAACGCCGTGCCGGAGAGCTCGAATGCAAGGCCGAGGAGAAGAAACTCTACGAACGTGTGGTGTCTTGGGCCGGGGAACTGACCGTCAAGCAGCTGTTGGATTGGTTTGATTGTGTCGAAAGAGTGAACGTCAGGAACCGACAGGCACAACATCGCTGGTCAACTGAAACCACCAAGCGCGATCGGGCCTTTCTCGACCTCTTCTTCGATCAGACCCTTTGAGTGTAGATTCCTCGGCTTTTAGGTTGGTAACCGCCAACTGTGGACCCGCACGGTGGGTGGTGTGGAAGGGGCTGACGAAATAGCATCCGTTACCCCTATCCGATCGACTTGAATGGTGGTTTGGATTTATTTATGTTGTCAGAAGGTTATGTCGTTTAAGCGTTCATTATTTTAAGTGCATTCAATCAAAATAATTTATTGCGAGCATCAAAAATGAACATCGAAATCAAATATCTGGAAAATTTCTGTTTTTTTGTTTTCTATATTCGAAGGTCAATGCTTTCTTAAAGTGTTTGTTTCATGTTGTTGATTTTTGATATTGCTTTTTGGTAGATTTTGAATTTGTTCTTTAGCTTGATTCTTGTACGCCCAAAGCTAACTTTATAGCCGATGTATATTAAATAGTATGAGATAATTAGCTTCCTGATGTCAGTATTAAGTAAATTTTTTGACATCCATTTTTGACACGACTGATCGAATGGATTAGTAAAGATGTTCTTTAAATAGGGTTGATTTCTAAAAAAAATTCTTTCAGATTTTTTTATTTCTATTCCATTTTCATAAAATGAATATTTGTTAGGTGTAGATACAAGTTCCTTTTGACCATTGTTATTCACCATTTGTTCATACTGGAGAGAAAGTTTCCATGCTGGGGAATCTTGATCGGCGTATCGAGAAAGTACTCTTCTGTGTCCACCCGAGTCATAAGCTGAGAAATGGAAAAATTTAAGAGGTTGTTCATTTACAAACCAACCAGAATGTTCATTTCCTGTAATTTTTCTTGTTGTAAGATTCCAGGTTGCGACATTATATCCAGGGTTTCGTATAATTTTGACAAAGTCAAACAATCCTGGAATTAAGTCTCCCCATTTTTGATCTACAAAAAGGCCGTTTTCCTGGTCATCGAAACAAAAATTCATCAAACGATAATTCCACCAATCAAGGAATTTTCGTCCATTATCATTATTGCGAACAGCAAAAAAACCGAAATTGAAAATTCCCCTTTGTAAGAAAATTAAATCATCAAATCTTATCGATTCATCGTTGTTACCGCCAGACTCTGTTTGGTGGGGTGTAAGAAGTAAGCTGTGATAATTTAGCATATCATGAAGTTCATCAAGGTTGCTATATACAGCTATATCGGGATCAAGATAAACTACTTCGTTTGCATTTGTTTGGTTCAAAATATGGATTGCGGCAGAAGCTTTGATTGCCGTGCATAGCTCGACCACATTATGTTTGTAGAACCACTGTTTGTTATTCTCGGTTTTTATGAAAGCTTCAGCATTCCAAATATAGTCGAATGGTTCTTCATTTTTAATAAAATTATTTGGGAGATTGTCTGCTATAACTAAATGCATGACGGCATTTTGATTGTATTTTTTTAATGTTTTAGCAAGCACTCGTGCTTTAGGAAGATAACACGTGGTAATACTAGTAAAAAAATGCATTGTCCAATCCTTAATATCGTGCGGGTTAATTTATTTTTGATATGGATCCTGAGGTGTCCACCATCTAGTCGAGTCGTAATATTTCAGTACGGATTCGTGAAGCGGATCTGGAGTTTTGGATTCGAGAAAATTTCTAAGATTGTCGAGATTGTCGCGTCCAAGAATAAATACCCGATTCGAATTATAAAAGGTTTCATTTTTAATTGATTCTCTATTGGTGATAATTTTTCGGTTTAATGCTAGTCCTTCTGGGATACGAAATGAAAAACCTTCATTTTGGGATACTCGAAACAGGTCTATGTATATTTCCGAAAATGTCGAGATTTTAACATATTCACTATAAGGGATATAGTCAGACGAATTTCTTGCTAATTTTTTACTGAACCACTCGTCGGCGTTTTTATAAATTACTTTTAATTGGTTATATATTGATTCCAATGGCTTTTGTCGGAAATCTAAGCTTGGTTTTTTTGTCTCAGTAGATCCTGAAAAAGAAGCTATGTTTGTTCGATATCCTTCGTCCAGGCCACGCATATATTCAATGTTAACACCATTGGGTCGAAATAGTAAATTGTGATTCTTGGCATCAAGACGAGAATAACTTTCTATGATAAAGTTCGGAAATTTATTTTTAATGGTTTTTATTATCTTAATGTCGTTATCTCTAAGTATGTCATGGAACCTAATGATTATTCTTTTATTTGGGTGTAGTGAGCTATATATTCTTAGTATAAGGGGGGTTGGCGGATTTGTGAATACTGAAATACCTTTGGATTTATCTTTATTTGAAAATAATGATATGACAAGGTAAACGTAAAGTGCAAATTTTGGGTACTTCCCTAATGTTTCGACAATATGAAAATGAGGTAAATGTATTTTATAGATGTTGAATCCGTGAGCTCCACATACGTAAAGGGTATTCCTGTTTGGTGAGCCAAAAAAAATTTCATTTAAATTCTTTATTCGCAAACTGTGACTTGTTGTTAAAAATAAAATTTTTATGAAAAAAACTTTAAGCTTATCGGTTGCTGATGATATGGATTTGGTTCGAGGGATAGATGTAATTCGAAATTTTCTGAGGAAAATATCTTTCCATGATATATCAGAAAATGAATTAACTATTTCGACAGTTTTGAAATAATGCCTGTTTATTTGTAGTCTATGTTGAAAATTCTTAAGTGAATATATCTTCATTTTATATTAATTTTATGTATTTCTGATAAAATGTTAATAATGATTTCGCCTAAATCTTTTTCTGTATTTTTAGTGCTGTAATAACGCAATTTTGAATGTGTCAGATTAATCCAGTAGGGTGGGAGTTTATCTTCATGCCAGTTTCCTCTGCCTCGTCCAAAATGAGCAATGCTCAAATACAGTAAAATGACGTCAACCTTAAATCTGCTTATCGCTTCAGCTGACCACATTACGTTCGTTCCACGAATTGCCTTTTTATGGTTATAAGCGACTGCAAGACCGGCGCCGCCGAGTGCTCCAATAATCGTGCCAACCAATGTGCCTAGTCCCAAAGATAGCCCCCCTGTCGCTAGATCGCTAGCTAGGCCACTCGCCGCGCCTGTTCCAACGGCTCCAGCTACTGTTGCGTGGGTAAGAGGCACTGAGCTAGAGATTTTCCAGTCGGACTGCATGCGACGCAGGAGTTCCTTTTTGACCCCTTTGCCTTTGAGTGAGTTGACCTCAATTAGTCTATCAATTAGTGCACAGAACTCGTCAGCTGCACGAGAGGCTAAAGCTGTTTGAGCGGCACCAATAGGATCAGAGATTGTTTCATTTTTGTAAAGCCCCAGACGCTTCCCAAGGTATTTGATCTGATCCATAACTGAAGCAGTTTCTGCCACCTCGCGGTCATTAGCAAGTTTTTCCAAAAAATGAGCTAATGCTTGGATACTAGCGATGTATGCTGCCCGACGCTTTCTGAACCAAACTTCTCGCAATGCATCAAATGTTGCTTGAAGCTCCTTTGGGAGCGCCTTTGCGATAGCGTCAAAAAGCGCGTATTCCTGTACCCAACACCGTGCGAATGCATCCATCGGGAGTACGGAATTCACGACCGGATATGTGGTCATAGCGTTTGTCCACCGATCTACATCCGCTTGTTCAGCTTCCGGAGATTTTGGTTCTCCCATTTGATTGAGCAACACAATCACTGGTTTGCCGATCCACTCCAGAATTCGCATCTCAGCGCTTACATAGGGAGCAGAGTCGGGCAGCTCGGTTGCATTGACAAGATAGAGCACAACGCTTGATGTTTCTTTAACGTGCTTGAGGGCTTTCTGGTTTAACCAAAGAGACTTGTTAGCGACTCGATCCCATACCTCGGACAGGAACCAACCTACCGGATTGGCTCTGCCTTCCAAACGCTTCGCGAGAGCAACAGAATTGCCAAATCCAGGTGTATCCCAAAGGATAAGTTCACATCCTTCAGGGGTACGAGCCAATACATAGTCATCGGTTGTTTCAGTGACATGAGCGCGATCAGCAACCTCGCCAATATCTCTGGACAGCAACGTACGCGCCAATGTTGTCTTGCCGATATTGGTGTGACTGACCAAACTCAAATGAATTCGCATCGGATCATTGCTCATTGTTCATTTCCTTTTTGCCACTGTCAGTCACCGAGATGATGTGATCGGATGAAATCCGAGGAGCTGCCCAAGCTCGAATTTTCTTGATTGCTTCTAGTTGAGACTCGGAAGAGTTAAGTAACACAAACAGTTTGATCTGATGCGCATTGCTCAATGTTTCCCAAGATTCCTGTCGTTCCTTGATGCGCGCTGGCATTGAAGAGAAGCGTTGGGCAAACTCTTTCATGTCAAGGAGTGCGGCAAAGACCGCAGAACCCTCGGACTCATATACCTGACGCAGACGTTCAATGACCGCTCCGTGTACTTCCTCTTCTGGAGTGTCAATGCCGTCGAACCAGACAAGAACGATCGGCTTTCGAGGGCCAGAAGGAATGGCGGGAATGGTTGCTTCCTCATCGTCAAAGTCGACAGTCCTAACTGCAGAGTCTTCAGCATTTCCCCAATGCTTGCAGAGGATAGTGGTTGTCTGATCTCGCAAGGGACGATTCACGGACGAAGTGACAACCAACAAGTTCCCTAGCACAGCGTCCTGCGCGCATTGGACAAGAATGTTTTCGTAGTAGGGCGACTCAATAGAAAGAGAGGTTTGTGTTTTAAAACGTCCCATTCGCCACGTGTCAAAGCAGGCGAAGATCAGGCGAGGAACAATAACGACAACTCCCATCAGAATCATCATTCGAATGAGCCAGGGAGCTGCAGAAACAGGAGCTTCGAGATAGGGGAGACGGTCTGCCCGCATTTCAACTATCTGAGCAAGATCCGGCATGGGCGGCAGAGGTCCAACGGCGGGTACAAGCCCATATGTGTAATCAATGAAGGCCTTTACGCTTTCAGGACTTTCGGCAAGCCATGTGCTCTCCCACCCAGCCCAGTAGGACGTACCGAAACCACGTACCAGAAGACTCACGATGATTCCCAAAGCAAAGAAAAGGGCTGCGAAATGCAGGGTACGGGCTACGTTCATGCGAATCAGCGGCGCAACAAACGACGACCATTCGCTGTAGAAGTGCGACTTGAAACCGGAACGCCGCAATGTGCCGTAGCTCGTCTTTTGAACGAATGCGTTAAGGCTGCTTCGCAACGGCAACGCAAATCGATTGGTTCCGGTTCCGACCAGGCCGATTGCGCAGCAAAACAGTGCGATGTAGACAACAAGATTCCAGAGGATGACTCCCCAGTAGGGAGGTGAGAGCAGATTGACAATGTGCTCGGGGCTCGCAATGCGATCCGTCAAGGCGCCGAGCACGAAGGCCAGAAGAACAAAGAGAGGTGAGAAGAATTGGGGCAGGCGAGCTTTAGTGCTGACGGTCGTATTAATGCCGCGCTCAGAAGCCGTACGCAACACGACCTTGGCGCGCTCAGTCAAAAGCTTCACAGCATCGGCGGATTCGCCGACCGTATGGGCGGCCCGAAGGCTTGCGGCTTCGGCGTCAGCCGACGTCCACTTGATATGCGCGTCATTGGATTCCTCAACAGTCTTGGCAAGCAGAATCAGTTTTGCCTGTTGGAGTGTTAGTCGAACCGATGTTCGTTTGCTTTTTGCCATAGCAATGAGAAATCCTCCGATATTGGTTCAAACCCCTATTTTAGGTGAGAGTGCTTAGTTGCGCTCTAGATTCGAGCTATTTGCACGGCGTCAACCAGTTCTTTTGTCGCTGCACCGGGATCCTTTTGTCCACATATAGCTGAAACAACAGCAACCCCATCGGCTCCGGCATGAATCAAATCGCCAACAATGGGTACTTTGACGCTGCCGATGGCAACAACGGGACAGGGTTTGCGTGAGGCCAATATTGCGAAACCCTCAATGCCAACCGCATCGCTCGCATCCGGTTTGGTGCTCGTCGAGAAAATCGGTCCGATTCCAAGATGATCAACCAAACGAACATCGACTGCAGCTAGTTCCTGTTCGTTGGACACAGAGAGCCCTAGGATTTTTTCGTTACCGATGATGGTGCGGGCGTCAATAGGAGACAAGTCGTCTTGGCCGATATGAAGACCTTCAGCGTCAACAGCTAGACAGACATCTGCATGATCATTGATGATCAGAGGAACATGGAAGTCGGCGAGAACTGACTTCAGCGCACGGCCGCACTCAACCAGTGCTCTCTTCTTCCAATGCGGGGCGCGCAATTGAACGCAGGTGGCACCGTTTTGTACTGCCGCGCGCGTGGTGTCGATCATGCCTTGAGCGCCACCACATAAATCGGGGTCCAATACCAGATATACAGAAAGATCGATGGGTTGTCGCATCAATAAAAGTCCTTGGCTTGAAGAAGGTTCAGAGCGTCAATGTAAGCCACAGCAAAGCTACCTGGACCACGTGCTACGCCAGCAGCCTGTTGTGCGGCTCGTTTGGCAAGCGCACAGGCGGAAATGACAGCCTCAAGGGGATGTTCGGTTTGAGCAACGAAGGCTGCCACCATGGCTGACAGGGAGCAGCCGGTTCCGACCACAAGCGTAGCCTTAATGGAGCCGCCGGTACAAGAAAGAATTTCCTTGCCGTCGGTAACGTAGTCGGTTTTGCCGGTGACGCAAACGATGGTGTTGTACTCACGAGCAAGTTTGACGGACGCTTCAAGAGCGGCATCACTAGAGTCGGTACTGTCGACCCCCTTACCGCCTTTGCCCATTCCTGCAAGGGCCAAAATCTCTGAGGCATTACCGCGGATCACCGTCGGGTGAAGCGCCAAAAGGCCTTGGATCATTTTGTCACGCCAGGGAATAACACCGGCTGCAACCGGATCCAGTACCCAGGGAACATTGTGTCGAACGGCACTTTTGGCAGCCAGATGCATGGCTTCCAACGAATCCGGACGGGGAGTGCCGACATTGATCAGCACGGAAGAAGAAATCGCGGCAAAGTGTGCGGCTTCTTCACAGGCTATGACCATAGCGGGCGATGCGCCCATCGCAAGCAACACGTTTGCCGTGATCTCCTGCACAACATCATTGGTAATGCAGTGCACGAGCGGCGCTACCTGTTTCACATGGAAGAGGTGTGTCGCAATGGTTTCTGGTTCTACGGCACGAACAGGAGGCAAAGTGAATTCAGACATATAGCAGAAGAAAAGAGATGAAGTTGAAAAATCAAAGGGAACTGATGGCGCGCGTCAGCATATAGCCGGCAAGAACCAGGAGCATGCAGGCAAAGATGCGCTTTAAGGGTTTCGTGTCGATGCTGTGAGCGACCTTGGCGCCCAAAGGCGCCGTACAAATGCTTGCCGCAGCAACAGACAACAAGGCAGGCAAATGAATATAGCCCAACATCAATGGAAACTGTGGAAGGCCCGGTTCACCCCAGCCTGTAATGATGTAGCCGAGCGTTCCGGCAGCGGCAATCGGAAATCCCAAGGCTGCAGAAGTTCCTACGGCATTATGCATTTTGACATTGCACCACACCATGAACGGAACGGAAATGAAGCCGCCCCCGGCGCCGACTAATGCCGAGACAACTCCGATGCCGGTACCGGCGCCAAACATTCCTGCCATTCCCGGAAGAGTTCTTTTGGGTTCTGGTTTGGAGTTGATGAACATCTTGACAGCGGAAAAGCCGACAAAACAGACGAAGACGAGAGAAATCCAGAAGGTAGGGAGAAGGCTGGAGATTTTGGCCCCGAGGAGGGCACCTACCAAGATACCGGGTGCCACTGCTGCAACAACGTTCCAGAGCACTGCACCGCGCTTGTGATGCGCTCTCACCGAAGAAAGCGACGTGAACATGATGGTAGCCAAAGATGTCGCGATGGCTGTATGAACGATGGCTGTATCAGGCACGTTGGCATAGACCAAAAGCATGGTCATGAAAGGCGTGAGCACCATGCCCCCGCCGATGCCGAGGAGGCCGGCCAAAAAACCGGTACAGGCGCCTAAACAAAGCAGAGCCGCAACAATTTCCCAAGACATGAATACGCTTCCCGCAGAATTGTCGAATTGCGGCGTACATGATACCTGCGCCAAAGAGGGCAGAGCGAGGTTGGGGCAGGAATTGACGAAGGCGGGAAAAGGAAGACCCTGTGGTTTCCGGCTACGTTACCTGAACCGAAAGGTCAGGGTGGCCGCGGCTGGAGCGGAAAACGGAGCGGACAACGCGTGCCCGCTGCACTATCGGCTCTCGAGTTAAACGGCCTTGCACGAATGCATAGGTTAGGAACATTGGAGCCGCTGGTGAAACTTCACAGGGTAGGACAATTATAAAACGATAATGATCTCAGGTACCCGATTAAGCGTAGTACCCATTAGTACAAAGCTTGTGGCGTTCTCTAACAATCCGGAAATGAGGTTAAGAGTTTGAGGACGGTTAGCTCGGTGAGCCAACCTGAGAAGGGCTTTGCCCTCTCCGCCTGGCGGCGGATTCACCCAAAGTTTTTCCCGGCCCTTAAGAATACGCCTTGCCTTGCCCTCACAAGCTTGTTTCATCGTAAGGCATACACTTGGAGTGCGCAGATAGGAGAAGTCCGACTCTGCGCGGCCCGCGAGAATGCGCGGACAGCCTGAGTTTTAACGCTTTGGCTGAGAACGTGATGACGACACACGCTGTTATCGCAACGCTTTCCCCTTTGCTGTCGGCGATGACGTCTTTCTTTCAGTCACACCGCTTAGCATCGGCAAGCAGCCGGCGCTTTCTTGGGGTTTCAAGGGAGTTGGTGCCGATGATGAATTGACGCACGACCCCGCATAGGGCGTCACGCCGCATACGGCTTCATGCGTCAAGTCCGTGAAGGGTGAGGAACCTCCTGAAGACCCTCGGTCTTTTACGGCATCTAAGCGCCAAAATGTTCTAGCACAACATTTAAAGGAGGCCCTCATGGCGAATCTTAATCAGTTTTGCGACTTCACGAAGCTCATCGGCATCGACATTGCCAAAAGCGTGTTTCAAATCTATAGCTGCGATACGCAGACCGGAGAGATCACCAACGTGCAGATCAAACGGGATAAGGTGCTGGAGAGCCTTGCCAATTGCGGCAAATGCCTTATCGGCATGGAGGCATGCGGCAGCTCCCAATACTGGGCCCGCAAACTGCAGACACTCGGCCATACTGTCCGGCTGATGGATCCCAAGCTCGTGAAGCCTTTTGTTCGTCACAACAAGAGTGACAAGGCTGATGCCGAGGGCGTCTACCATGCCCTGGTAAACGGAGTCCGGTCCGTTGCTGTCAAGACGGAAACGGAACGTGACATCCAGACGCTGCTGACAATGCGAGCCTTGCTGGTCAAACAGCGCACAGCCCGCATCAACCACGTGCGCGGCTTACTTGCCGAATACGGACATGTTATGCCAAAGAGCGTTGATCAATTCGATAAAAAGGTTGATGAATGCATCAACAGCCTTGAGGGTGACGCTGTGCAGTTGGTGATCGACATGTTGCGCGATACGATCAAAAGCATTCGTGACGAGCATGATCGGATCAAGACGCTTCAGCGCGAAATCAGCAGGCTTGCCAATCAAACCAGAAATGCAAAGCACTTTCTGACAGTTCCGGGCATTGGCGAGACGATTATGGCGTATATGTGCGTGCTGCTTGCCGATCCAACGCAATTTTCTTCGGGCCGGCAGTTTGCAGCTTATCTTGGCTTGGTGCCAATGCATACGGGCAGTGGCGGCAAGACTGTCACCACAAAGATTCCCGGCCGGTGCGATAAAGCTCTGCGAGCTTTGTTGGTACAGGGAGCTCATGCGGTGGCCAGGTCGAAATACCGGACAGACTGGGTGAAAAACATTTTGGCAAAGAAACCCAAGAAGGTGGCAATGGTTGCCATCGCCAACCGCATGGCACGCCAGTGCTGGGCGGTGGCAAGCAAGGGACAGGACTGGAGAAGGATGCCTGTTACGGCAGCCTAGGAGAAAGACGAAATGCTCGCCGTGATTGATCCAAGCTCAATGATGTAAAAACTGGTTACGCCGGCCTCTGCTAAACCTGTGCGGCCTTTTGACGTATTTTTGCGTCGCTATAAAAAAGAGGAACAGAGGTCCGGATCTCCATCATGGCCACGTCAGAAGCGCCGCATTTGCCAATGCGGTCATGACGATAAAAAGGTCGAATAAGAACGTTCAACATTTTCTTCTGTTGATAACGTAACGAACACTGAGACGCTTAATGACGTCGGGCAGCAAGAACAGACAACAGGTTCGGCTCGCTTAGTGAAAGTTTTTGCCAATACACACAAGTACTGGCAAGGGCTTTTGCAGCTCGGAAAAAGAAGTCAGGCAGGTTTCGGCAACTTGACAGCCAACCAAACCAAGAGGTGAGGCAACACGCCGCAGCGCCTTATTCCACGGACGTTTTCACGCACGATGGATTGCCATTGGGCGGCCTTAATCGCACTATCGTTGGATGCTTTGTCGTCGGATAAGAAAATGGAGTTTGACTTGAGTCAAGGAGGCGCGTTCCCTGCTATTGACTCCTGAGGACATAAGGAAAGGCCGCTTATTTTCAGCGGCCTTTCGGTGAACATTTACACAAAAGCTGGAAAAATTCAGCTTTCAAGAGCGGGATCCAGAGCTTCATCGCACTTCATACGAAGCGCAGCAACACGCGAAACGGTTGCCTCGTCGACGGGAACCTGACCGAGACGGCCGGTAATGGAGTCAAAAGCGATTTGCAACGACGCCATCACGGCAACGCGTTCAGGGGTTAGCGAACGATTGGCCGAGCGTACTTGAGATGCACGCGTATTGAGGATTTCGGCGGCGCTGCGTAGATTCTCAACGTCTTCCTCGGAAACCTCGAAAGGATACTCGCGATCCAAGATGGTGAGTTTGATGCGTGGCATGCTTTATGACTCCGATTTTCTATCCGACAATGCTCCGATTAAGCAGAAGGCTGTTCCGTCTGCTGGTCGGCCGTCAGAGAGACGATCAGCGAATCGATGCGACTGCGCACGGCGGCAGCTTCTTCCTCGAGCAGTTCGACGGCGGCGGTCTTGTCTGCAAGCTGAGCCTTGAGAGCTGCATTTTCAGCCTTCATTTCGTTGTAGGCCTGCACAAGGCGGGCGACGGAAGATTCAAGTTTGTCAAGCTGGTCGTTCATTTGTTACCTCGTTAGAGCATGCGCAGTGTTTATTGCGCACCTAAGAAAAGTTTGTCTGCAAATTTTGCCACTCAAAGCGTTTGTCTGCGCGGCTTTTTACGCGGAAAAACAAATTCAGTTGAAACCGAGCACGTCGGACATGGAAAAAAGTCCGTTGGATTTGTCTTTCAGAAAGCGCGCCGCCGTTACGGCACCTTGTGCGTAACCTGCACGCGAACCAGATTTATGGCTGATCTCAATGCGTTCACCGGGGCCGGCAAAAATCACGGTATGGTCACCGACAACATCTCCACCGCGCAAAGCGGCAAAGCCGATGGCACCATCGGGACGTTCACCGGTATGTCCCTCTCGGCTGAGAACAGCAACGGAATCGAAATCAACGCCGCGTCCCTGTGCCACACGTCTCCCCATTTCGAGAGCCGTGCCGGAAGGTGCATCCACCTTATGTTTGTGGTGCATTTCCACGATTTCGCAGTCGTATTGCGAGAGCATGGCACCGGCAATTTCGAGAAGCTTCAGAACGGAATTAACCCCGACGCTCATGTTGGGTGCAAAAACAACGGGAACAGTTTTTGAGGCTTCTGAAATCTGTTCTTTACCCTGAGCGTCAAAGCCGGTCGTGCCAATGACAATACCAACATTGTGTTCAACGCAGAAAGGCAGGTAGGTCAGAGTGGCTTCCGGGCGCGTGAAATCGATCAGCACATCGGCTTTGGCAATTTCTTGAGTCGTGCCCGAGATCAACACACCAATGGTTTTGCCAAGAGAGGCTCCCGCATCTGTTCCGATTTCTGGGGCATCAGGAGCAGTGATGGCAGCCACAAGTTCCACATCATCGCAATTCAGAATGGTCTCAATGATGAGCTTGCCCATGCGGCCGGTTGCGCCGGAAACAGCGATTTTCACGGTTTGACTCCTTACTGATCTTCAGGACGCACGAGAGGTGTCGGAACGAAGTCCGTTTCGCGGCCGAGAATCATTTCGTCAGCCTGTTTTTCGGTCGGAACAGGCCCCGCTTCAATCTTGGTGAGAATGTCCTGTTCATCGAAGTAAAGCGTGACACGACGCATTTGAATGTCACCGTAACGCGGATTGAGATAGTAGGTGTAGTCCCAGCGATTGCGGTGGAACTGACTTTCAATGAGCGGTTCTCCCATCAGGAAGAGAACTTGCTGACGAGCCATGCCGATTTGAAGCTGGTCAATCATTTCCTTGGTGACCAGATTGCCTTGGTGGACATCGGTACGATAGACGTAACTGTTGAAATTGCAGCCGGACAGCGCGATCAAACCGACGGCAAGAGGAGCGGTGATAAGAAGTGTGCGCAAGGACATGAGAAAAACAGTCGAGAAAACGCCTCGAAATTCGTAAATTGAAAACTTCCCGTTATGATAGCGAGTATCGGATTGAAATGAGCCTCTTGAGGATAGCCAATGAGCGTAAATAATGAACATGAGATGCTTGAGCCCGAACAGGAACTCAAAAATGTGGGGCTTAAAGCAACCGCGCCGCGCATGCGCATTCTGGAGCTTTTCCAAAAAGCTCAGGAAGCAGGAGCTGTGCGACACTTGACTGCAGAAGACATCTACAAACAGTTAGTTGCCGAAGACATTGAGGTGGGGCTCGCTACTGTTTATCGCGTTTTAACCCAGTTTGAAGCAGCGGGTCTCATCGTTCGTCACTATTTCGGCAATGACCGCGCCAGTTATGAAATGGACGACGGGGCGCATCACGATCACATTGTCTGCACGCGCTGCGGTCGCGTCGAGGAGTTTGTTGATAAAGAAATCGAAAAACGCCAGAAACAGATCGCCGTGCGTCTTGGTTTTGAACTCGAAGGGCACTCGCTGTCGCTATACGGCATTTGCGAAGATTGCCGCAAGAAAGAAAAAGCGCATCGTAAGTAGCCGCTTGTTCTCAAGCAAAGGAAACAGCCGAGCTGGAGTGGCTATTGCTCAAGCTCGGCTTTCTCATTCAGGGACTATCAACTATTGCAGGTACCACTGAACAGTCTGATGGATTCCTTGTTCAAAAGTGGTTTGCGAGGTCCAACCCAGTTCTTTCGAGATCTTTGAGGGATCAATCGCGTATCGGAAATCATGACCGGGACGATCATTTACGAAACTGAGTAGTTCGTTATAGTCATGTCCGCTCCAGGGACGCAGTTCGTTGAGAACGTTGCAGACTGTATCGACAATTTGCAGGTTGGTTCTCTCGTTGTGTCCTCCAACGTTATAGCTTTCACCGACTTTGCCTTTGTGAAAGATAAGGTCAATAGCTTGGCAGTGATCCCCTACCCACAGCCAGTCACGAATGTTGAGACCCTTACCGTAGACGGGAATAGGTTCGTGAGCTAAACACTTGCGGATGATGGTAGGAATGAACTTTTCGCTATGTTGCCAGGGGCCGTAATTGTTGGAACAGTTGGAAATCGTTGTATTTAACCCATAGGTGTGGGTGTAGGCACGAACCAACAAGTCGGAAGATGCCTTACTGGCGGAATAAGGGCTATTAGGCGCGTAAGGGGTTTCTTCCGTGAAGAAACCTTCGGCACCGAGACTGCCGTATACCTCATCGGTTGAAATGTGGTGGAAACGAGCAGACTCCATGCAGTCGATTTCTCGCCAGTAGTTGAGGCACTCATTTAAAAGATTGGCCGTTCCGTTGACATTCGTCTCCACAAAAATCAACGGATTAGCGATTGAGTTGTCAACATGACTTTCAGCGGCAAAGTGAATGACTCCGGTAATGGAGTATTGACGTAACAGCTGTCGGATCAGCGCTGCATCGCAGATGTTACCCTGGACGGGAACGACATTGTCCATTTGCGCTTGCAACTCGAAAACAGCAGGGTGTGCAGCATAGGTGAGAGCGTCCAGATCAATGATTCGATAGTGGGGATAAGCTTTGGCAAAATGACTGACAAAATTGGCTCCGATAAAGCCTGCACCACCGGTCACAAGGATGGATTTTTCAAACATTTGTTTGTTACTCATCGGTAAGAGCTTCAAGCCAGGAACGAGGCTTGATCCCGTAGGGTTCAAGAGACTTCAAGGAAAGTACGCTATATGCAGGACGTACGGCTTTCGTCGGATATTCTGCAGTTGTAATGGGAACAACAGCACAGGAACTGCCTGTTGTTTTCACAATCTCGCACGCAAAGTCATACCAGGAACATTGTCCTGCATTGGTAAAGTGAACAACATGCATGGGTTGCTTGTGTGCGCCTTGTTTGTATAAGGCTAACAAAGCCTGAGCAAGGTCTTTGGCTCTTGTAGGAGCTCCGGTTTGATCACTGACCACACGCAAGGAGTCCCGTTCTGCAGCAAGTCTTGAAATCGTATTGAAGAAGTTGCGTGACTCGGTTGCTTTGGAGTAGACCCAGGCAGTGCGAACGACGATTCCGCTGAATTGCCCTTCTAAAAGAGAGACTTCCCCGGCGCGTTTACTCAGGCCATAGATGGATAACGGTCGTGTGCGGGCATTTGTTTCATAGGGCGAAACTGCTGTGCCGTCAAACACGTAATCTGTAGAGACATGAAGAATCGGCACTCCGGTGGAGGCTAACATCCATGGACCGTAAGCATTGACGCTGTAGGCATTGGCAACGTCAGTTTCAGCTGCATCAACGGCCGTATAAGCCGCACAGTTAATGATGCAGTCGAACTTTTGTTCGGAAACAAGCCTGTTTACGCTTGACGCACAAGTGATATCAAGTTCGGATTTGGTGACAGGATAAAACGGAATATCTTGACAAAGGCAGTGTTTAACCACTGCTTTTCCTAATTGTCCGTTTGCTCCGGTGATGAGCAGCATGATGGGTTACTCCTCAAATCGGAAAACAGGGGCTCCGCAGTACGTTTCCCAGGAGGCTGCGGCCAGGTCTTTATCGGAGAATCGAGACGCCTCGCGAGGAAGTTGCCAATCAATGCCGAGAGATTCGTCAAGAGCGAAGATAGAGCCTTCACTATGCGGAGCGTAGAAGTTGTCGCACTTGTACGCGAAGTGTGCGGTGTCTGATAACACGGAGAAACCGTGTGCAAAACCACGGGGGATAAACAGCTGTCGCTTGTTTTCAGCAGAAAGCTCAACAGCCACGTGTTTGCCATACGTTGGGGAACCTGCGCGGATGTCAACAGCTACATCTAGTACACGACCGGACAATACGCGAACAAGCTTCGCTTGTGCATATTCACCTTTTTGGAAGTGAAGCCCCCTGAGCACTCCGTAGTTAGAAAAAGATTCGTTGTCTTGGACAAAATCCACACAAATGCCAAGTTCCGAAAACACTTTGGCATTATATGACTCATAGAACCAACCGCGAGAATCTCCAAACACACGGGGTTCCAGCACGAACACACCGGGTATTGCTGTTTCTTTTTTTTTCATGAAAGAACTCCGTTAGGCATCTCGGCCAAAGGCCAACTGACGTAGCTTTTCTCGATAGGGAGTACCCGGTTTCAGTGAAGTTACAAGGGATTCAAAACTTGTTGCACTAATCAGCCCGCGTCGTAATGCCAACACTTCCAGATATCCGACAGGGTTACTGTGTTCACGGATTTCTCGCTCAACTTCAACTGAAGCCTGAAGAAGAGAGTCCGGAGTTCCTGCATCCAGCCACAGGGAAGACTCGGCCATGCGCAACGCATTCAGACGATTTTCCTGAAGATAGAGGTTGTTGAGGTCGGTGATTTCCAATTCTCCTCTTGCAGACGGTTTTAACTGGCGGGCTTTGTCAAGCACGTCAGCGGGGTAAAAATACAGACCCACAGAAGCCAAATTTGATGTTGGAGCACGAGGTTTTTCTTCAAGCTTTACTACGCGCCCGTTTTCATCGCAATTCGCAACGCCGAATCGCTCGGGATCTTGCACCGGACAGAGCAAAATTGCGGCACTATCCAGAGGTTCCTGAACGAACCGGCGCAATTGCAATAGCTCTTCACGAAGAATGAAGATATTGTCGCCGAGAATTAAGCAAACAGGCTCATCAATGAAATCATCAGCGAGCAGGAAGCACTCCGCAATTCCATTCGGAGCAGACTGGACCCGGTAAGTGATGTTGAGACCGAAGTGATTGCCGTCCCCGAACAAAGCTTCAATATTGGGAAGGTCTCGAGGCGTTGAAATGATAAGAACATCCTTAATCCCGAGATCCATTAGTGTTGCCAATGGGTAGTACACCATGGGCTTGTCATATACCGGGAGGAGCTGTTTGGAGGTTGTATTCGTGAGTGGAGCGAGACGACTGCCGCTACCACCGGCTAAAACGATACCTTTCATTTTTTCGGCCGATGAGAACTTATTTAGAACATGGATCGGATATAAGAAAAGGTGTTGCATGAGGTTCCCATGCAACACCCCGCTTCAAAGCAGAATTCTAAGGAATAGTTACTCTTCCACCAACACCGGGCTCACGCCCACGCTGTGGAAGCCCGCATCGACATAGGTCACATTGCCCGTAATGCCGCTTGCCAGATCCGAGAGAAGGAAGGCGGCAGTATTGCCGACTTCATCAATCGTGACCGTACGGCGCAACGGAGCGGAGCGTTCCATGTAGGTCAGAATCTTCGAAAAGTTCTGAATGCCGGAGGCGGCCAGCGTCTTAATCGGACCGGAGCTGATGGCGTTGGCGCGGATGCCCTTGGGGCCGAGGCTGCCGGCCAGATAACGGGTGGAAGCTTCCAGAGCAGCCTTGCAGACGCCCATGGTGTTGTAGTTGGGAACGGTGCGTTCACTGCCGATGTACGTGAGAGCCAAGATGGAGGCGGCACGACCTTCCATCAGCGGAAGAG
>ENA-ORSI01001386-ORSI01001386.1-human-gut-metagenome-genome-assembly--contig:-NODE-1386-length-21094-cov-16.824041_pt1 | contig 21094 bp, 15 predicted proteins | sample MGYA00242187_ERZ509154 | MGnify/ENA primary metagenome ERZ509154 (study PRJEB26280, sample SAMEA2338627) | human gut metagenome | biome: human gut; feature: human-associated habitat; material: faeces...
TCACTACAAAGATAATATTTCAGCCTTTATTATTTATGGTGCAAATCTAAAGGACAACACGGAAAAAGACGGACGGACGCGGATAATTCCAACTCAAAAAACTACAAACTAAAAAGACACCATCATAGACATGAAACGAATCATTTTGATATATAGCCTTTTCTTGGGATGCCTTGGCGACGCTCTGCCACTCATGGCCCAGCACACCCTTCAAAGCGGTGCAACGGTCGAGGCAACCGACGTCTGCCGCTTGCGCGACAGCGTCATTATCACCATGCGACTCGATCTCTCGACCATGGAGGTAGAGTCCAACCGCTCCATCGTCCTGATTCCCCTGTTCGAGGCCGAAGGCAAGCACATCGAACTGCCCTCGGTGGAAGTGATGGGCCGTAGACGCCAACTCTACTACGAGCGTAACGGACGCCGGCACTACGCCGACAGCCCTTGGAGTGTCATACGTCGCAAGGAAGGCGAGGCACAGACTGTGAACTACCGCACTACCCTACTCTACCAACCTTGGATGGACACCGCCCGTCTGGCCGTGACCGAAGACCTTTGCGGCTGTGGCGAAGTGCAACCGGGCAACCAGCTGACGCTGCAGCAGGCCGACATCGCCTTTCGTCCCCGGCTGGCCTACATTGCTCCCGAAGTGGAAGTGGAGAAGCGGCGCGCACTGAGCGGCGAAGCCTATCTGGACTTCGTGGTGAACCGCACCGACATCAACCCCACCTACCGCCGCAACCCCGATGAACTGGCGCGCATACACGCCTCCATCGATACCATCCTGCACGACCGCGACTTCCGCATCACCCGCATCACCTTGCGTGGATATGCCTCGCCCGAAGGAACCTACCGCAGCAACACCCGTCTGGCCGAAGGCCGCACCGGGGCATTGAAGACGTACGTACAGAGACGCTACGGCTTTGTCGACACGCTGTTCGTCACCGACTTCGTGCCCGAAAACTGGGAAGGCCTACACCGCTACGTGGCAGGCAGTACGCTGGCCGACCGCGACGGCATTCTGGCCCTGATAGACAGCGACCAGGAACCCGACGCCAAAGAACGTGCCATCCGCAGCCGCTACCCCAAAGCCTACGCCACCTTGCTGGCCGAGTGCTATCCCGGCTTGCGCCGCACCGACTACCGCATCGACTACACCGTGCGCAGCTTCAACGTAAACGAAGCCAAAGAAGTGCTCCGCACCCGCCCGCAGAATCTCAGCCTCGACGAGATGTTTGCCGTGGCGCAAACCTACGAGCCGGGCAGCAACGACTTCAAGCAAGTGTTCGACGTAGCCGTACGCATGTACCCCGACAGCGAAGTGGCCAACCTCAACGCCGCCTGTGCCCTCCTGGAGCAGGGACTGACCGAGCAGGCGCAGCCCTACTTGGACAAAGCGGGCAACAGTCCGCAGGCAGCCAACGCCCGCGCCGTATCGCTGTTGCTGCAAAGCCGCTACGACGAAGCCCTGCCGCTGCTGGAAGAGGCTCTGCAAGGAGGAGTGAAGGAAGCGGAAGAGAACAGGAAGATAGTTGAAAATGAAGAATGAAGAATGAGGAATGAAGAATTAAAAACGATATAAATGAGTCCACTTTAAAAAGTACACTTTTTGCCTTAGAGCATAACGTAGTTGTCATTCTGTCATCCAGAACGTAGTGAAGGATCTCCTTCGAAAGCTACGTGATAACAGATCCTTCACTCCGTTCAGGATGACAGAGCAAAGTAGACTCAGGAATGACGCAGAACGGTAAAGGGCTAAGGGTAAAACCAAGGTCAACAATTCACCCTAAACCCTCAACCCTCAACTCTCAACCCTAAGTCCTTAAAACAAAACAAAGCAGATCAAAACAAATAATTATTAACTCGATAAATAAGAAAGATTATGAGAAAGATTTTTAAAAACATGGCTTGGACAATGGCCGCAACGCTGGTGATGGCGGCTTGCTCCGATTCGCTGGACGAGAATTCAGGGAATGGTAACGATTTGAATACCGATGGTACAGGGTATGTAAAAATTGCGCTGAACCTGCCAAGCACTTCAGGAACTTCGACAAGAGCTGATAGCGGAAACGATGACTTCAACGATGGATTGGCAGCAGAGTACAAAGTGAATAATGTTATTTTGGCATTGTTTTACGGTGCAAACGAAAGTGAAGCCGCATGCAAATGGGCCGTTGATTTAGGGGCATTAGATTTTTCCGAGAAATTACCAGCAGATGACAATATCACTACTAAATCTGATTTTTTAGTACGTGAAGTTCCAAAACCCAGCGAAACAGAAAACGTTTATGCACTTGCAATCGTTAATGGTAGTGATTATTTTGGAATCTCCAGTACTGATAGTAAGTTAACTTTTAATGCAGCAGATTTTACAGGTGATTACGCAGACTTATTTAATACAACAAATACTGTAAATGTAGATTTAACCAAAATAGCTTCTACAACAACAAATGAGGGCAATTTTATGATGACCAATGCTCCAATTTCAGATAAAGCAAGTGCTACATCAACTTGGAATCCCAATATCACAACTTTAGTTAAATTAAACATCTATGATGACGAACCTTCTGCTGAAGCTGCCACCCCCAATTCGATTTATGTAGAACGCGTTGTAGCCAAAGTATCCGTAAAGGTCAACGATACCGACGGTACAGTAGATAATGAGATTTCAGTAAGCGGCGATACTTATAAAGGAGCCACTGTTAAATTTGATAATTGGACACTGCAGAATACAAATAAGAAAACCTATTTAGTTCGTAATGTTATAGGTTCCGAAACAAATGCTGCGTGGAAGGCATGGGTCGAATATTTCACGGACGGCGGATATAACCGTTTTGTAGGAACATCTGTTGTGGCCCCCATTCGTACCTATTGGGGAATAGATCCGAACTACGCCAAAGTGGAAAGCAATAATTTAGGTGAAAACTTTAACATAATAACTTCTACAACCCAATCTATTACTTGGAAAGTTCCTGCAAATAGTTCAACTCAAACAGATGCAGAAGATGTTCTTTATTGTGGTGAAAATACAACAGTTGCCACTGCAATGTTAGACAATCAATTAACATCTGTCTTGCTGAAGGCTACTTTCAAACCCCAAGGGGCATTATCTGCTAATCAGACCTTCTTCACCTGTAACGGTGTATCTACCATTTATACGGAAGAGGAAATGATTACTTCTTTTGAGACTGTACTGACAATTGCTGGTGATGGATATAAATTGGCTGATGGAGAAAGCATCGAAGTAAAGACTTCTCTTACAGAAGGGACAACAATTACTCAAGCTTCGGATCTGAACAAGGTTTTCGAAATAACAAAAGACAATGAAACAACGGGCTATCCGAAAGAGCTTACAAAAAACCAATATGATAAAATTTGGGGAAAATATAAAGACATAAAATACTATAAAGATGGCGTTACCTATTATTATGCTACTGTAATCAAGCACTTTGGTGATATATATACACCGGCAAATGAAACTAATCCAGAACAATACACAGAAGCAAATCATCTTGGCCGCTACGGCGTACTCCGCAACAACTGGTACGAACTGCAAATCAACAGTGTAAGTGGTCCCGGTGAGCCCGAAATTCCGGTACTTCCGGAAGAACCGGTTGACAAGGAACACCGCTACATCAACTGCGAAATCAACATCCTCTCCTGGGCAAAACGTTCACAGGGTGTAGATCTGTAACATAGTGTGTGAGGCTGTGCCTCGTATTCACCACAGATTACGCGGATTGTCACTGACGGATGGAACCGGACAATCTGGAAGTTCAAGAAAAATCCGTGTCAATCCGAGAAATCTGTGGTGGATAAACACACCTCGCTAATTACCTGAATAAAGCGATAAAAACAACTTGACAAGTATTTAGTTCTTTAGTTTTCTGAGTTCGTAAGTCATTGCCTTATTCACTTTAAAAGCCAATCACACAATAACTTAAAAACTCAAAAACTCAAAAACTAACAAACTCATTTACTTATGAACCATTGTGCCAAACCTATGCTGAAGGCAGGCTGGCTGGCAGGCTTACTGCTGGGCTTGACTGTTACGTCGTGTACCGACCTGATCTTCGACAACCGGGACGGGTGCGAACGGGGCCTGTATGTCAACTTCGTCTACGACTACAACCTGCATCGTTCCGACCTCTTCGCCGACCATGTGGGCGAAGTCACCCTCTACATCTTCGACGAACAGGGCAACTACATCGACAGCCGTACCGAAGCCAACGACGACGAATTCCAACCCCTACGGGAGTATGGCTATAACATGTATCTGGACCTGCCCGACGGAAAATACCGCTTCGTGGCACTGGCACATCAGCGTAAAAGCGACGACCAACTGCGGGGCAGCTTCCAACGTACGGAAATGAACGAGAGCAGCCGCATGGAAGACCTGCAGATAACCCTCGACCATACCCGTCTGTACAACGGCGCCGGACTTGTCAACCACCAGGGCGAACCGCTGGACACGCTTTGGCATTCCATCTCCGACCAGTCCGTGGAAGTGCGACAAGGGCAGTATGCCTATCACACCCTGTCGCTGGTCAGAAACACCAAATACATCAGTGTTGTCTTGCGCGACATTGACGAACCCGCCGCGATGGACATCGACGACTACAACCTTTACATCACCGGAGGCAACATCCGGCTGAACCATGACAACTCCGAAGACCCCAGCATCAAGGCCCTGTGTACACCTTTTGTCACGTGGAATACCCAAGACCCTGATGTCAGCAACCGTGCTTCGACAGTAGGAAACATGGGACATGCCGACTTCATGACCTCGCGCATCTTTGCCCACGACGACATGGCCGACGACGAAGTATTGGTAGTAGAACACAAGGAAACCGGCAAACGGGTCATCGAAGTCAACCTGCCCGACCTGCTCGGCCGCCTGTGCAACTACGACGAACTACACCGCTACTCACGCCAGGAGTTCCTGGACCGCGGCTACGATTACGACCTTACCTTCTTCCTCTCCGATGGCAGTTGGGCCTATGCCAACGTGTCCATCGGTGTATTGGGATGGAGCAAACGAATACAGAATGTAGATTTATGATGAAAAAAGTGATATATGCGTTTTTGTCTTGCTTCGCCTTGTTGCTGACAGGCGGATGTCAAGAACAGAATTGCGTGGAAGAAATCGACACTTCCCACGCAAGAAACTCGCTATATCTCAACCTGAGCCTCCGTGTGAACGACGGCAGCGGTGCCGTCAGCAGAGCTACCGATGAAGGTGTCATACCCGGAACTGACGATGAAAACACCATTCACTCTCTTTATATATATCTGTTCAATTCAGAGACCGGTGATTTGGTCTATTGGGCAGACATTACCAACCTCTATCAAGCCGACAACACGAAAACCTATGTCATCAAGTTGCAGGATTTAAACCTGCCGGAAAACGTGAGCATATACCTGGCTGCAAACCTGACCCGCCAGCAGGCGGAAAGCATTACAAGTCCGACAGCCTCCTATAAAACCAATGCCACATCCTATACAAGAGCCATCAACGAGTTTGCGCCTTACGAATTTATGCCACAGTTTGGAGTGACAGGTATTAGTAAGCGCGACATAGGCATCGCCATGACCGGACAGGCGGTTTCGGGCTTAGAAAAAGTATTTGACCTTCATGGCTATACTTCGCCTGACAATCCGCTTGCCTTAACAGTTGATTTGAAACGAGTGGTAGCCAAAGCATTGCTTACGGTTGATGCAGCAACTACTGATAATATGAATGGATATGTTCCAGATGTAGCTTATGCAGTAATCGCTTCTAAAAATACCAACAAAGGCTGGGTACGCATCAGCGACATCTATTATTTCCCCAACGGAACCAACAAAAGCCTGTATTGGTTTGAACAAGAGAACCATAAAGATCCCAATTCAGACCTTACATATTATATTAGTTCTACAGAAAGCGATGCCGAACTGTCATTGAATACCGAAAAATATCAGAACGATTTTGTGTATTACAACCAGACGGAACAATATAAACTTTATTATGCTTATTATCAGGCTCAGAAGTTTGATCAGGAGACTGACAAAAATAATAGTTACACAGCCGGAATGTATTTCCTTGAAAATACATTTACTATACCGGATGAATATGATTCGCAGTTGGAAGCCTATAAGCTCGCCCTCCCGATGGTGACAAGCATATCCATCGCCTTGCGCTATACTCCCAAAGAGATTTATGTGGAAAAGGGACTGTATGATCGATTGGAATCAGGTACAGGAATGTCGGCAAGCGAAAGACAAGAATGGGAGAATATGAAAAAAAAATATACGAACGGAAAACCTTGGGAAGATAAATCGTGGACTGGTGATGTAGATGCTGTCATCTTCAATGACGAGGCTGATGCCCAGTTCGTACTCACCATGTCGCTCAAACTGAATAAGGCCTATATCTCTTCCACGGAGTATGGCAACCAGGTGACGAACGGTACGTACAGCGGTAGCAAGTTTCCGGACAATACTTTCTTTGCTTTTACGCCGGATTCCGATTCTGATACGGGAAGCAATACAGATACTTTCCTGTATCATTATTATACCTACGGTGCCCGGCAGAACATAACGAATCCCATCTATTATGTGCCTTACGTAGGCGGGTGGGCTTATTATTATACTTACTTGGATGGAACTGATACAAATGAAAATCCCACAAAGTATAGTGCTTCCCAAGTAACGAGAAATACATACTACATCCTGAAATTGAACAAGATAACCCGATTGGGAGGGTCGAAGACTGACCCCAACAACATCCAGGTGAATACAACCGTGGTTCCGTGGAAGAAAGGCGGTAGGCTGGATGTGGATTTGTGGTAAGCTTGAATGAACTGATAAAAAGAACGAAAATGAAACGGAATGTCCGATACCTGCTATTCCTGCTGTTCGTGCCGCTGCTGGCGGCTTGCGACCAGCCAACCGACGCATCGCTCTCCTTTACCGATGTGCCCATTCGGGTCAATACATCCGTAGATGGAGGAGGCAGTACGTATGCAGTCGGCGATGAAGAGGCGTGGGTGGGCGAAGAACTGCCTGCCAAGCTATTCTTCTGGCATGAAGGTGATTTTAATACGTTAAAAAATACATCAGAAACGAATGCACCTACCCCTTATTTCACCTACCTGATGAACGATGCAATCACTTCGTTCAGCTTCGCGGACAGCCGCTGGCTGGATACCGGGCATCCTTATCCGGAGAATCCAGACAAAACGGAAGCGTATGTATATGCCACCGGCTATGCGCCCCGCACCCTGCTGAAGGAAGACGCAACATCAGGATTCAGAACACTGACCGTGACAGAAACGGATCTGCAAAAGGTGGCGCATTGTGACTTCCTGTCCTGCGATGCCCGAAGCGAACAGACGGGCAGTTTTGAACATCCTTTTGGAAATACGAAAGGCAATGAACTGCAGTTCAGACACCTCACTTCCAAAATTCTGGTCTATGCTTCCCGACACGAGACCATTACCGGGCAAGTATATGTCAGAAAGGTGCAGGCTACTTTGACACTGAATAATACAAATGCTAAGAACGATAAGTTTCATGTGCCAAGTGTGATTAAATGGACGGACGCTGCAAGCGGAACAAATACAGAATGGGGCTATCAGGTAACAGAATATCAGGAACTTGAAAATGGTTTAACCTTTCAAGACAATACCGACGATATGATTATGGTGTTGCAGGATAAACGGATAGACTCCTGTTACGTCTGCCAGCCGTCTGATGTAACGACCACTGCCGTTGATCTGAGCGTAACAGCCGAATACTCGTATCGACAGGACTTTAGTTCGCCCTATGAATTTACATGGAGCGGAACCAATCTGCCCATCAAGGCACTTGACGAGAATGGGGAAGAAACTGCAAATTCTATAACGGAATTTAAGCCCGGTTATGTGTACGAAATATATCTGAAGTTCTATAAAACCGGGGTGATTGTGACTGCTAAGGAAGTGGAATGGGAAGACGGAGGTATCCATTATGTACCGGTCTATCCGCCCGGTACTTGACAAACAGATGAAAGGAATGCGTATGATGAAAGGAAAGAATTTTTATACAATCCTGCTGTGTGCCGCCCTGATGGTGGCAGGTACGGCGGCGTGCTCGGACGATTGGCTGTCTGGGGCTGATACTTCCAACGGCTCCTCAGAAGAAGGACAAGTGGCTGCTGTCAAACTGGAGGGCAACGGGGAAGTAGTCTCCCGAAGCGCTTTTCAGGCAGGGACTGCCTATAGATTGGTGATGTTTACCAAAGGCTTTACGGCGACAGGTACATCACAACCTGATTTAACTGAAAAAGATTCTGTACTCAGGTATAATGGACTGGCTACCGAAGTCGCGACCGCTATAGGTACAGGCATGTTCCAATATCTGAAAGTGAATGATACTGCCCATGATAATAACGATTGGTTCGGTTTCAAGTCGCTGGTGGATGACGAGACCGGCAGACGCTCCATCAGTTTCTATGGCTTTACCTATGGGGAGACGGTAGAGAATCCGGATCCTGATACGTATTTGACATTTGATAAGACGGACAACAATGAGTATAAACGTACAGAAGTGGTCAATGAAGAGACTGGCGAACTGAAAGACCTGATGTGGGGCATCCTTGTGGACCGGAACGACGCCACGGCCACGTTCCCGTGTGAGATCCCGTTCCGCCATGCCTTCTCCCGGCTGGAATTCAAGGTTTCTCAGTTGGAGTCTGAGACAGAGGCGGGGCAAGGTATGTATAATTTGGGCATCGAACGTATAGCGGTGACTGGTACATACAAAAGCGGGACAGTGGATTTGTTTACGGGAAAGACGACACTGGATGAAGGAAACAGATATGCTGATGAAGGTAGGGCTTTGTCCAAAATATCTGTGGACTATGACCTTGAAAAACATGAATATATAGCAGTAGACACCCCGGACAGCTTGGGCGCCATGATTGTCTTTCCTTCCGCTGCAGAGTCGTTAAGCGGTGGTGTGGGTGAATATACCATTGGTTTGAAGATAACCTTGAAGGGAACGGAAGAACAAGTAAAAAAACTGGTAGGAACGGACAATGTTAAACAGTCATCGTCAGGTGACTATTATATCGGTGACTATATCGTAGAACAAGTGTATAGCAGTGTATATGGGGGAGATGATCCTACAGATGATAATGGTTCCATTGCAGCTTCTCCGCTTTATCTGCAGGCAGGCAGTAAATACACCCTGCACATCGTGCTGATGAAGGACGAGGTACGGGTCGTAACCGTTGTACCCAGCAAAGTGGAATGGTTGCCGGGGGAAACAGAAACAGACAAAGACGGTAATGAGAATACTTTTTCCACCGAGGTCGTAGGCCAGCCCGTCTTCTTTGACAACACCATGTGGATGGACAGAAACTTAGGAGCAAACGAAGCTGACCCGGGAGGTAACTATAATCAGACTATCGGGTATTATTATCAAAACAATCGGAATATTCCGTATTGGCCGTATAAAATTTCCAGTTTTCAAGATTTAACTACTAAAAGGCCCACACCAAAAGACCGTTATTTGAATGATTTATCTACTTTTAGTGAATGGGGTGATCCCCAATATAAGGTTTATCCTATAATCGATGAAACGGTAATGAATAGTGACCCACATAAAACTAAATGGCGCATAGGTAGTGATAATATAAATTGGAAGTCATATTTTACAACACTCCAAAAAACGATTGATAATAGTGGTTCATATATATTTTTTTCTGGAAATGCAAATATTCCATGGAGTAATAATAGTTGGGAAGAACGCGATAATCAACCCGCGCCTCCCGGGTATGCTTTACCTACACAAGAACAGTTTCAAAGTATATTTCCTACGACTGTTTTTGCAGGTAATATTACATTTCTTAAGATGTATGATACAGGAACAGATTGGAATGGTGAGACATCAATGGATGGGTCACAAAAGCAAATAAGAATTTGTGTTCCTTTTTACAAGGATACAGATAATAATAATGCAGATAATAACACGGTTTATTATCGTAAATGGGAATCTCTTCAAGATCCTGGAGCATCTCCGGGTGAAAGATCCTATTCAATTTATGGAGGACCATATAGATATAGTAATAACGAACCTGATGGAGATCCGTCTGTGGGTTATTGTTCGGTGTATATTATAAGCCGAATGTATGAAGATGAAATAGGAAAGATTTCAAATGAGGAATATAGAACTAAAGAATGGGGAACTATCTATGGAATTAAAAAAATAAGGACTACAGAAGCTTATCGGATGAGATGGAAGGTAAAAAATGCAGATAAAACCGGAACGGATCCACGATTATATGTAGAAGTATGTATGTACAGTTGTACGAAAGATGATAATTTAACGCTAGATAATTATAGGAATTATGACTGGACTCATCCTGTTTCTCAGATGTTTTTCCCGCTATGTGGGGAAGTAGAAGGAAGAAGTAATACGTCTAATAATATTTGGGTTGGTGCAGGTTTTTCATCGTATGGTTCGGCCGTACTTTATGCTACTGCTACAGGAGATGCAGCCCTGCACATCAAAATAACAGGAGATAATCCTCAAAATCAGTATATGTCTGTAGTTAGCAATGAAGTCCAAACCAATGCGAAGCAAATCCGCCTGGTAAAAACGCAAAATTGACAAGGAAGTATGTGGAAAATAGAACGATATAAGAAGATGTGGAGGATGGCCGCCTGGTGCTGCATGTTCTTAGGATGGACAGCCTGCGACAACGATGCCGCTGCGGACCAGGTGCCGGGTGACGGCCTTGTACAGATACAGCCGGTACTGTCTGGCAGCCTGGTGGCCGATGGATTTAGCACCATGACCAGAGCCCCAGAATACTTACCGGATCATGTAATAGTACCATTGCCCGAAGGAACGACTTTATGGATTATTGCAGAGAAGTTGGATGAAGCAGATAAAGTGACTTCTAAAACAGCTTATGTAGTAAAAGAAGTGAGTGAGGGAACAGGCGTAACATCGCTGTATCCTTGCGAAGTGGATGCCGATGGGAAGGTGGTTTCGGTGGATGGAACGCCTATGTTCATATCGGAAGGGACTTATAAATTTTGGGCGATATCGCCTGCCCGGAATTTGGGGGATGACAATACCTTGAGCGTAAAGAACGGAGAGGAACTGCTGGCTACAGACGACAGGTATGTAGAAACCGCACCTACTGAGATTACAGTTTCTGCCAACTGGACTGATGAGGATAGCCGGATTGAAGTCATCAGGCTGAACCCTTTGTTCAATCAGACAGCCCAACTGAAGTTTACCATTACGTCCGAAGCAAAATGGATTCATAGTCTGGAATTGCTGGCGGCAGGCGTGGAATACTCGGGACTGCAGGAAGAAACGGAAAACAACTGGAGTCTGACAAATCACTTGAATACCGACTATGGCATGAAGAACGGTACATACCGGGAGACGGAATGTGTGACGGGAAAGAACAGTGATGGTACCCATTACCTGGAAGTGACGACTCCTATTCTGCCGGTTAACGCCGTTGCCACTCCGGTGGTGGTGCTGTTCAATGTGCTGATAAACGGAGTGCCCAGCCCGTTCAGCATCATGCTGACCGAGAAGAATTTTCAGGCAGGATATTCTTATCATTACAAAGGAACCGTCAAACTGCAGGACGGTGTAGCGGTCATCGTATGGCAGTTTGTGGAATGGAATATGGATGTAGTATTTGATTAACAGTGTTTCAAAGGAAGAGGATATGAGCAACTATTTCAAGAATCTGGTCTATGCCTTAACGGTCTGTCTGCTGGCGGCCTGCGAACAGACAGTGGTGGACATGCCGACTGAACCGGGCACATGGACCATTGCGGCAGGCCCCATGAACAATTATGGCGGAACAACCCGCTCTTCATACACCATGTGGCCGGAAGAGGAGAACTGTATCAAGACGCTGGCTTTCTTCCAGTTCGACCCCGAAGGGATGCATACCCGTAACGAATTGTATAACTTCCGGAATTTTGCTACGGAGGACAATCCGTACGGTGTGTTGCAGGCTTCCATTTCGGATGTCAGTTTCAAGTCGTACAATGCGAACAATACGACCATCTGCGTGGTGGCCAATGTGACGGAACAGGATGTGAACGAGTTTTATAACCAATATACCACCAGCACATCGACCCAAGTGCGACTGGACGAGTTCAAGGAATGGACCCATAAGTTCCAATATAAAGTAGATCCCGATTCACTGGGGCATCTGAAACAGGTGTGCATGTTCGGCTATTACGAAGGAACACTGGGCGGAACGGAACAACTTCAACGGCTGATCTTAGGACGTCTTTGCAGCCGTATCGAGATAACACTGCAGGCTGAAAATGCGAATGCGGATTACTTTTCTTCGGGTGTAAGTTTCGAGTTCGACAACGTTCCGACCGAGGCCTATTACTTTTCTACCGGAGTGGGAGTAACCGATACACAAAAGGATAACCAATTTGGAACGACCGTTTCTTCGGTGACAACCGAGAAGCAGATGTTCTACTTTTACATGCCCGGCAATTCGGCACAGACCGAGGAGGCTGCATTGAAGCTGAACATCACTTTTGGCAATCAAACCAAGACGGTGACGCTTTGTACGTTGCCTCCGGGACAGAATGAAGGGTATGTGGACTATACCATCAACCGGAACAGTATTTACCGCTTCAACCTTACATTAAAGAAAGCCGCCTCAACAAGATGCGGAGAGTGTAAAGGATTGGCATCGTCTGCCCCCGTAGTTGCCTATAACGGAGAAGATACGAAAATTTACTTCTAAGATAGTATAAAATAGAATAAAGAGAATATGATAAAATATGGATGGATATACATTGGTTGCTTTCTGTTAGCACAGAATGGGGGAAGAAACATGACTATTCCAAAAGTGCAGCAGAGGACTGTCGCACCACGGAAAGAAGGATTCCCCTTCCCCACCATCCCCTCCACCCTGACGGAACCCGAAGCCCGCAAGTCCTACCTCCTCACCCACTATTGGGAGCGTTTCGACTTTGCTGACACCACCTTGGTGGACAACCGTGACGTGACCGAACAGGGCTTTGTGAACTTCATCGCCCTGCTGGCAGATGGCACAACGCCGGACGAACTGATGCGTGAAAGCATGGAGAACTGGTGCAGGAGGTTTATTCCTTCGACTTATGCATGCCCGGTGCTGATGAAGATGGCAGATGATTACCTCTACAATCCGAATTCGCCTTTCTACAACGAACATCTGTATGGAATGTATCTGGAAGCACTGATCAAGGAATTCCCCAAAGGGGATGCACAAATTTCGAGATTCGGCTTCAGGCTAAGCCTGCTGAAACGGAACAATCCGGGCAACCGGGCAACGGACTTCACCTACTACCTGCCCGACGGCAACCGCCGCACGCTGGCCGCCACACCGGTGAAGGGCAACCGCCTGCTGTTGGTGTTCTACGACCCGGAATGTGAGTCGTGCCACGCCGTATTGGGGCAGATGACAGCCAGCACGGCACTGGCAGAAGCTGTGAAGACGGGACGAATGAGTGTACTGGCCATTTATACCGAAGGCAACGAAGAAGCCTGGCGCAAAGCCTTGCCCGATATGCCTGCAGGGTGGATGATAGGTACCGACCGCGAAGCGGTGAAGACCGGTGCGCTGTACGACCTGAAAGCCATGCCTTCGCTCTACTTGCTGGACGGACAAAAGAAAGTATTGCTGAAAGATGCCGCTTTTGAAGAGATAAGCCGCTTTTTAGGATTTTGAGTTACTCAACCACAGAGAACACTGAGTGGTACAGAAAAAAGTCACCGTGAGGTGACGCGCAAGCCTGTTCATGGCTTAGAGAAGCTGGAACTGGCAGCACTTATCAGTGCGATAAGTGTGATTGTTTGTTTTGTTTGTCAAGCCATACTGCCCAATGCGGTATGGCTTGTTTTTACTCCCGTCAGGAAAAAAAATCCCAGTCAGAGAGATATGTTTCTCTAACTGGGAAATGATCGGGCTATGATACCCAACCTTAATAATGATTGTAACTGATGACTTTTTCTGCCGGTTTCCTCGACTTCCGGCGTTTTTCTTTCACGGGATATCCGATTGTGATGTCAAGCAGCAACCGTTTGCCCGGAGGAATATCGGTCAGTTTCTTAATCTCTTTCTCGTCGAACCAGCCTAAAATGCACGACCCAAGTCCTTCGCTCTCGGCTGCCAGCACAATATGGGCGGCAGCAATGCCGATGTCGATCAGCGGGAAATATTTATCTTTTATCTTGGCACCTAGGAAGGAAGTGAAATTCATGGATTCCTCCACCACCAGAATATGAACCGGCGCGTTGCGGGCAAACTTGTTCATGCCCAGTCCGGCGGTAGCCTTTCCGACTGCTGCGGCCAGCTCGGGATCGGTAACGACGACAAACTTCCACGGCTGCGCATTGCAGGCCGACGGCGAAAGACGTGCCGCCTGCAATATGCGTTCCAGCTTCTCCTGCTCCACCGGACGTGACACATCGTAAGCACGGTCGCTCTGCCGCGCCTCGACCAGGCGAAGAAAATCAGACTCTGCAAACATATCTATCATTAAAATTTAGGTTTCACCTATCAAGTTCGGGTTGATAGTAAATCTCAACCTGCTTTCATCTTGAAATCCCCTCCTGGGTAAAGCCTCAATACTGTATCATCCGGCTGATATACTTTCCTATAATATCGAACTCCAAATTGACTACGCTTCCTACCCGAATGGCATGGAAGTTGGTATGTTCAAATGTATAAGGAATGATAGCAACCTGGAAGGTATCGTCGGTAGGGTTGCACACCGTCAGACTGACACCGTTTACTGTCACCGAGCCTTTGTCGACAGTGATATAGCCCCGCTTCGCCATCTCCTTATCAAAGGCATAACGGAAGGTAAAATAGTAACTGCCTTCAGCATCCTTAACATCAATGCAGGTAGCAGTCTGATCGACATGACCCTGAACGATATGGCCGTCCAAACGTCCGTTCATCATCATGCTGCGTTCTACATTCACTTCATCGCCTACCTGCAACAAACCGAGGTTGGAGCGGTCCAGCGTTTCCTTCATGGCTGTTACCGTATAGGTATCATCGGTCATGCTGACTACCGTAAGGCATACACCGTTGTGAGACACACTCTGGTCAATCTTCAACTCATTTACAAAAGAGCATGTGAAAGTGAAATGCACATTCTCCTGCTCTTTTACCATCGCCACCAACTTGGCGCATTCTTCTACGATTCCGGAAAACATATACTAAGTATTTAATTCTTTGGTTTTTAAGTTTGTAAAATTATAAGTTATTTTGCTTCAGCTTGAAAACTCCTGGAACTTATCAACAAACAAACTCACCTATTATTAAGATTTATACTTTGCGAAGATAGACATTTTTTCTTTTCTGACTAAAAGAAGGGACAACAAAAAAGGCAGCTTTTCACAAAGCCACCTTTTTCAGTTTTCAATAGGTATTAGTTTTTTTTAAGGTAAAAAGATTGTTTTCAGGATAACGATGCAAATATAGCGGCTTTTCGAGATACCAGCCAAATTAAAAAACATGTCTTATAACATCTTTTTAAAAAAACTTTTGGATTTGTTATCATTTGAAAGCAATTTTCTACATCCGCACCTTTTTCAAGGAACAAATATAAGATTTTTTTTCTTGAAACACTAAAATTATCCTAAAAAACTGTTTCCTTTCCTATATTAACGAGGATAGTTTTCATCCGTGCGTCCGCTATGTTTTAATACCTTCGCATCGATAAAGAAAACGATTTCCTCGGCTATATTTGTAATATGGTCGCCCGAACGTTCCAGTTTGCGGAACACACTGATGAGGTTCAAACAAGTCAATGCACTTTCGGGATGCTTCACTATATAATCGGCCAGAATTGCCGTCACCTCGGCATTGATTTCATCCAGCAGGTTGTCTTTAGCAAAAACAGAGGTAGCCAACTCCTGACTTTCTTCCTGAAGAGCTTTTTTGGCCAGTTCCAGCATCGAAAGTACTTGTTTGATCATTTCTTCCAAACGAAGTTTCTTGATCAGTTCGGCATCCAACGCTGGCTCCTTACAATTAATGGCAAAACGTGCTACACCTTCTGCAAAATCGCCCAACCGCTCCAGATTGGTATTGATTTTAAGCATGGCCAGCACAAAACGCAAATCAATTGCTACCGGATTGTACAAAGCAATGATATCTTCGACATCGCTGTCTATTTTCAATTCCAAAGCATTGACACGACGTTCACGGACCAACACTTGCTGTGCCAGTTCGCGGTCAAGAGTAAGTACTGCTTCTCCTGCCCTGTCAAGCTGGTTGTACACCAGATTCCACATCTCCTCTATCTCCTTTTTCAGCAAGACGAGTTCCGATTCGATAAATTTTACCATAACTTTTTTGTTTTTATAATTGATGATTTATTTAAGTTTCTGTTTCAATATTCCATTGGAAGCTAAGAATTTATAGTATTCAAAGCCAATAGTGCGGAAATCAGTCGCAACCTGTTCTACCGACCTTTAACTTCCAAACTCCACCGGAGAACGGCCACTTCTTCTCCCCCTTTAACTCTTGTAAGTTTCGGTAAAACCAAAACTTGCGAAAGTTAAGCCTATTACATTGGATATGCAAAGAAACAGAGCGGATGTTAAGAGGATATGACTGCATTTTGAAAGATCTGTTACAAAAGTGTTACATTTCTGTTACATCCCCCTTGGATACTTTTCCACCGTTTCCAACCGGAAATGACAATAGTCCGACACCATCAGGCACTTCATAGACTACTGATGCTGCTCCCCCCTTCAGGAAATCATAAAAAAGCACGGATATAATTCCTGCAAAATAGCAATATACCAAAAAATTAGTCGTATTTTTGCAAAGTTGAAAATAGTGAAAACTACGAAAAGATACAATTATGGCAGAAATGAAAAGCGAAGAAACAAGCGAAAAGAAAAGCTTGAACTTCATTGAGCAGATAGTAGAGAACGACTTGAAAGAAGGTAAAAACGGAGGAAGAGTACAGACACGTTTTCCGCCAGAGCCTAACGGCTATCTTCACATCGGACACGCTAAAGCAATTTGCCTCGATTTTGGCATTGCAGCTGCTCATGGTGGTGTGTGCAACCTGCGCTTTGACGACACCAACCCGACTAAAGAAGATGTAGAATATGTAGAAGCCATCAAGGAAGATATCAAGTGGCTGGGATATCAGTGGGGAAACGAATATTATGCTTCCGACTACTTCCAGCAACTTTGGGATTTTGCCATACGGCTGATTAAAGAAGGAAAAGCATACATCGACGAACAATCCAGCGAAGAGATTGCTGCCCAGAAAGGTACACCTACACAACCGGGTGTGGAAAGTCCGTACCGCAACCGTCCCATTGAAGAAAATCTGGAACTGTTCCAGAAAATGAACAATGGAGAAATAGAAGAAGGAGCCATGGTGCTGCGTGCCAAGATAGATATGGCTAACCCCAATATGCACTTCCGCGACCCGATCATTTACCGCGTCGTAAAACATCCGCACCACCGTACGGGAACAAAATGGAAAGCATATCCGATGTACGACTTCGCCCACGGTCAAAGCGACTTCTTCGAAGGCGTGACCCACTCGCTCTGTACACTGGAGTTTGTGGTACACCGTCCGCTGTACGACTTGTTCGTGGACTGGCTGAAGGAAGGAAAAGATCTGGAAGACAACCGTCCCCGTCAGTACGAATTCAACAAACTAAACCTGAGTTATACACTCATGAGCAAGCGTAACTTGCTGACCTTGGTAAAAGAAGGACTTGTCAACGGTTGGGACGATCCCCGTATGCCGACCATTTGCGGTTTCCGCCGTCGTGGCTACTCACCGGAATCAATCCATAAGTTCATTGACAAGATTGGCTACACGACCTACGATGCACTCAACGAGTTTGCATTGCTGGAAAGTGCCGTACGCGAAGACCTCAACGACCGTGCAACCCGCATTTCGGCTGTACTGAATCCGGTAAAACTGGTTATCACCAACTATCCGGAAGGACAGGTAGAAGAACTGGAAGCCATCAACAATCCGGAACATCCCGAAGAAGGCAGTCACATGATCGAATTCAGCCGCGAATTGTGGATGGAACGCGAAGACTTCATGGAAGATGCTCCGAAAAAGTATTTCCGCATGACTCCCGGACAGGAAGTACGTCTGAAAAATGCCTATATCGTAAAATGTACCGGATGCAAGAAAAACGAAGCCGGCGAAGTGGTAGAGGTATATTGCGAATACGATCCTGACTCGAAAAGCGGTATGCCGGGTGCCAACCGAAAAGTAAAAGGTACACTCCACTGGGTAAGCTGTGCACACTGTCTGGAAGCAGAGGTTCGTCTGTACGACCGCCTGTGGAAAGTGGAGAACCCACGCGATGAACTGGCTGCCATTCGCGAAGCTAAAAACTGCGATGCACTGACCGCCATGAAGGAAATTATCAATCCCGACTCGCTTCAGGTATTGCCCTGCTGCTACATCGAAAAGTTTGCAGCCGGCATGAAGCCTCTTACCTATCTGCAGTTCCAACGTATCGGCTACTTCAATGTAGACAAAGACTCTACTCCCGAAAAGATGGTCTTCAACCGAACTGTGGGACTGAAAGATACTTGGGGAAAAATCAACAAATAAATCAAAAAGGAGTTATTACTATTGATGAACAGAAAAAACCTACTGTCTGGAAGAGACAAAGAATTGTACGAACTGGCAGAACAATACGAAAAAGCCCAAAGGGAAAGAATGCCAATCTATATGGATGCGGACGACCTGGCGGACTTGGCGGACTGGTATGCCATGCGGAATAAATTTCAGACAGCTCTGGAAACCACTGAATATGGACTGAGCCTGCACCCCAACAACACTGCGTTGTTGGTGGAGCGGGCTTACCTGTTCCTGGACACTCAACGTCGTGGAAAGGCCAAAGAAATAGTCGAAAGAATCACCGACGATTTTTCTTCCGAGGTAAAAATACTGAAGGCCAACATACTGATGGGCGAAGGCAAACTGGAAGAAGCTGAAAAGCTGATCAACACCATTAAAGACAAAGAGGAACTGGCCAACATTATTGAGGTAGCTTACCTCTACAATGACATGGGGTATTCGCAGAAGGCCTCACAATGGTTAGAGATAGGAAAGGGGCTTTATGATGAAGATGAAGCCTATTTGGCTGTAGTGGCCGACTGCCTGTATGGAGAGCGCAAGTTCGACGAAGCAGCCGTATACTACAATAAACTGATAGACAAGAATCCCTATTCTGCCCCTTATTGGTTTGGCTTGGCACGATGTTATTTCGAGCAGCAACAGTACGACAAGGCCATCGATGCCTGCGACTATGCCATCATATCCGACGATGAATTTGCCGAAGCATACGTAGTCAAAGGACATTCGTTTTACCAGCTTGGAAACGACAAGAAAGCCTTGGAAAGCTACCGGAAAGCCGAAGAACTGCAAGTGCTGACTCATGACTTTGTCTATACCTTCATTGCCATGGGACATATCAGCCAAAATGAATGGGAGCAAGCCTATCACTATCTTAAAGCTGCCATAGACAGTTACGAGGAAAAGACAATTCCACTTGCCATGCTGTATTCCAATGCTGCCCTCTGCCTCTTCAAAATGGGAGAAAAAGAGAAAGCTTACCAATATAGCCGCAAAGCCATAGGAACCGATCCGAATGATGTGGAGAACTATCTGATATCCGGCCGAATTTATATGGAAGATGGAAATCCCGAACAGGGAATCAAGCAATGGGCCAGGGCGCTGAAAATCGCCCCCTATCCGGAGACTTGGAACGAGATAGGACTCATCTGCATGGAAATCAATCAGATAGAATATGCACGAGTAGCCTTCGAACACGTCAAAAAAGATGCTCCCGATTACGAAGGTATCAACGAAAGACTAACCTCCATTTATCTGATATTGCATGATAAAGAGAATTTTATGAAGTACAACCAGCTTTGTAAGAAACCCATCAGCCAAGATGAGTTAAAAGAATTGCAGCAGATGATGAACGGAGAAGAACGGGAAGAAATGGCTAAAATCATGAAAGATATTTTTGAATCACTGAAATAAATCGTTAAAACCAAGTAGAAGAAAAAAAATGGAATCAGTAGCAGAACTTCTCAAATGGGTACTGGAAAACCTGAATTATTGGGTAGTCACTATTTTTATGGCTATCGAAAGTTCGTTTATACCTTTCCCTTCTGAAGCAGTAGTGCCACCGGCTGCATGGAAAGCCATGGCAGACGATAGTATGAACATAATCCTGGTCGTAGTCTTTGCAACCATAGGAGCCGACTTAGGAGCATTGGTCAATTACTACCTGGCAAAATGGCTTGGACGTCCTATCGTCTATAAATTTGCCAACAGCCGTTTTGGACACATGTGCCTGATTGATGAAGAAAAGGTACGCCATGCCGAAGAATATTTCCGTAAGCACGGTGCAGCCTCTACCTTCTTCGGACGATTGATACCGGCTGTACGCCAGCTTATCAGTATCCCTGCCGGACTGGCCGGAATGAAAATGGGTCCATTCCTACTCTATACCACTTTGGGAGCCGGAATCTGGAACACGATACTGGCAATACTTGGATACATAATCTATCGCTCCACTCCCCTAAAAACAACCAATGATGTTTATCTCATGGCAACCAAATACAGCCATGAAATAGGATATTGCATTCTGGCATTAGCCATACTGGTAATAGCCTTCATTGCTTACAAAGGACTGAAAAAGAAAAAACAGAAGAAATAACGACATCACAAGAATTCATCAAAAGAACGGGAGAAAATATAGTTAAAAGCTCTATTTTCTCCCGTTCTTTTATTACGCAGTCAGCTCTTATCTCAATCCCCTAAACAAACAACTATGAGTCCTTCATTTTCCAAGCCACAATTTATCGGATAAGAGTAGCCGTTAACTAAAGGAACGACAAGGCATCAGTTATCCTTTTGACAACCTGCTTCCTGAAAGGAGAAAGAGAACTGAAAAGAAAGAAATGAATGCCTACTATCCTCCTAAAACTCTCCAGTTATCCCCAGCGAGTGCACCAGTTATTGCACTCACAGTGCAGTAGTCAGTGCACTCGCAGTGCAAC
>ENA-ORSI01001391-ORSI01001391.1-human-gut-metagenome-genome-assembly--contig:-NODE-1391-length-21020-cov-7.820081_pt1 | contig 21020 bp, 10 predicted proteins | sample MGYA00242187_ERZ509154 | MGnify/ENA primary metagenome ERZ509154 (study PRJEB26280, sample SAMEA2338627) | human gut metagenome | biome: human gut; feature: human-associated habitat; material: faeces...
TGCCTGAATACCGCTATTGGTTCTGCGAGAGCTTCAATGGCTGGTTCATCGGTGCCCACCTCATGGGCGGACAGTTCAACGCAAGCAGCGTTGAGTTGCCTTTCGGGTTCTTCCCCGAGCTTGAGGACCACCGCTATGAAGGATGGTATGCAGGCGGAGGCGTAACGGCAGGATATCAGTGGGTGATGTCAAAGCACTGGAACTTTGAGGCATCCATAGGCCTGGGATACGACTACATAAAGTATGACAAATACAAGTGCGGAACCTGCGGCGAGAAGCTCAAGTCGTCGCACACCAACTATTTCGGCCCGACAAAGGCCGCGCTGAGTCTTATTTACATCTTCTGATACTATAAACCACCAAGGACATGAAAAGATTATCTATATATTGTGCATGCCTGCTGGCCGCGCCGCTCGCGCTGCAGGCACAGAGCGTGGAGCCTAAGCTGGCCGGACGGACGGTGACGGTAGAGAATATCAAGGTAGAGAACACTAACCAGACTATGGTGGTTGACCTCGACCTCAATATGGACTCGCTGAAGCTGCCTTCTAACATGAGGCTCGTCTTCACGCCCATCATCACTAACAACACCGAGGAGAGGCAGATGCCGCAGATAGTAGTGAACGGACGCAAGCAGGACATCTCTTACCGCCGAGGCGGACATAAGGACTTTCCGGCAAACGTGGTGACCGTAAGACGTAAGAACAACACCGACCAGACGCTCCACTACAGCGCCGTGCTGCCCTATGAGCCCTGGATGAAGAACTCTAACGTCATCGTGGCTGAAGACCTCTGCGGATGCGGCGACGTGAAAGACCAGAACACCGTTGAGCTGAAGCGCCTGCGCACGCCGTTCATGCCGTATATGCGCCCGGCAGCCGAGGCACAGAAGGTGCGCCATGAGGAAGGACGCGCGTTTATCGACTTCCCCGTTGACAAAATCACTCTCTATCCCGAATACCGCAACAACCCGCGCGAGCTGGAGAAGATTGTGAACACAATCAACCTCGTGAAGAACGACAAGAACACAACCATAACAAACATCGAAATCCACGGATATGCTTCGCCCGAGTCGCCTTATGAGCACAACGCATATCTGGCACAGAACCGTGCCAAGACGCTCAAGGACTATGTGCGCAAGCTCGTGCATATAGAAGACCGCCTTTTCACCGTATCGTCTACGCCTGAAGACTGGGAAGGCCTGCGCGAGTATGTCGTTGAGGGCAATCTCGACAACAGCGACGCCATACTTAAGCTCATCGACGACAAGACGCTCGACCCCGATGCCAAAGAGTGGAAGATTAAGTCTACTTATCCTACAGACTACCGCTTTATGCTCGACTCATGGTATCCCGCTCTGCGCCACTCTGACTATGTGGTGAGCTACAGCGTGCGCCCGTTCTCGGTAGACGAGGCAAAACAGGTGCTGAAGACCAAGCCGCAGCAGCTTTCGCTCGAGGAGATGTATATGGTGGCACAGACCTACGAGCCGGGCTCGCGCGAGTTCAACGAGGTTATGGAGACCGCCGTGCGCATGTATCCTGACGACCCTACGGCCAACATCAATGCCGCATGCACACGCATGGAGAGCGGCGACCTTGAGGGTGCTAAGCGCTATCTCAGCAAGGCAGGCAACTCGCCGCAGGCTCTGCACGCCAAGGGCGTGATGGCCATGCTCGAGGGCAACACCGGCCAGGCACGCCAGCTGCTCAATCAGGCTAAGCAGGCCGGAGCACAGGGAGTGGACAAAAACCTGCAGATACTCGACATGTAAAAACACGAGAATTGATAAAAATATTTTTTTAACCAACCCAATTTTTAAAATTATGAAGAAAGTAAAATTATTTTCCTTCGCATTGGCGGCGCTGATGCTGGGAGCTTGTTCAAGCGAAGATGGCATTGACAATGGCGGACAGGGAACTGTATTACCTGGTGAAAAGGGCTATATCAGCCTTGCGATCAATCTGCCGACAACACCAAGTATACGTGCAAATGACAACTTTGATGATGGCCTTCCTGTAGAGTATGCTGTGAAAAATGCTACATTGTTAATATTCGAAGGTACAGATGAGGCATCGGCAAAATTTGCAGGAGGATATGACCTTGGCACTATAACTCCGAATCCTGTAGGCGGTAATATCACATCAACATTTAAAGTGACCCAAAAAATTACAAAACCGGTAAATGGTGATCTTTATGCTTTGGTAGTGGTTAACCGTGGCGATATTTTAACTACAGAAGATCAAGGTGCAACCTGGAAACTGAATGGAACAGATCTTAGCACATCAACTACATTAGCTGCATTTAGTGCAACTGCACAAGAAATTGCTGCAGAGAGATTGTATGATACAACTGATGAAGGCGATGGTTTCTTTATGACCAATGCTCCTCTTTATAGTGTTCCTGGAGGCGAAACTCAGCCGACTGGTGGCAAGCTGTCAACTCTTACGTTGATTAATGCTGAAAATGTATATTCTACAGCAGCAGAAGCTGAAGATAATCCTGCAGCAAGTGTTTATGTTGAGAGAGCTGTTGCTAAGGTTACAGTGACTGGTGCTGACGGTAATCTTGGAAATAATGCAGGTATAGGTTATACATTAAGTGGATGGACATTTGATGTTACTAATAAAAAGACATACCTTGTTCGCAACATGACTAATGCCAATACTTGGTGGGCTTATAACGTAAATGGTGACTATCGCTTTGTTGGTTCTGCAGCTGTTGGTTCTAATCTTTATCGTACATATTGGGGTGTTGACCCGAATTATAATGGTGAAGGGGACTATATTCCTGCTGACTTCAATATGATATCTGGAACTACTCCAGTTCCAAGCAGTATGACAGCAATGACTACTGCTGGTTATTGTCTTGAGAATACATTTAATGTAAATAATCAGAATCAGAACCAGACAACACGTGTTATTGTAGCTGCTACGTTGAATGCAGGTAATACTTTCTATATCGTGAATAACAATAAGGGTGCTATTTATAATGAAGAACAAGCTAAAAACGAAATTAAGGCAGAATATCTTGGCAATCAGGCTGTAATAGCAGCGTTGACAGCAAATTTGGACGGTGCAGATAAAAAAATAACAGGAGACAACCTTACTGTGACATTTGATAAAGCTGCAGGTGATTTGACTGTTACAAAGATTGAAATATCTGCTGATAAAGCTGGTGACTTTAAAGGTGGTGTTATTCCTGATGCTCTGAAACCTGGTACAGAAGCTAATAACGCTATTTTGGCAGCAGTAAATGCTGGTAAGAAAGTTTCTTGCTATGCAAACGGTGTTGCTTACTATCCGGTAATGATCAGACATTTCGATGATAACCAGACTCCATGGAACAATGTTGAATACGGCGGAAATGAAAATAACTTCCTTGGCCGTTATGGCGTTTTGCGTAACAACTGGTATGAGATAAACGTAACTGGAATTAGAGATATCGGTTATGCTGATGTTCCTGAAGTTTATGGTACTCCTGACGATCCAATGGAATCTTACATTTCTGTTGAAATCAACGTCCTCTCTTGGGCTAAGCGCAGCCAGAACGTAGGTCTCTAATAAGATTGAACTTCATAAAAGTTAAAATTAATTGACAACATCCGTGTGCGGCCGGTATGGGCCGGCCGCACATTTTCTTAAAAAGGCAGAAGCCGCAGAGGTGTGGCCTGCATGTAAGTCTGCCCGCAGAGACACCATGAGATACGGCGGGGTGCAGCTCCGGCACAGAAAGAGGAGACGTTGCGGAACAATGTTGCCGCAAACCAAAACTGACAACAACGAGGCACGACGCTCAAGGGCAAGTGCCCACAACATAAACAGCGACAGCCCAAGGCTAAACATCTGCTTAAGCAACACAGACAGATAGGCATCCGGGCTGGCCCGGCGGGGATAGACAGCAATGTCGCCGCGCAAAGACAATGCAACAATTAAATATGGATAAAGGAAATAAAAACAAAAAATATATATGCTTATGAAGTATCTTTCAATAAAGCGTCTGACTTGGCTGTGCATTGCGGCTTTGTCGACACCGGTGTTCACATCGTGCGACATGATGACCGAAGACAGAGACGACTGTCCCATGGGGCTGTATCTCAACTTCAAGTACGACTACAATCTTGAGCGCGCTGACATGTTCAACGACCATGTGGGAGCTGTAGATGTCTACGTGTTCGACGAAAACGGCAAGTATGTCACACGCCAGTCGGAGGCCAACGTGGGCAGCTCGCTGCCGCTGGCTGTGCCTACATACTCAATGAAGATGGACCTCGACCCGGGCAAGTATAAGTTCATAGTGCTTGCCGGACAAAACTCTTACTCTGAGCAGATGGAGTCGGGACGCGCACGCTTCGTCCGCTCTGACCTTACTGCCGGAGACGACATGACGGCACTCGACGTAAGACTCGAGACAACACAGCAGGGCAGCGACATGCTCCTTGTTGACAACCATGGACTGCCGCTCGACACTCTGTGGCACGGCATGGAGGTTGAACCTGTTGAGGTGTTTGCCGGAAAGCCTACTTACCACACAATCTCGCTCATGCGCGACACCAAGAAAATCAACGTGACAATGCGCGAGCTCGACGACCCCACACAGATGGACGTGGCAAACTATGACATGACCATCACCGACCGCAACTCGCACATTCTCTGGGACAACTCGCTCGACGAGACCAGCACCGTGGTTTATACGCCGCACGCAACATGGAATACCGACGACCGCACGCCGGCCTTCGACCATAACGGCGACCCGATAGACGGAGTGGGCAAGATAGCTCATGCCGACTTTATGACATCGCGCATATTGTATCATGCCGATGCAAAGGACGACGGCATACTGTCTATAGTGAACAAAAACACCAACATGGAAGTGGTGCGCGTCAATCTGCCCGACCTGCTCAGCCGTCTGCGCACGAGCGAGGAGATATACCGCTACTCGGAACAGGAATTCCTCGACCGCGGCTACGACTATCAGCTCGACTTCTACCTCAAGGGCGACCGCCTGGCTTACGTAAACATCAGCATCAGCGTGCTGGGATGGAGCAAGCGGGTGCAGTTTGAGGAACTGTGATTTAAACAGCCAACCAACCTAAAAATCACGAATGTCTATGAACAAGAATATATTACATACAGTTAAGGGCGTTGCGGGATGCCTGCTTATGGCATCTCTCGCGGCCGGCTGTGCGCAGGAAGACATCGACACCGCTCCGTCAGGCGGAGGCGGCATGTCGGCATCTTCTTATGTCTCGCTCAGCTTCGCATCGCAGCAAAGCACGCCTACGCGCTCTAATCCTAAGGGAGGCGAACAGGGCGACGGACAGGAAAAAGGGCAAGTTAATGAAAATGAGATAAAGTCGGCCGTGGCCTTCTTCTATCAGGGCAGCGGCACTGACGGAGTGAACAGCAGCGGTACAACTCCAATCATGGCTGTAGCAACATTTAACTTTAACGTTGAAAGCTATACCGAGCCGGGCAACGGCAACGGTATCGACCGCAAATATACAACAATGCCGCAGCAGGTAGACCTCGACGACGGAACATATAACGTGCTCGTGGTGGCAAATCCGGGCACAGACTGGTGGACAGGCCAGTCGCTCACGCTCGCCGACGTGCGCAATCATATACAGACCACGGCATGGACAGCCTCAGGCTCTAACTATTCTGACTTCGTAATGACATCAGCTGCCGACGCCACGCTCACGCTCAATTCTAACCCGGAGAGCGACCCCGCAAAAGCTACGGTAAACGTAGAGCGCATGGCAGCAAGGCTCGACTATAAGGCCGAAGCGTCTTATCCTTGTACTGACCCGGCATATTCTGGTGCCACAGTTGAGATAACCGGCGCAGCCCTGGTGAACAATCTTACTGCAGGCAGCTATATCATAAAGCGCGTTGCTGACGATGTTAACGGCACCAATCTGTCTTATCTCGGTGATGAAACTGCTGACGAGAACGGCGCAGCAACAAATTACGTGCTCGACCCGTGGACGGCAAGCAAGAATGGAAATCTTTACGGAACATGGTTTATGAACGGTTCTTCAGACCCCAACTGGTGGGCAGGTTACGTTCAGCCGGGCACTTCTGTCTCTGACGGAGCCGAAACATGGCAACGTATAGGCTATACCCTCGAAAACACTATGGCAGCCGATGCGGCAGGCAGCGACTACAGCACGGGCGTGGTGTTCAAGGCAACATTCCATCCGAAGGGCGTGGCAAACTATCAGAACGGCGCAACATTCTTCGCCCTCGGCACACACCTATTTGCATCAATGGAAGACATGATGACATACGTGTATGGTGCCGACTTCAGTCAGTTTGACGATAAAATCAATGCCTGCGACAATTGGGCAGCCGTAAAGAACTTTGCGGCATCGCTGCTCGACAACGACCCGTCAGGCTATAAGGCTTTCCTGCTGGGGCAGGACGAAGCACAAGACCTTGCACAGGTTAAGGAAAGTCTTAAATGGAAAGCGTATATGTTAAATAAATGCGGATATTCAGCAAGTCTGAACAACGGCGTATATTCTGTAACACTTGACCAAAACGAAGATACATCTACCCGTGAAGCCTTGCAGCCTTACGGAACGCGCACATACGAAGACGCCACATGCTATTACACATGGTGGGTGCGCCACAGCAATGATAATGATGATACAAAGAAGGGCATAATGGAGTATGCCATTGTGCGCAACAATATATATAAACTCACGGTCAACAGCATCTATTCACTTGGAGGTCCTGTGCCCGGCGAGGACGAGAACATTATTCTTGATGTTTACGTAAACGACTGGCTGCTGCTCGAACCGGAGACTCTGCCTATGTGATAAAATGACTTTAACGAAAAAACACTGACGTTATGAACAAAATGAAACAACATATATATAAGGCTATGTTATGGCTGCTGCCATGGCTGTGCGCCGTGCCTCTCGCCTCATGCTCGTTCGACGACGACATTGACACAGGTGGCGACGGCACCGCTACGCTGCAGCTGAGCATCACTGCACGTGAGGAAGGCGACCTGAACACAAGGGCAGACGAAGTTGGCACCAATGGTGAGTATATGCACAACCTCTGCGTGCTTATTGTAGACGGCAACAAGGTTGTTACCAAAAAACTGTTGCCCAACACCGATGATGAATTTGCCGGTAACACTGCAGCGCAGCAAGGCAATCTGAAGTCGTGGGTGTCAGACCCCTTCACGCTTCCAGAAGGCACTTACACCGTTTATGCCTTTGCCAACATTGATACTTATTATGATAATTTATGGGGCAGTCTTACAGGATTGCAGAGTGGTACTTCACTCACAACTCTGAATGTGGATATAGATAATATCGTGCTTGAAGATCCTGCTGCAAAGCTTAACTTTGCTGAGGGAAAGTTTATCCCTATGAGTGCAAAGCAGACGGTTGTGGTTACGGCTGCCACCAAGAGCATCTCTATCGGTCTCGACCGCCTGGTCAGCAAGATAAGAATGAGCATATCAGGTAAGGCCAGCACAAAGGTTACGGCCCTGTCGTTTGGCGGATATGCCGACAAGATAACTCTCTTCTCAGAGAAACCTTTGGAAGGTGAGGCATACTCAACGACAAAGACAATAACTGTTCCTGAAGGTGGTTGGTCTTTGGATAATGATGGTAAACTTATGATTCCTGACTTTTATGTAAACTCTTCACCGGCTGGTCATCCGTTTAATGTCAGCGTTACTACTGACGAGATGAACGGAATTACATACGAGGCAACCACCGTAAGAGGCGAGCTTCCGCGCAACAGCATCTTCCCGCTTACGCTGCAGCTCAACGACTATGGCCTCGACCTCGAAGCGCAATGTTGGGTAAGCCCGATAGGCAGCCTGCCGGTGGAAGTAACTGTGGGATTCACTCAAGATACTTATGAAATAACAGTGCCCGAAGGATGCCAGTTCGCGTTTACAGTGAAAGGTATAAATATAAACGGAGGAAACACAAGTAATATAACGAATTTAACTGGTACATGGAACATGCCTGACGGTGTCAGCGGCATTGCCTTTGACGGCGAAACAACAGGAGTTACCACGGTTAAGGGCCATGTTACGGCATCTGCCGGCAAGACTTTTGATCTTAGCCTTTTGGTTACGTGGAAAGATAATGGCGCAACATATAACCGCACATATACAGTAAAGGTAGTTACAGACGACATTACTAACTTCCCGTTTAAGAGCAAAACGCGTACACCGGAGTTCGGTCTCGACTATCTGCGTCATGAAATGCTTAATATGTTCAAAAAATAAAAAGGAGGACATAAGATATGAAACAAATATATAAAAAGAAAATATTATTCTTGGTTTCTGCTATTCTGTGCGTGTCTTCGGCATTGGGACAGACTATCTATAATACATACCAGAATAATTCTGTTCAGCATAAGTATCCTAATAAGTGGTACACCATACGCAACAATTCAGGCATGAGTCAGGCTTCAAAAGACATGGATACTTTTGATGATGAGACACCAAGCTTTAAAAATACTTATACAAACACAGATATCCAGGCAGCACATACATATATCGATACTTTGTATGTCAGAAAAGGAGAGTCTGTAACTTTGTATCTGCCTCTCATTTCAAATGGTCTGAACCAGCTCAGTGCGCAGGCATACCAAAGGTGGTATAATTTTATTACAGAAGGTACGTTTAGTTATTCTTCCGGAGACATAGTAAGTTTTAACAGTACTGCTTATCGTTTTGCAAATGGATATGTAGGTGGCGTTAATACTGGTTTGGGAAATAATGGCACAAATTATTTGGACAGAATAACATTTACTTATCCTACAGATGCTCAATATAACACCCGTGTCCAGAATGGCTTTAATAATGGTAGCGCTGGTAACAAATATTATATTGTAGCTTGTGATGCTTCCGGTTATACAGATTTTACTCGATCATTTTCGTCTGGTAATGGTGGAAGTTTTAGAGATGGCGGATATATTGAACCGACATTGAGCGCACGAGCCATCTATTATATTATAGGTGTTGACGGCAGAGGCGGAGCTGACGAAACAGAAATGTGGAAAAACGGATATGGCCGTCTTGCTTCTTCTGAGTATCAGGGAGGTGATGGAGAAGGAAAGAAATTTCTGGAAGAATATAACATCACATTTCCGTGTGACCATTTAGGTAATCAGACGGATGAACTTGTTGCGTTGTCGAAAGATGCCCGTGGATATAGAATTAATGGTGACAGCAACGATAACCTTACTGTGTCAATATCTTCTCCAAATGATGTTTTTCGCCTGCTGACAGGTGGAAATAATAATTCGGCTTCAGGCGGTAGCGAAACTACTAGTATTACACTGACAGGTAGGCGCCGTACTATAACATTCCGTAAAACCGGTGCCGGTGTGCGTAAGCCGTGGAGCGTTGCCGATGGGCAAACAGCAACCATTATTGTAACGAAAATTGTTGGCGGTACAACATATAATATAGCTAAGTTTAATTTGACGTTTGAAAAAGACAACCGCCTGCTTACACAGCATCAGCTGGACAGAATAGACAGACAGCGTAAGGGTGAGAGCACTGGTGTTACGGGTGAGTCATGGTATAGAACTGCGTATCAGAACAGAACACCTGAGTTTTTACGTGAGAATTATACGTTGCTGACGTCAAGAACACTTGATTATGATCCTGATGTGGCAAATCTGTATGGTCAGAACTGGTATTATCCTTTCCCTGTAGAATGGGGATACAGTTCTTATGCTTTTTTTGACGGATCAACAACAGATGATTTTAACGGTTCTACAGACGGTAATGCATCTTATAATAGTCAACCTTTTGCAGAATGGGGATATTATGCATTAACCAATACTTATGTAGGATATGGTGATAAAGTGAAGAATAGCGTGAAAGCACCGACAAATCCTTCTATGGGTGGAAAAAACGCAGACGGTTTCTTTATATACGTTGATGCGTCAGACCGCCCAGGTACGGTAATGACGTTGCCTTTCCAGGAAAATCTTTGCCGTGGTACAAAGTTGATGGTAAGTGCATGGGTAAAGAGTGCTGATGAAAATGCCAATGATTCCGAAAATTCAGCCATGCTTTTTACTATTTATGGTGTTGACGCAAATGGAAAGAAAACTCCGTTGTGTAGTCAAAGTACAGGTCAGATAACAACAACTACATATCTTACAAGCTCAGACGGGTCAGAATATACCAATGCAAATGGTTATGGCAGCAGTCAGAATGACTGGTATCAGTTGTATTTCTCGTTTGTAAATAATACTGAATTCAATGCAGACTTTGTAAGCTATGAGTTGAAAGTTGACAATAACTGCGGTTCTACAGCCGGTGGTGACTTCTATCTTGACGAGATAGAGGTGTTCATCGCCCAGCCGACAGCTACTGTCACGCAGAAGGATTACACCTGTTCAGGCGAGCGTACATTGCTTAGCGCAACATTGGACTGGGCCCAGCTGTGCGATCGTGTAGGTCTTGATCCTGATGAAACGGATACAGGAAAATCTCCGTCAGGAATAGATTTCTGCTTTATAGATGAAGCTGAGTATAACAGACTTCTTTCTAATACGCAAAATCCGACGGTAGAAGAAGTTGCAAAAGCTATAAAAGGCTCAATCGCTATGATTGGAGCAGGCGAAGATGCTGGTTATAACCGTGAGATAGCTTCCCTGCATTATAAGCCTGTATTTACAGAAAATACAGAATATATACCTTCTGAGGAAAACCTGGCTTTAAAGAATACAGACGGAACTAACTATTATTTTTATCGTGCAGGAACTGCAGATGAAGAAAATCGCCGGCTTGCCGTTGATTTCTATTCAGAGATGTCGCCAAACAGAGCGTATCTTATGCTCATACGTGATAATGACGGTACGGTAAGCACAATTGAAGATTTTGCTCAGGAAATGAACGATCCTTGTGCTATTCATAGCCGTTTCTTTGTAACCTCTCAGACTATTATAAAGATAAACGGCGAGGTGGCAAATCCGCAGACAGATTTCTGTGTGGGACAAGCATTTAATTTCTCTGCTCAGATGCGAGTGCCAGACCTGAATGATGATGGAACTATCAAGCGTGATCCTGAGACAGGAGAAGAGATTTATACGGTGTTAGATTCAGAAGTGTTCTTCGACTGGTTCTTTGGCTCTGAGGCAGAGTTCGTAGCAGACCATGGCGGCTTCTCATTGGAAACAGCTCTGCATGATTTGAGAAATATTGAAAAATATCGTGATGTAGAAACACTTGACGGTGTCGTTCCTGCAACAGAAGGTCAAATCAGTCTTACACAGGATGAAATAGACCTTATAAAACAATATGTTGACACACCTGCTCCTGATGGAGGACTGAACAATAAACTTGTGCTTCATAAGAGCAGTTTGGATATTACTATATTGGAAACAGGTCTTGAACTGACAATAAGTCCTATACCGGCAATACGTCCATCTGATTCGGATATTACAGATGCAGAATGGGAAAAAATATGTTGGGGCTATGTTCCACTAAATCTTACTGCAAGTGGTGCTGCGCCAAAACTGCATGCTGGATTTAACTCAGTGGAATATCCTTCTAATGATTTCAATCCGTCTTTGCGTATCGGACTTGCTCAACTTAAAAATGCAGCAAAGGGTGTTGGTTCTTTGAAAGTAAACCTTAGAGGTGCAACTTATACAGATGAGGAACATGTAGAGAGGCTGGGGTTGATAGAGAATCTAGGTGGAGATATTGACTATACACAAATTTATCTTATTTCCACTGACGATCCGCAGTATTCTGATTTGATGAATCCACTTAACGGTTTTACCCAATATTATTTACCTATAGGTAAAATAATAAGTCTGGAGGCTCATAAATACAGCACAACTACACCTTACACAAATGAGGCTGATATTGAGTTCTATTTTGACAGACAGACACTTGTAGACGGAAAGACATTCACGTTCAATCCGCGTGAGGGTTATGTCTATACATTTGCAATACATTTTGCAGAACATGGAGAAACCGTGAATAACAGTTGTTGGGGTTCGTTCCCATTGACGTTGAAGGTTGTGCCTGAAAATCTTGTATGGAAAGGAACCGGTGCTACAAGCAACTGGAATAATGATGCCAACTGGAAGCGTGCCGATGCTAAGGACCTGAAGAATACTGACGGCACATATACTGATAATGCTGAAAATACAACAGACAAAGGCTTTGTGCCGATGCTGTTCTCTAATGTCATCATGCCGAAAGACAGCAAGGCTGAACTTTACATAGCAGGATTTGGAGATGGCGGTAATGGATGGGTAAATACGAGCCGTCCGGATTATATGGAACTGCCGACAGAGAACATCCAATATGACCTGATGGCTTATGAAAAAGACGGAGCACTCACCACTCAGCGCTACCGTGTGAATATTTGCCGCGACATCCACTTTGAATTGGGCGCACAGATGCTGCATGCCGAGCAGCTGCTCTATAACAAGGCATGGACAGACGTGGAGATTACTCCGGGACAATGGACTGCCGTAAGCACACCGCTGCAGGGCGTTGTAGCCGGAGACTGGTATGCTCCTACTGCAACAGGAAGACAAGAGACAGAGTATTTCAAGGATATAACGTTCAATGATAACGATTATAACCGTCTGAATCCTGCCGTTTACCAGCGCAGCTGGAGTACAGGAGCAAATATCGTTGAAAATGGCAGTGACAAAACTCTTGTTTCGTTTGATACAGAATGGAGTTCTGCATACAACGACGCAAGCGTGCCTTATGTTGCAGGTGGCGGATTCTCAGTTAAAGGAATCTTGAATCAGGGACAACAGCAATCTTCTACAGAAAAATTGCTGTTCCGCTTCCCGAAGGCTGATACAGAATATAAAATAAGTACTGCTGAAAATAAAACAGTTGACCGTACCAATGCAGGCAAGCTGCTTGTCAGCAACATGGTTGATCGCAGTGATCCGTATACGTATGTTCATTCTGATAAAGTTACAGTTACGCTTACTCCGTCTGCTGACGGCAAGTATCTGATGGTAGGTAACCCGTTTATGGCTTCGCTCGATGTCCAGGCGTTTGTTGCTGCCAATAGCGACGTGCTGGCACAGAAATATTGGTATAATTCTGATGTGACTTCAACAGCAGTGACATACGATGCCGATACTAAGACGTGGTCTGAAGGAAAATATCTTGCAGTTCCTTATTCAGTATTTTATGTTGAGGCTGCTGATCCTGCCACTGCAACCGATGGCGTAACCGTAACGTTTATGGCTGATATGCAGGAGATGGGTGCGTCGAATTTGCCAATTCCTGCACCTGCTTCTCTCAAGATAAAGGCAGAAGACGCTGAAGGCTTAAGCAGCGCGGCTGTGCGCTATACTGCTTCGGCAAGCAACGGCTTCGGCATGGAGGACGCACAGATGATTAGCGGATTGACAGGCAATGCCGACAACGCTCCTAAGGTTTACACCGTAGCCGGCAACACGGCAGTGAGCGTCAACCAGCTGAAAGACGCACAGCGCATACCGTTAGGCGTTACGGCAGCCGACGGCTCAGTGGTAACTCTTACATTCAGCGGCGTGGCAGCCGTTAAGGATGCCGCTATCTACGACGCCGAGCTGCAGAGCGAGACACCGCTCTACGAAGGCTATCAGTTCACGGTGAACGGTCCGTCATACGGCCGCTACTTTCTGATAGGTCACGGCTCGGGCACAACGGGCATAACCGAAACGGGCGCCGACGGCAACGTCAGCGTAAGCTCTATCGTTCCGCGCCAGGTTGTCGTTACGTCAGACACGGCTCTGCGTTCAGTGAGCGTATGGTCGGCAGGCGGTGCACTTCTGAAGAAAGTAACGCCCAACGGCAACTTCACCTGCACTCTCAATGGTGTCGACAGCGGCATGGTTGTCGTGCGCACAGAGACAGAGAGCGGCTCGCAGGTGACGAAAATAAGAGTTAGGTAAGTTTTTTATATTTTGACCGACAGGTCAAGTTGCAGGAGAGAATGGGAGTGTCCGTGAGGATGCTTCCATTATTTTTTTATGCCAGTTGTGAGGACATACCGGAAAGAACGGAGATGGGACATATGACTGCCGGTGAGTAGATGACGATGCCAAATTTGCCGTTTGTTGACTATTTGTAAGATATATGTACTGCTTTTTAGTCTGTTTTACGCTAATACGTGTGTTTGATGTGTTAAAAACCTGATAATGTTTGGCACAATGAAAAGTTAGCACTATCTTTGACACTGAAAGGAAGGAGGCATAACATAATGCCGAAACACCTTAAAAAATATAGTAAAAACACATAATTGAAATATAAACCTTAAAACTATGAATTCAGAAAAGAATATCCGTATGGAGCACGACCTCCTCGGCGCACGTGAGATTCCGGCAGACGCATTGTATGGCATACAGACATTGCGCGGCGTTGAGAATTTCTCAATCAGTAAGTTCAAACTCAGCCAGTATCCTCTGTTCATCAACGGTCTGGCATACACAAAGTGGGCTGCTGCTGAGGCAAACCATCAGCTCGGGCTGCTTACCGATGCCCAGTATGAGGGTATCAAGGCTGCTTGTCAGGACATATTGGCCGGCAAGTATCACGACCAGTTCCCCGTGGACATGATTCAGGGCGGAGCAGGCACCAGCACCAATATGAACGCCAACGAGGTTATCGCCAACATTGCGCTGAAACACATGGGCTTCAAGCCGGGCGACTATGAGCACTGCTCTTCTCACGACCACGTGAACCGCTCACAGTCTACCAACGACGCATATCCTACGGCTATCCACATGGGCATGTATGCCAGTCATCTTGCCCTTGTTCCACATATCAAAGAGCTTATCGCGGCATTCCGCAAGAAGTCGGAAGAGTTTGCACACATCGTAAAGATGGGACGCACTCAGCTCGAGGACGCTGTGCCGATGACTCTCGGACAGACCTTCTCTGGCTTTGCAAGCATACTCGAGGCAGAGCTGCTGCATCTCGACCAGGCTGCAGCCGACTTCCTTGAGGTCAACATGGGCGCAACTGCCATAGGTACGGGCATCTGCTCTGAGCCGGGCTACGCAGAGAAGTGTGTTAAGGCTTTGGCTGAGATTACCGGATGGGACATCACTCTCGCAAAAGACCTCGTGGGCGTAACCTCAGACACATCTTGCATGATAGGCTATATGTCAGAGCTGAAGCGCATCGCCGTTAAGATGAGCAAGATAAGCAACGACCTTCGCCTGTTGGCCAGCGGTCCGCGCTGCGGTCTCGCAGAAATCAATCTTCCGGCACGTCAGCCCGGTTCGTCAATAATGCCCGGAAAGGTAAATCCCGTTATTCCTGAGGTTGTAAGCCAGGTTGCATTCAAGATTATCGGCAACGAGCTTTGTGTCACCATGGCCGGCGAGGCTGCCCAGATGGAGCTTAACGCCATGGAGCCTGTCATGGCTCAGTGCTGCTTCGAGTCAGTAGACCTTATGGCCAACGCATGCGACACACTGCGCACGCTCTGTGTTGACGGCATTACAAGCAATGAGGAGAACTGCCGCCGCGAGGTTAACCGCAGCATCGGCATCGTTACAGCCCTCAACCCCTACATCGGTTACGAGCATTCTACAGAGATTGCCAAGAAGGCCATGGAGACAGGCCGCGGCGTTGTTGAGCTTGTGCTTGAGGAAGGAATACTTACTCAGGAAGATCTCGACACCATCCTTGATGCCAAGAACATGGTTCGCCCTGTTAAGCTCGACATCCACCCGAAATGCTAGTTTTGATGTTCCTGCTTTCTGCCTTTAATTTCGTTTAAGGGCTAAGTTGATATTTTCCGTGCCGTCCGGTTCCTTTCATGGGAATTTGGGCGGCACGTCCTTTTGTCATCCCTTATGGTGTGCAGCGTCTCTTTCGCCATGTGGCAGGCTGTGATACATGCCTGCTGATGCCTCTCTGCATCTTCTCAACAAGCCACTCGCCATAACGTGAAAATCAAAAGGCCGGTTTGGGCTTCAAAAACATGCCACTTTTGGGTGAAAAGTGGCCGAGTTACGATGCGTAAACGATAGGTTAATGATTTGAAACCTGTACGCTTGATTTTGATTACAGTCTTTCTTTTTAAACCTTTCTTCTTGAATGTTTTTTAAGCATAATCGTGCTTTCTCCTTATGATTTTTTGCGGCTGTTAAGGTAGGTGTTGTCGCAGTCTGTCTGTTACCCCCAAATCAGTCATTAGATTGCACGTAGCTTTATCAATTTTGCGCATTCCAGTTTTCAGCCCGTCTTTTTATTTCTATCGGTGCAAGGCGCTAAGCGCAAACCAAGTTCAGCGCAGGCTAATTAAACAGCGTTTCCCGATAATCATCGTATTACAATGGTTTACGATAAAATGGAATGTTTGATGATATGTGGACGCACCTGGAGTGCGTCCCTACATTGCACTACTTGGAGGCTCCAAAAGTTTTGTTGCTTCTTGTCGCAAGCACTACGTTGGCATTTGACTCTAACTGCTTGAACTCTTTTAACTTCGGCGTAGCCAGTCATAAAAGTGCCTGTGAAAAATTTAACGAAAATCTGCTCAAGATAAAACAAAAATCCCGACCGAATCTTAATAACAGATTGGGGCTTTAATGTGATTCAAGTATAAATAGCCGGAATGTGAAATCTTATTCAGCGAATATTTTTATCCGTTGCATATAAATGAGAGGCGTGGCTTCTGATGTTCACTTTTGACATATTTTCAAAAAACATTGCATTGATTTTGTTAAACCAATGATTTGCGTTATCTTTGCATAATATAAGCTGCATCTCGGCATAACACTCAAACGTGGTTTGGCGATTCTGCTCTCGATTTGCGTTATCTTTGCATAATAATAAGCTGCATCTCGGCATAACATTCAAGCACGCTTGATGTTTCTGCTCTCGATTTGCATTATCTTTGCATAAGATAATCAGCATCTCGGCATAACGCTCAAACGTATCTTGGTGGTTTTGTTGTCGGGGTGCGTTATCATTCTGTTAATGACATGTTTAATTTTAAACAATAAAATATGGAACAAAAGTTTTTTATATATAACACTCTGAGCCGCCGTAAGGAGCTCTTTGTGCCTATCCACAGCCCCAATGTGGGCATGTATGTGTGCGGCCCTACAGTGTATGGCGATCCGCATCTTGGCCATGCACGCCCGGCAATAACCTTCGACATCCTGTTCCGCTACCTCAAGCATCAGGGCTATAAGGTGCGCTACGTCAGAAACATCACCGACGTGGGCCATCTGGAACACGATGCCGACGATGGCGACGACAAGATAGCAAAGAAGGCACGTCTGGAGCAGCTCGAGCCTATGGAGATAGCACAGCACTACACCAACCGCTATCATGACGCCATGAAGGCGCTCAACGTGCTGCCGCCAAGCATTGAGCCTCACGCCACGGGACACATCATAGAGCAGGAGGAGCTGGTGAAGCAGATTATAGACAACGGCTTTGCCTATGAGAGCAACGGCAGCATCTATTTCGACATCGCAAAATATAACGAGAAATATCACTACGGCATACTGTCGGGACGCAACCTCGACGACGTTATCAACGCCAGCCGCCAGCTCGACGGTGTGGGCGAGAAGCGCAATCAGGCCGACTTCGCCTTGTGGAAGAAGGCGCAGCCCGAGCACATCATGCGCTGGCCGAGCCCCTGGAGCGACGGTTTCCCCGGATGGCACTGCGAGTGTACGGCCATGGGACGCAAGTATCTCGGCGACCACTTCGACATACACGGCGGAGGCATGGACCTCGTGTTCCCGCATCATGAGTGCGAGATAGCGCAGGCCGTGGCAAGCCAGGGCGACCAGATGGTGAAATACTGGATGCACAACAACATGATAACCATCAACGGACAGAAGATGGGCAAGAGCCTCGGCAACTTCATCACGCTCGAGCAGTTCTTCACGGGCAACCATCCGAGCCTCGACAAGGCTTATTCGCCCATGACGATACGCTTCTTCATCCTCTCTGCCCACTACCGCGGCACGGTAGACTTCTCAAACGAAGCCCTGCTGGCAAGCGAGAAGGGACTGGCCCGACTGATGTCAGGCATCGCCGACTTAGACCGCGTGCCCGTGTCAGACAAGTGCGACGCGCAGACCGAGGAGTTTGTGAAGAACCTGCGCCAGAAGTGCTACGACGCCATGAACGACGACCTTGCCACACCTCAGGTTATCAGCTATCTGTTTGAGGCCTGCGGAGTGGTCAACAAGCTGCTCGACCACAAGGCCACTATCTGTGCCGACTGCCTGAAGGAGCTTGCCGACACGATGCGCCTCTTTGCGATAGACCTGCTCGGACTGAAGGAAGAGAAGGGCAACTCGTCTGACGCACGCGAGGAAGCCTACGGCAAGGTGGTAGACATGGTGCTGAGCCTCAGGGCAAAGGCAAAGGCCGAGAAAGACTGGGCCACAAGCGACCGCATACGCGACGAGCTGGCTGCTGCCGGATTCGAGGTGAAAGACACCAAGGACGGCTGCGTATGGAGACTCGACAAATAATGTTGATGTCATATTACTGAAACCTGTGATGTGTATGTCTGTCGTGCCTGCCAAATCCTTTGGCAGCATGATGCCGGCCTGTCTGCGGCCAGCCCGCAGCTTCAGCATGGCATCCGTATGATGCTTCTGTTTACACATCTTATATAATATATAAAGAGCAGCGGCATGTTGGCCGCCCGTTTCCTAAGGTATGCGTGCCGCTGCTCTTTCTTTCAAAAAAGTTTTTTTATTCAATGCAGGATAGCCTCTTATGTGAGGCATTAACCAACAGAGGTCAGACTATGAAAAATATTGCTTACGTTTTGTCTTTATTGATGTTAACGCTCATGACGGCCTGTTCCGACCGTAAGGAGTATGTTATAGCTATGTCGCAGTGCAGCGAGGACATCTGGCGCGAAAAGCTCAACACCGAGATGCTTGCCGGCACTTATCTTTACGACAACGTCACGTTGAGGGTGGCCTCGGCCAACGACGACAACGTAAGGCAGACTGAGCAGATAAACGGCTTTGTAAACGATGGCGTCGACATCCTTATTGTCGCCCCAAACCAGATGAACACCGTTACGCCGGCCATCGAGAACGCATACAACAAAGGCATACCCGTAATACTTTTCGACCGCAAGACCGGTTCAGACAAATACACGGCATTTATCGGCGCCGACAACGTAAAGATGGGGCGCACCATGGGCGAGTATATCGCTTCGCGCCTTGGCGGCAAGGGGCGTGTCCTGGAGATAACGGGCCTTAAAGGCTCGTCGCCGGCCATAGAGCGCCATCAGGGCTTTGCCGACGCCCTGAAGCACTATCCGGGCATAGAGCTGGTGGCCGTGAGCAGCGGCACATGGATGCAGCAGAGCGGGCGCAAGGTCATGGAGGCCATGCTCGACAGCGTGGGCGGCAACATCGACTACGTGTTTGCACACAACGACCGCATGGCCCTCGGCGCGCGTCAGGCAGCCCAGGCACGCGGACTGGCAGGCCGCATAAAGTTTATCGGCATCGATGCCCTGCCGGGCAAGGGCGGAGGCATCGAGCTGGTGCGCGACGGAGTGCTCGACGCATCATATATCTATCCCACGCGCGGCGACATGGTAATGCAGCTGGCCATGAGCATTCTTGAGAAGCATCCCTACCAGCGCGAGAACCTGATGAAGACAGCCCTCGTAACCAAAGACAACGCCGAGGTGCTGCTGATGCAGGCCGAAGAGATGAACAAGCTAAACGACAAGCTCAACATGATGCACGACCGCGTGAACATGTATCTCACGCAGTACAGCCATCAGAAGGTCTACCTCATGATGTTCATCATCATCCTTGTGCTGCTGGTGCTCTCGTTTGTAGCCTTCTACCGCACCATCGTAGTAAAGCGGCGCATGCGCGAGGATGCTGCCAACGCCAAGCTGGTGTTCTTCACCAACATAAGCCATGAGTTCCGCACACCGCTCACCCTCATTGCCGACCCTGTCAGGCGCATGCTCGAGGCCGACAACCTGACCACGCAGCAGCGCTCCATGCTCTGCCTGGTAAGAAAGAATGTTGACGTCATGCTCAGACTTGTTGGCGAGATTCTCGACCTTCGCAAGATTCAGAACGGCAAGATGCAGCTCACCGTGAGCCGCTTCAACCTGTCGGACAGCGTAGGGCAGTGGGTGGCCAACTTTGCGCCGCTGGCCGACAGCAGGGACGTGGAGCTGAGCGTTGACTGCGGCCACGACATAAACATAGAGGCCGACCTGTATAAGATGGAGCGTATATGCTATAACCTTATCAGCAACGCCATAAAATACAACCGCAAGGGCGGCAGAGTGAGGATAAGTCTTGCTGCCGACGGCGGCATGGCGCGCCTGACCGTAAGCGATACGGGCATAGGCATACCGCGCGACAAGATTAACCACGTGTTCGACCGCTTCTTCCAGGCATCAGCCGAAAACCGCGGAGGCACGGGCATCGGGCTTGCCATAGTCAAGGCCTTTGTCGACCTTCATCACGGACAGGTTACGGCAGAGGCCAACGCCGACGGCGGGGCAACGTTTATGGTGAGTCTGCCGCTGACGCAGCCCGGAGAAACCATAGTGGAGCAGCCTGATGCAGCAGCTTTGGAGACAGGCGACAGCGTTCCGGCAGACATACCTATGAGCGGCGGCGTGGAGATGATGACGGCACAGGACGACGGCGAGCGCAAGTCGATAGTGGTGGTAGACGACAACAGCGACGTTAAAGACTATATCGTCAGCCTGCTCTCGGCTCACTACGATGTCAAGTGCGCGTCCGACGGCCGCGAGGGCCTCGCCTTGTGCGTCAAGTATGTGCCCGACCTGGTTATCTGCGACGTGATGATGCCTGTGATGGACGGTCTTGAGATGTGCCGCCGGCTTAAGGCGGAGACGGCCACGAGCCATGTGCCCGTCATACTGCTCACGGCCCGCACCTTCGACGACCAGCGCGCCGAGGGCTACGACTGCGGCGCCGATGCCTACATAGTCGTCCCTTAAAAAGCCCATTTTTGCGAGATGTTGTTTTGACACAGTATCT